>Ga0105251_10000487_pt1 | contig 37553 bp, 32 predicted proteins | sample KBSS64metaG_FD_80424 | JGI IMG/M metagenome (GOLD analysis project Ga0105251, IMG submission 80424) | Switchgrass rhizosphere microbial communities from Kellogg Biological Station, Michigan, USA - KBS S6-4 metaG | ecosystem: Host-associated > Plants > Roots > Rhizosphere > Soil | place...
CTTGCGCCTGGGCGTGCTGGAAAAACTCTGGACCGTGCCGCTGCGCCTCGGCTTCCTCGCGATGCTCGCCACCATTCCGCTGCTGACGCTCTTCGGCGTGTACGTCCTGCAACTCGGCTGGGGACCCTCGCTGCTGCTCGCGGCGATCCTCGCGCCGACCGATCCCGTGCTCGCGCACGACGTGCAGGTGCGCGACCCAGGCGATCACGACCTGCTGCGTTTCGCGCTGTCCGGCGAAGGCGGCCTCAACGACGGCATCGCGCTGCCCTTCGCGCTGCTCGGTCTCGCCCTATGCGCGGCGCCCGGCGCCAATGCGTCCGAGGTGCTGAACCTCGAACTCGCGGGCCGCATCGCATGGGGCGTGGCGGGCGCGCTCGCGATCGGCGCCCTGCTCGGCTGGGCCACGACGCACGCGGTCGCCTGGCTGCGCACGCGCCATGCGCAGGCGCTCGGTCTCGAAGGCTTTTTCGCGCTCGGTCTGATCGAGCTTTCGTTCGGTACGGCACAACTCGCGCATACCTATGGCTTTCTGGCCGTGTTCGCGGCAGGCGTCGCGATGCGCCGCGTCGAGCATCGCGCGAGCGGCGCGGTCTCGCCTCGCCGGGCGATCGGCACTGTGGATTCCGAGGACGTCGACGCAACCGCGGCCAACCCGAGCAAGGCGCACGCGTATATGGCGGAGTCGGTGCTCGGCTTCACGATCGAACTCGAACGCATCGCCGAAGTCGCGGTCATGGCGATGGTCGGCAACGTGCTCGCCACGCTGCAAGCGCCGCTCGTCACGTGGCGGACGGTGGCGCTCGGCGCCGCGCTGTTTCTGCTCGTGCGGCCGGCAGCGGTGGAGCTGTCGCTGATCGGATCGAGCGCGACGCCCGCGCAGCGGCGTTTGATGAGCTGGTTCGGCATACGCGGCATCGGCTCGTTCTACTACCTCGCGTATGCGCTCGAACACGGCGCGGCGGCGGACGTCGTTCCGCTGGCGCCGCTCACGTTGTCGGTGGTCGCCGCTTCGGTGGTGATTCACGGCGTCTCCGCCACGCCGCTGATGAACTGGTATCACCGGCTGCGCAGCGGGGATGGTTAGGGGGACAGTGAGCGGCGACAGTGAGCGGGCGCGCAGTCACTAGAATACGGAACCTTCCCGCTGCGATCACGCGTCCCGACCCATCCGATGAGTTCAACCGACAAGCCCACACGCGGCGCGCGCGCGTCCGAGGCCAACTCGCTGTTTGCCTTTCTGAAGTCGCTGCCGCTCAACGAGCGGCTGACCGAAGGCTGCGTGATGGCCGTGCAAGCCGTTGCGGGCGCCAGTCTCGCCTTCGCGATCGGCCGCGCGCTGCACACCGAACAGGCTTTCTGGGCCGCGATCACCGCGATCGCGGTCAGCCAGCATAGTTATATCGACACCCGCAAGCTGTCGCGCGATCAGTTCATCGGCGCGATGGCGGGCGGTGTATGCGGGCTGCTCGGCGCCGCGCTGGGCGGCGGTCATTTCGCGGCCTATGCGGCCACCGTGGCGGTGGCGATCGTGATTTGCTGGGTCGTCAACGTGGGCAGCGCGGCGCGTCTGGGCGGCATCACCGCGACCATCATGCTGCTGGTGCCGGGCATCGGTCCCGCGTGGGACATCGCGCTGCTGCGCCTCGGCGAAGTGACGCTCGGCACCGTCTGCGCGCTGCTGGTGGCCTGGCTGATGTCGTCGATCGAGCAGCGCGGGTTCGGCGGAACGGGCAAGCAAACCGAGCCCTGATTACGCTTGCGCCGGTGCGCTCTCGGCAAAGCCCGCAAAACCTGCGAGACTCGGTTCTGGATCTCGCACTACGCCGTTTTTTCGCGGCTCTCTGGATATGGCACGTCGCGCCCCCAACTACGCAGGCATGACTTCGGCTTCGACCTCCGCCGCCGCCTTGCGCGCGGCTTCCGCGGGACCCGCGACCGCGGGCCCTGCCCAGGCTGACGCGGTGGATTCCCCCATCAGCGCCGCCACGGCCCGCGCGCTCGACGACTTCCATCCCGCGGTCGCCGGCTGGTTTCTGAACACGTTCCCCGGCCCCACCGACGCGCAGGCCGCCGCCTGGCCGCAGATTCGCCGAGGCCGCTCGACGCTGGTCGCCGCGCCGACCGGTTCCGGCAAGACCCTCACCGCGTTCCTCTCGGCGCTCGACGATCTCGTCCATCAGGGTCTCGCCAACGGCGGCGCGTTGCCGGACGAAACGCTGGTGGTCTACGTGTCGCCGCTCAAGGCGCTCTCGAACGACATTCGCCTCAATCTGCAAATGCCGTTGCAAGGCATCGCCGCGGAACTCGACGCGCGCGGCCTGCCGCCGCTGGACATCCGCACCGCCGTGCGCACCGGCGACACCACGCAGCAGGAACGCAGCGCGCTCAGAAAGCGCGCGCCGCATATTCTCGTCACCACGCCCGAATCGCTCTACGTGCTGCTCGGTTCGGACTCGGGCCGCCGCATGCTGTCGACGGTGCGCACCGTGATCGTCGATGAAATTCATGCGCTGGCCGGCAGCAAGCGCGGCAGCCATCTCGCGCTCAGTCTCGAACGGCTCGACGCGCTGTGCGCGCGGCGCCTGCCGCGCATCGGCCTGTCGGCCACGCAAAAACCCGTGAGCGCGGTGGCGCGCTTTCTGGTGGGCGGCGCGAGCATCGACAGCGGGCTGCCCGCCGACTGCGCGATCGTCGACGTGGGCCATATTCGCGCGCGCGACCTCGCGCTGGACATTCCCCCGGTGCCGCTCGAAGCGGTCATGCCGAACGAAGTCTGGGAGCGCGTCTACGACCGCCTCGCCGAACTCGTCGCGATGCACCGCACCACGCTGATTTTCGTCAACACGCGCCGCATGGCCGAGCGCGCCGCGCGTCATCTGACCGAGCGGCTCGGCAAGGAAGCGGTGGCCGCGCATCACGGAAGCCTCGCCAGGGAACATCGTTTCGATGCCGAGCAGCGCCTGAAACGCGGCGAGTTGCGCGTGCTGATCGCCACGGCTTCGCTGGAACTCGGCATCGATATCGGCGACGTCGATCTGGTCTGCCAGATGGGTTCGCCGCGCGCGATCGCGCCGTTCCTGCAACGCGTCGGTCGGTCGGGGCATCACGTGGGCGGCATGCCGAAGGGGCGGCTTTTTCCGGTTTCGCGCGACGATCTGATCGAATGCGCGGCGCTGCTCGATTGCGTGCGGCGCGGCGAACTCGACGCGCTGCGGATTCCGCGCGCGCCGCTCGACGTGCTCGCGCAACAGATCGTCGCGGAAGTGTCGAGCGCCGAGTGGAACGAGGATGCGCTGTTCGAGATGATGCGGCGCGCCGCGCCCTACGCGGAGCTGGAGCGCGAGCAATACGACGCGGTGCTGCGCATGCTCGTCGAAGGCTATACGAGCCGCAACGGCCCGCGCGGCGCGTACATCCATCGCGACGTCGTGAGCGGCACCTTGCGCGGCCGGCGCGGCGGCAAGCTGGTCGCGGTGACCTCGGGCGGCACGATTCCCGAGAACGCCGACTATGCGGTCGTGCTCGAACCGCAGGCGATCAATATCGGCACCGTCAACGAGGATTTCGCGGTCGAAAGTCTTGCCGGCGACGTGTTTCAACTCGGCAATGCGTCATACCGGATTCTGCGGATCGAGAGCGGCCGCGTGCGAGTCGAGGACGCGCAGGGCCAGCCGCCGAACATTCCGTTCTGGCTGGGCGAGGCGCCGGGGCGCAGCGATGAACTCTCGCTCGGCGTGGCGCGCTTGCGCGAGCAGATCGGGCGCTGGCTCGATGGAGAGGAGGAGCCCGCGACGGTTTCGCACGGCGAGCCGTCGTCGACGCGCCGGAACGCGAAGCGGCCGGCGTTGTCGGCGACGGCGAAAACGCGCGCAAAGGCGGCCTCGGCTGTTGTCGAAACGCGGGATGGGGGATCGGCGGAATCGGCATCGTCGGCGGCAATCGCCGCCGACGCGCCGCCCGCCGCAACTGCCGCAATTGCCGCAACCGACCCAACGATGACCGCCCGCATCGAACGCGCGATCGACTGGCTCGTCGATTCGCTCGGCCTCGACGAAGCCGCCGCGCGCCAGATCGTCGACTATCTCGCGCGGGCGCGCGCCGCGCTCGGCGTGCTGCCGACGCAAGACACGCTCGTCATGGAGCGCTTCTTCGACGAATCCGGCGGCACGCAGCTCGTGATCCACTCCCCGTTCGGCAGCCGCGTGAACCGCGCGTGGGGTCTCGCGCTGAGGAAGCGGTTTTGCCGCAACTTCAACTTCGAATTGCAAGCCGCCGCGACCGAAGACGCGATCGTGCTCTCGCTCACCGGCAGCCATTCGTTCGTGCTCGACGAAGTGTGGCGCTATCTGCATTCGAACAGCGCCGAGCATCTGCTGATCCAGGCGCTGCTCGACGCGCCGCTGTTCGGCGTGCGCTGGCGCTGGAACGCGACCATCGCGCTCGGCTTGCCGCGTTACACCGGCGGCCGCAAAACCGCGCCGCAATTGCAGCGCATGCGCAGCGAGGACCTGCTCGCGAGCGTGTTCCCCGAGCAGGCCGCGTGTCTGGAGAACATCGTCGGCGAGCGCGAACTGCCGCGTCATCCGCTGGTGGATCAGACCGTCGACGACTGTCTGCACGACGCCATGGACAGCGAACACTGGATCGCGCTGCTGCGCCGTATCGAACAGGGCGACGTGCGGCTCGTCGCCCGCGATCTGCCGGCGCCCTCGCCGCTGGCCGCCGAAATCCTCACCGCCAAGCCGTACGCCTATCTCGACGACGCGCCGATCGAGGAGCGCCGCACGCAAGCCGTGCTGAACCGCCGCTGGACCGATCCCGCCAGTGCCGACGACCTCGGCGCGCTCGACGCCGCCGCGATCGACAGCGTGCGCGACGAAGCCTGGCCGCAGGCGCGCAACGCCGACGAGATGCACGAAGCGCTGACGGGCCTCGCCTGCATCACCGAGGCCGAAGCGCATCGCAACGAAGGGTGGCCGGCTTGGCTCGCGTCGCTGGCCGAATCCGGCCGCGCCACGCGCCTGAACATCGCCGGCACGCACACGACGCTATGGCTGAGCGCCGAGCGCCTGACCTGCTTCGAAGCGCTCTATCCCGACGCCGCGTTCGCGCCGCCGCTCACCGCGCCGAAGGGCTACGCCGACGCATGGAACGCCGACGACGCCCTGCTCGACGTGTTACGCGCGCGGCTCACCGGCTTCGGCCCGCTGCCGGTGAACACCATCGCGCAGGCGCTGGGGTTGCCCGCGGCATCGGTCGAACGGACCTTGACGCGTCTCGAAGCGGAAGGCTACGTGATGCGCGGCCGCTTCACGCCCCGGGCGACGGAAGAAGAATGGTGCGAGCGTCACCTGCTCGCGCGGATTCACCGCTACACCGTCAAACGCTTGCGGCGCGAGATCGAACCGGTGGAACGGCACGACTTCATGCGCTTCCTGTTCGAATGGCAGCACTTGACGCCGGACACGCGCAGCGAGGGACGCGACGCGCTCGCCGCGGTGCTCGAACAACTGGAAGGCTTCCAGGCCGCGGCGGGCGCATGGGAAGAAGACATCCTGCCCGCGCGCGTGAAGGCCTACTCCAGTACTTCGCTTGACGAACTATGCCGCGCCGGCAAGATCGTCTGGACCCGGCTCACCGAGCGCGCGCGCAGCGCCGCCGGACCCGTGCGCGGCACGCCGATCGTGCTGCTGCCGCGAGCGCACATCCGCGTGTGGAGCGCGCTGATCGACCCGTCGAGGCAACCGGAGTTATCGGCGCGCGCGCAAAGCGTGTACGACGCGCTGTCGCAACACGGCGCGATGTTCTTCGACGAACTGCTGAGTGAAGTTCGCGTCCTGCGTATGGAACTGGAAAACGCGCTGGGCGAACTCGTGGCCGCCGGCCTCGTGAATTCCGACAGTTTCGCGGGCTTGCGCGCGTTGCTGAAGCCGGTCGCCAAACGCAACGCTTTTTCCGGCAGCCGGCGCGCGCGCGCGAGCGCGCTCATCGGCGGCATGGACGACGCGGGACGCTGGGCGCTGCTCAGGCGCGGCAGCGCCGCCGCCGCGTCTGCGGAAAGCACGCCGGAGCGGCGCCGGCAGTTGCCGCCGGAAGTACTCGAACACGTCGCGATGACGTTGCTGCGCCGCTATGGCGTGGTGTTCTGGCGCCTGCTCGAACGCGAGGCGGAATGGCTGCCGCCGTGGCGCGATCTGCTGCGCGTTTTTCAACGGCTCGAAGCGCGCGGCGTGATTCGCGGCGGGCGCTTCGTGAACGGCCTCGCCGGCGAGCAATTCGCGCTGCCCGAGGCGATTCCCTTGCTGCGCGAGGTGCGGCGGCACGCGAACGACGGTGCGTTTGTCTGTGTCGCCGCGACCGATCCGCTGAATCTCACGGGAACGCTGCTGGTGGGCGAACGGGTGCCGGCGGTTACGGGAAATCGTATTTTGTATCGCGACGGTGTCGTTATCGGCACGCTCGTCGGCGGGGTTTTCTGGTTCGAAGCTTCGGTCGAGGCGCTTCCGGCGGAGCGCGAACGGGCGCGCGGGTGGCTGGCGCGCAGGTTTTAGGGTTTTTCCCGCGACGCCACGACGATTGCACCGGAATCGTGCCGTGAAGTGAGCCAAAGCGCGCCAAAGCGCGCGGCCGCGCAATCGTCAAATCTTTATAAGCCTGAATGCTGCCGCTTCGCTACAATGAGACCAGTCTCAATTAAGTATGATGAAGAGACTGTTTGCCGCCAACCGGCCTTGATCAACGGCCGCCGGCATACACCGCCCGGGGATTCTCATGAACGACGACCAACACGACCAGGTGCTATTCGCCCAGTTCGGTACGAGCAGTCCTTGCTGGCGTCTGTCGAGCGACAGCAACGCACTGGAACTCGCGCCGGTCACCGGGGACGTGCCCGCCCATGTCGCCATTCCGCTGAATCCCCAGCAGGCTTCGCAAGTCCGCTGCCTCACCGGCGTCACTTCCCACCTCGTGCTCGACGTGCGTCTGTTCGGCGAGCCGCTGCGTCTGCATCTCGTCGGCAAGAAGCTCAATGGCAACACCTGGGCGGGCACGGCGTCGGCTTACGACGACACCGAATCGGTCGCGCGCGATCTGGTGCACGGTCTTTCGTTCGCCGAACAGGTCGTTTCCGAAGTCAATTCCGTCGTGGTGATCGTCGACCGGCATGGGCGCATTCAGCGCTTTAACCGGCTCGCCGAGGAACTCACCGGCGTGAAGGAAGAGAACATCGTCGGCCGCAACGTGTGGGCGCTTTTCATGTCCACCGAAGACGGCGCGGCGTCGAGCCAGAACATCGCCGGCTTTTTCAATCGCGGCGTGTCCTACGAAGTGGAGCGGCGCGTCAAGACGGTGCGCGGCGAGCGGCTCTTTCTGTTTCGCAACAAGTTCGTTCACAGCGGCAGCGGCGTGGACGAACAATTCCTGATCTGCTCGGGCACCGACATCACCGACGAACGGCTCGCCCAGGAACGGCTCATCGAACTGGCGAATACGGATTCGCTCACCGGCCTCGCCAACCGCAATGCGATCCAGGACAAGATCCGCGCCGCCATCGAGCAAGCGGCCCCCGGCGAGGCGGTCGGCGTGCTGTTTCTCGATCTCGACAACTTCAAGCGCGTCAACGATCACTACGGCCACGTGTTCGGCGACCAGTTGATCCGCGACGTGTCGGCGGCCATCAAGACCTGCCTGAACGAGGGCGACGCGCTCGCGCGCCTGGGCGGCGACGAGTTCATCGTGCTCGCCGCCAAGGGCACCGCGAACCTGCTCGAAGTCACCGCGCAGCGCATTCTCGAACGCCTGCGCACCGCGTTCAGTCTCGGACTCGTCGAGGTCTACACAGGCTGCTCGATCGGCATCGCGCGCTATCCGGAACACGGCGAGAGCCTCGAATCGTTGATTCGCGCGGCGGACACCGCCATGTACGTCGCCAAGGACGAAGGCAAGCGCACCTACCGCGTGTTTTCGCCGGTCATGAACCGCAAGGTGGCGGAGTACATGTGGCTCGACACCAATCTGCGGCGCGGCATCGAGGAAGGTCAACTGTCGCTGCACTACCAGCCCAAGCTGTCGCTCACCACCGGCGCGGTGCAGGGCGCCGAGGCGCTGGTGCGCTGGAATTCGCCGGAGCGCGGGCAGATCATGCCGGCCGAATTCATCCGTTACGCGGAAGAATCCGGTTTGATCGGCGTGCTGGGCCGCTGGGTCATGGAAACGGCCGCGAAACAGGCGGCCAAATGGAAAGCCGCCGGCTACAACCTGCGCATCGCGATCAACGTGTCGGCGCGGCAACTGGTCGATACGGCGGTGGTGCGGCATTTCAGCGAGGCGCTGCAGCACGCGAACCTCGACCCCTGCCTGATCGACCTGGAACTCACCGAGAGTTGCCTGATCGAGGACGAAGCGGCGGCCATCGATCTGATCACGCAGTTCCGGCAAATCGGCGCCCAGGTTCATCTGGACGACTTCGGCACCGGTTATTCCTCGCTGTCGCAACTGGGCCGCATTCCGCTCGACGTAATCAAGCTCGACCGCAGCTTCGTGCGCTCGATCAACGCCGACACCAAGGCGCAAGCGCTCGTGCGTTCGATGGTGGCCGTCGCGCAGGAACTGGATTTCAAGGTGGTCGCCGAAGGCATCGAGACGGAATCCGAGGAAACGTTCATGAAGGGCCTGGGCGTGGATTACGTGCAGGGCTTCCTGTACGGGCAAGCCATGCCCGCCGCCGAATTCGAGCGCTGGTTGCAGGACAGGCAGAAGCTCAGGCTGATCGCCTGAGCTTCCGCGCCGCGCCCCCTTGCGCGGCCCGCTGTCGCTACGACCGAACGCCGCTCACGCGAAACTGGCGGTGCTGGCCGTCTGCCGCAGATTCGCGCTGCGGCGGTTTTGCAGCATCACCAGCCGCTCCATGAAGGCGAGATCCTTCTCTTCGATCGTGAACGCGGCGTCCACCCAGTCCTCGGTAATTTCCATCAGTTCCGCGCGCGACAGTTGCAGCACGCGCTGACGTGCGCGCAGCATCGCGCGGATGCCGTTCATCTTCGGCTTGAGCGTATCGATGAACGTGCGCGTCGCCATATAAGCGTCGCCCGGCTCGAATAGCTGATCGACCAGCCCCTTGCCGAAGTGCCATTCCGCCGTATGCGATTCGCCCACGCCGATCAGCTCCTCCGCGAGCCGCATGCCGGCCTTGCGCGCCACCAGCGAATAGCCGCCCATGCCGGGGAACAGGTTGAAGGCGATTTCGGGAAAGCCCATGCGCGCGTCGTTCTGCGCGAGCAGGAAATGATGGGCGAGCGCCGCCTCGAATCCGCCGCCGAGCGCGGTGCCCTCCACCATCGCGATCGAGATCGCGCCGGTGTCGAAGCCGCGCGCCGCCGCGTGGACGCAATCCACGCAAGCCCGCGCGTACGAGAGCAGCGCCTGGCGCTTGCCGGAGCGGATTGTGTCGGCGAAGAAATCGAGGTCGCCGCCGACGTTGAACATGGTGGGAATCAGCGAGCCGGTAACCCAGAAGTCGATCGGCAAGCCCGAGTCTCGTGCTGCCTGCGCGAGTCCCAGAATATCGTGCACCAGATCGAGGTTGAAACAGGGGCGCGGCTGCGCCCGCAACATCATCCACATCACGTTACGGCCTTCTTCGTAATAAGCGGAGATTTGCGACAGATTGCCGGCTTCGAGGAACGGGCGGCAGGCGTGGTGGTTATGCAGATTCATTTTGAACGGTCCTTTAAAGTTAAAACAACGGCATTGCCATGCGAGCCTAAATCAGACCGGAATCGATTGGGAGCGGGGTAACCAACAGATGATTGCAAGCAGTGCCGCAAGCCGCGTCGGGCGGGGCTCTCAGCGCTGGCGGCAAGCTGGGCAAGCGATACGGGACGCAAACGCTTGCGCACCGGAGATGAGCGAAATTAGACGGTCAATAGGCGCATGACCGCAATCGGATTAGTGAACGCGCGTAAGCGGAATTTGTTGCCGATTCGAAAGAAAACGAAATACGCGCGGTTTAGGTAATGCAATCGAAAATAAAGCTTGTGGGGTTTAACTTTTATTTGTGGTCCAACAGACGGACTATTCGACCCCGATAAGCGGACGCGGGCGCTCCGCCGCGCCCGCGCGTGCCCGAGACGGCGTTACCGCAAGCGCGCGGACCAGCCCTCGGCGTCCTGCTCGCTCATGCCGACGGTCAGCGCCGCCGCGCGAATCTGCGCCCACGTCGCGGGGTCCACCGGAATGCCTTCGGCCTCGCGTTGAGCGCGCATGATGCGCTCCGGTTCGCCCGGCTCGTAGAGACGATCGACGCCGGTCGCGAGCGGCGAAGCCTTCACCCAGTCGATGAATGCATCGGCCTCGGCTTGCGCATCGGGTGCGTCGAACGCGGCGGGATCGACGATCACCGACAGCATGCAGTTGATGATCGCGTTGGTCGTGCCGAGCGTTTCCGTGTGCGTGGTGAAGCCGCCCGAGAGCGCGCCGCCGAAAATCTCGCACATCGCCGCGAGCCCGAATCCCTTGTGGCCGCCGAATGGCGTGAGCGAACCGAACGGCGCCTCGTGCATGACCTTGGGTTCGAGCGTCGGCCGGCCTTCGTGATCGATCAGCGCGCCGGGCGGCACCGCTTTGCCCTGGTTATAGGCGACCCGCGTCTTGCCGTACGCCACCGTGCTGGTCGCGAAGTCGAGCACGAGCGGCGGCTTGCCGGGCCGCGGATACGCCGCGCAAAACGGATTGGTGCCGATGCGGCGATCCGCGCCGCCGAACGGCGCGACGAGCGGATCGCCCGCCACGTTGACGAAGTGGAACGACACCAGCCCGGCGCGCGCGCATTGCTCGGCCCAGTGGCCGATGCGCCCGATGTGATGCGCGCCGCGCAAGCCGACCGCGCAGATGCCGAGGCGCCGTGCACGCGCGATGCCCTGCTCCATGGCCTCGAACGCCACCACCTGGCCGAAGCCCTTGCCGCCTTCGACCGTCAGCACGGCGCCCACGTCCTTCACCACCTCGGCATGCCGGTTCAGTTGCAGTTGCGCGTCGGCGAGCGACGCCACGTAACGCGGGATCATGCCCACGCCATGCGAGTCGTGGCCGGTCAGGTTCGCCGCCACCAGATGATCCGCGACCAGTTCCGCCTCGCGCGGCGCACTGCCCGCCCGCGCCCAGATCGCCTTCACGTAGGCGTGCAATTGATCGGCCGGAATCCGGGGCGTGGCAAGTCGGGCAGTCTGGTTTTCGTTCATTCAGATCGATGGCGTGAGTGGCAGGATCGAAACAAGGATCAAAGCGCGGATCGACAGGAACCCGCACGAGCGCTCAAGGCGCGGCGGCGATCACTTCGGCCACCGCGGCCGTGAGCTTCTTGCCGTACGGCACGTGCAAAAACTCGTTGGGCCCATGCGCGTTCGACTTCGGCCCGAGCACGCCGCACACCATGAACTGCGATTTCGGGAAGCCCGCCTTCAGCACGTTCATCAACGGAATCGTGCCGCCCTGACCCATATAGGCGACGTCCGCGCCGTAGTGTTCGCGCGACGCGTCATTCAACGCCGTGGCGAGCCACGGCGCGAGATCCGGCGCGCTCCAGCCGCTCGCCGCACCCGCGTCCGGTTTGAACGTCACCCGGGCGTTGTACGGCGGATCGAATTCGAGCAGCGCCTTCAACTCGGCGACGGCCTTGTCCGCTTCGATCAGCGGCGGCAGCCGCAGCGACAGCTTGAACGCCGTGCGCGGACGCAGCACGTTGCCCGCGTCCGCGAGCGCGGGCAAGCCGGCCGCACCGGTCACGGAGAGCGACGGACGCCACGTCGAATTGAGCAAGGCTTCTTGCGGATCGGTGGTGGTGGGCAGCACCTGGCGGCCGTCCTGGCCGCAGGCCCACGGCAGTTTTTTCCAGACGTCGTCGCCGAGAATCCGCGCGGTGGCTTCCGCTTCACGCAGACGGTCTGCCGGGATCGGGCAGTGAAAACCCTTCGGCAGCAGCGTGCCGTTGGCGGCATCCTCCAGCCGGTCGAACAGTTGCCGCATGACGCGGAAGCTCGACGGCGCGATGCCGCCGTAACCGCCCGAGTGAATGCCTTCGTCGAGCACCTGAACCTCGAGGTCGCCGGCGACGAGGCCGCGCAGCGAGGTGGTGAGCCACAGTTGATCGTAGTTACCCGCGCCCGAATCGAGACACACGACGAGCCCGACCTTGCCGAGCCGTTCGCGCAGCACGTCGACGTAGGGCAGCAGATCGTAGCTGCCGGACTCCTCGCAGGTTTCGATCAGGCCGACGCAGCGCGGCCGATCGACGCCTTGCGCGTCCAGCGCGGCGAGCGCGGTGAGGCTCGCGTAGATCGCGTAGCCGTCGTCGGCGCCGCCGCGGCCGTACAGCTTGTCGTTTTCGAGCTTGGGGGTCCACGGGCCGAGGTCGTTGCGCCAGCCGTCGAATTCAGGCTGCTTGTCGAGGTGGCCGTACAGCACGATGGTTTCCTCGCTGCCCGAACGCGTCGCGGCGGTCTCGAAGAAAATCACCGGCGTGCGGCCCGGCAGGCGGATCACTTCGAGCTTCAGGCCCTTCACCGGCTGCTGTTCGGCCCATTGCGCCGCGTCGGTGACCACGCGCTCCAGATAGCCGTGCTCGACCCACTTTGGGTCGAACGCCGGGCTCTTGGCCGGCACCGCGATGTAGTCCGTCAGCGCGGGCACGATCTCGTCGTTCCATTTGCGGTCGACGAATTCGCGTAGCGTGTCGGGGTTGATGCGCTGGGTCTGCTGGGTCGTATCGTCGGAGATCATGGTGGCGGTCCGTTGCGGTTCGTTTCGATGAAACGCCCATGATAGTCCCGATGCCAGGCAGGCTGCAGTCCCGCTGACTGAATGCCCGCGCCTGCCGCATGGCGAGCCGCGCCCTGGGGTTCGCATGAAGCTGCGTGAGTCGCGCAATCGCGCGACAATCAACGCATAGCTCGCCTATTGGGAGCCGGTTTCATGGACGGCAATCTATTGGTTCAGGCCATCGCGGCGGCGCTCGTTCTCGCGCTGTATTTTCTGCCGGCGATTCTGGCCGACCGGCGCAAGCGTCATGACGTGCTCACGCTCGCACTCTTCAATGCGTGCCTCGGCTGGACGGGTTTCGGCTGGCTGCTCGCGCTCTACTGGTCGTTGCAACCCAACCCGCCGAAGAATCTCGCCGGACAGATCGTGGAGACGCGAAAGATCGTGCGGATGCGCGCGTTTTCATCGGCGCTTCTAATGCGCGTGCAACGACGCGCGACGGCGCGAGAGCGCTCGGAGAAGTAGATCAGAAGGAAGTAATCGGGCGCGCCGATCGGCCGATCGCGCGCCAGGCGAAAGCCGGAAAATATCCGGCCGATCAGGCGGCCCGGCCTACCCGGTTCCACATGACCGAGGCGGCGGGGATCGAGCGCGGCTCAGTGCGTACGCTCGCGGGCGAGAACATCTCGCGGCGCAGTTCGCCCTGTTCGTCGAACCACTCGCACATCAGCCATTCGCCGGGATTGAGCGCCACCGCACCCGCATAGGTGACCGTCATGCGCGGGCCGCCTTCCTTCAGCGTGACAACGTCGCCCACGTTAAAGCGTGCGGCTGCTGGAATCTGGAGTGCGTCAATGGTGGCGGTTGGCATATTTCAATCCCCTGGGAAACCGTCGAGCGGTATTAAGTCATTGCGCTGGGCTTTTCGACATTAAAGGTTGCTGATGGAAACTCTAAAAAGTTTGCCAAGATTAACAATCGAATTTAATCACCGCAAGTGCTTTTTAATCACATCGTTTTCATCGGCAGTACAAGGAGTATCGCATGCGAAGGCTCGTCGGATGAAACGGGGAAAACCCTTCAATGCGCCACTGGGCGCGCTCTGTGCGGCACCGCACGGTCGCAGGATTTACTGCGGCCGTATGACGCCGCGAGTAAAAAATGCGATGCGTGTTTCGTCATATCAAAAGCATGATCGATCCGCGCCACGGGTTTATTCCCGTTCGCGGCGCAAAGCGCAATTACCTGTGAACGCCCCGATCACCGGTAAATGCGCCGTGGATAAATGCACTTTGTTTAAGACGCGTGATTATCCCGCACTGCACCGTTGAAAACGATTACGCATTCGGTATTTTTAAGCCGGGCGTGCGGCGCGGCGCAGTACAAATTGCGGATGAGCACCAGCAGCACGCTTGAACCGATGCCACGCCAGCATGAGCAACGCATTGATCGCGAGGCTGAGCTGGAACGCATGCGCGTAGGCATCCGCCGTCGCGCGGCCGTCGATCGCGCCGAAGAACGCGCCGCTGATCGCCGCGGTGCCGAACGCGGGCACGCAATGCCTCGTCGCCGGGTTGCATCTCCAGCGTGGTATTGGTAATGAAGCAACTGCGCTTGCCGGTCAGCGCGCACGCGAGCCGCGCGTAATGCAGCAAGGCGTTGCGTAGCGCCTCTTCCGGCGCGGTCGGCGGGTCGGGGCGCTCGGTGAGGCGCGCCACCCAGCCTTCGGCGTAGTGATCGAGCGCGGCCAGCGATGCGTCACTCACTGCAACACCGGTATCAGACGCCTCGATATCGGCCCAAATAATCGTCCGCGTAAGCCTCAGTCCGGCATCCCATCATGGTCCCCGAGGGGTCTGGTGGGCCAGTCCATCCAGCGGTCCGCGCGAGTCAGTTCGTGCGCCTCATTGAGCGGGTAGCGAATACGGTTGTCGTCGCGCGGACGTTCGCCGATCACCATCAGCCTGACTTCGTCCTTCGTATTGTTGATGAAGGTGTGGCAGATTCCAGTGCCTGCCGGAAACGCGACGGAATCGCCTTCGGCAATGCGGTGAAGCACGCCGTCGATCCACACATCGGGCTTGCCTTCGAGCACGTACACGAACTCCTGCTCGGTGCTTTCGGCGTGCGGATAGGAGGTCCGCCGTCCGGGCAGAAGCCTGACATGATGAATGCCGATACGCGTAATGCCGAGTGCGGCGGAAAGCGGCGCGTCCAGCGCCATTGGCTCGGTATCGCCGCGATAGGAGTGTGGATCCGGTTCTTCGAGTTCGGTCCAGTGTTTGATGAAATCGGGTCGGCTCATCGGTTGATCTCCTTCAGGACGAACGTCGATGATAGCGGCTCCCGGAAAGGACAAAATTAGTTCGCGGCGCGCGGCATTTTGAATGTGGGCAGCAACCGTGGCGAACGGCCATTTTGGCCGACTAGCGACAACGAAATGCGGTTAGCGTTTATCGATTCCACGCGACTATCAAGTGGGCGACTACCAAGTGGATCGTATATGCACAAAAGAAGTTCGACGCAACGCCGAAATCGCCAATTGCGCTGCAAAGCAATATTAAGCGTTCCATTATAGAGATCCAGTTTGTCACGGGCCTTTTCGCACACTGTGCGGTGTATTCGTGACACTTTGTGTTTCAGTGATTGGGAGTACGGTTATCGATGCGATCCTTGTCAGGTTCTCGTGCCGATCCGGAAACATTTGGCACCCGGTTTCACACCCTTTCTTAAAGCGTTCCGCTTTTGGCTCGTAAGTTGCTTATGCTTGGCCCCGAAAAGCGCCCTTCAGGCACCAGCTGGGTCTTGTCCGATGTCGCGACAGGAAATTTGCATATTCACTAATGACATGGAGCGAGTCCATGGACGCACCCGAAATTGACGGAGCACGTGACCATGGCGTACAGCAGCGCACAGCGGACAACTGGGCTGCCGACTTGTACAGTATCGTTATGCCGCAGCAATACGACTGGAACATACTCCAGCAAATGCGCGAGCAATTTATGCGATTTGGGTATATTCGGTTATTCGAATTTATCTCGCCTGCTGGGTTGAAGCTGATAAAGAACGAGCTTGATGAACTTGCTCAACTCGCGATACGCAAGAGTTTTGAAATGCCAGGCTATGCGACGCCGCGAAGTCTCTCGGCGCTCGGCGGATCGATTATCAAGGCTCATTCACCGTTTCTCTATAGCCTTTATCACCATTACGCATTGCGCAACTGCGTGGAAAATATCGTCGGCCGCACGGTCTATTCGTGCACGCATCCCGAAGAATTCATGGTCGCGAATTTTCTCCATCAACGCGGTGATACGCACGGCTGGCATCTGGACGACCCGCCCTATGCGCTCGTGATATTTGCCGAACTGCCTGGTGAAAATGGCGGCGGCGAGCTCGAGGTCGTGCCGAACTGGACCGACCTGTGCCGTCGCAAGCATCGCAGGCAGGACGAAGCGATCGGCGACCTTGTCGCGTGGGCGGAGGAAAACGGTCTCGTTGACCGCCATCGCCATCAGGCCGGCGACGCCTATCTGCTGCGCGCCGACATGAATCTGCATCGCGTCGCACCGCTCGTGCGCGCCGGCGAGCGGCGAGCCGTCGTCAACCTTGCGTTTCAATGCACCGCCGTCATGGAATACGGCTCGACAGCTGACATGCTGTATGGCACGGAGAGCGATCATGCAGCGCGCTCGTGACGATGACGGAGCCACCGGCCACATCCGCAATCTGGCGTCGAGAGTGGAAGCAGTGGCGGCATCGGCTTCGCACTCCGTCAACGCGCGCGCCGACGCAGTCGCGTGGCGCTGGTCCAGCTTCGAGCAACTGCCAGTCGCGCACCTCTACGCGGCGATCAGCCTGCGGGAAAGCATCTTTGTCGTCGAACAGAATGTGCCTTATCTCGACGCGGACGGACGCGACCCGCATTGCCGTCATTTAACCGGCTTCGTCGATGGCCGGCTCGTTGCGTACGCGCGCGTGTTGCCGAAGGATCTGTTCGAGCCGGGCTTTTTTAGCTTCGGCAGAGTCGTGGTACATCCGGAGCATCGTCATGCCGGTATCGGCCGCGAACTTGTCACGCTCGCGCTCGCACATCTTGATGAAGTTCGCGGCAATACCCCTGTCAAGATATCGTCGCAATTCTATCTGAGGGAGTTTTATCAGTCGTTCGGTTTCGCGCCGCAGGGCGAACCGTACATCGAAGACCGGATCCTGCACATTGGAATGGTTCGCGGGCACTCTTCTCCCGGAGGGCGTCCATGAAAACGGTGGCCGCTATGCTTGGTAGAGCGCGGCTGCGCGTCAGCTCGCGGGTCTATCCCTGGCTTGCCGCAGCCTGGCCCATCGCGATCGTCTGGTCGCGCGCGGCCGCGTCCGCCGAGGCCGCGCTAGCGGCAAGCTTCGGCCTTGCCGCTAGCGCGTCACTACTGCCGGCTGTTGCAGTCAAAATGATTCGCACCGAGGACGCTATCGGGTTACGTTTCGCGCGCGTCACGCCTGGCCGGCTCGCGAGGCTGGCGCTGCACGCGCCTGTCGTACTGGTCGTGGCGACCCTGGTTGGCACAGCGACGGGGCAGCGCTTACTCGACGCCATGACCTTCGTCATCGCGACCGCCGCTTCGGCGGCTCTGCAATCTCTTGCATTCCGGTTTGCGTACCACGGACGCGGCGAGCGGACGAGCAACCTCGTTCTTGCGCTTGCCGTGGCGGCATGGCTCGTCGCCAGCGTCGTCGTCGAACCGGCCGTGCGATATCTCGCGGTGACCGGTGCGGCCGTCTATTTAGCGGACCTGCTCGTCGGCGCGCTCGCCGATCTTCGTTCGTTCTGGTTTCCACGCGCAGGCGTCGGCGTGTTTTTCGGCTCGTTTAATCCCGTGCACAACTCGCATCTGCGGATGATCCGCGACGCACTGGACGGGCGTCGTTTGGACACGATCTATGTGCATTGCACGACCGTGCCGAAACTGCATCGGCAGGCGCTCGAACGCGGAGAGATAGCGATGTCGCGCGAGGCCGGCATGCGCATCTATTCGAAAACCTCGTCTGCGGATCCTGGCAAGAACTACTTTCCGACGGGCAATCGCTTTTACGATTACGAAGTCCGCAGGGAACTGCTCAGGGCGGCATGCGGCGATGCCGGCCTCGCGCAACGCGTCGAAGTGCTGGATCTGCCGGACATCTACGACAAGGAAGGTTTCGTCGGCGTGTTGCGCGAGGTCCGCAGACGGCATCGGGGTCAGCCGTTGCATGGCTTGCATGGCAGCGATACGGGCGGCATGTGGGTCAGGAACCTGTTCGACGATTGCGGCTGGGTCTTTCCGTGCGCAGTCGTGCGCACCGACGGCGTGTCGGCCACAGCGATTCGCAGCGGCGCGACGGGCCTGACCTCGGAAACAGTCGAGCGGTTTCTTGTCGCGACTGGCTCGGGACAGGACTTCGTGTTCGCATCCGGATATTGCTTCGAGCACGTCCGCAATCCGGATCGCGATGTCCGTGTGACAGGCGATTGTCCCGCCGCATCTACCACGATGGAGTGACGCATGCAAGCCAATGTTGATATCGCCATCGTAGGAGCCGGCCCGTTCGGGCTGTCGATCGCCGCTCACCTGCGCGGCAGCGGCAAGTCGTTGCGGATATTCGGCACGCCAATGCAGATCTGGCGCAGACACATGCCCAAGGGGATGATGCTCAAGTCCGCTGGTTTTTCGTCGACGATCTGCGATCCGGGCCGAACCTTCACGCTGCGCCACTACTGCGAACAACAGGGCATTCCATATCACGAAGTCGGACTACCAGTGCAATTAGATACGTTCTCGGCATATGGGCTGGCGTTCCAGCAACGTTTCGCGCCCGGTCTGGAAGATGTGCCGGTCGAAACGATCGACGCGTGCGCGGAGGGTTTTGCGCTGCAACTGGCGAACGGCGGCTCATTCAGCGCGCGCAAGGTCGTGCTGGCCGTAGGCATCGACCATTTCCGTCATATTCCCGATGTGCTCGCGCATCTGCCGTCCGAGCGCCTGTCACACAGCGGCGAGCATCGCGAACTGGAGCGGTTTCGCGGACAGCGCGTGCTCGTGCTTGGCGCGGGCGCGTCAGCATTCGATCTCGCGGTATTGCTAGAGGATGCCGGTGCGACGGTCCAGCTGATCGCGCGGCGTTCAGCCGTCAGATTCAACTACGACGAGCCGCTAAACCGTCCCTTGCTCAAGCGCGTTTCGATGCCGATGTCCGGCGTCGGTCCGGGCTGGAAGCAGCGTACTTGCACCGACATATGGCCGTGGCTATACCGCTATTTCCCTGACGAGCGCCGGCTGCGGACCGTGCGGGAATTTCTCGGCCCCTCGGTCGGATGGTTCATGCGCGAACGGGCGGAGGCCGTCTCCCAACTGCTTGGCTTTGAAATCGAAGCGGCTCGCGCTGACGGAAACCAGGTGGAGTTGGAATTGCGAGGCCAGGATGGCAAGCGCCGCGTCGTAAGCGGCGACCACCTGATCGCGGCGACCGGCTACCGCAGCGATGCGCGCCGCCTGCAGTTTCTCGCGCCACGGATCGTCGACCGGCTCGCATTAATTGGATCGACGCCTCGTCTCTCCGCGCATTTCGAATCGTCCGTGCGCGGTCTGTATTTCGTCGGGCCGGTGTCGGCGACCAGCTTCGGCCCGGTCATGCGCTTCGCCTTCGGCGCCGTCTTCACGTCGCCGAGAATTGCGCGGCATCTCGCCGCCTGATGCCCGCGCCGAGAGGTAGCGATAAACAGCAGGTATCAGATACACAGCCAGCGTGCAGCAACCACTCAACCGACGTCCAGAACGGAGAAACCGGATGCTCTCTGAAGAAGCGTTGCAGGACTGGCGCAGCGACGCGCTGCAACTGGAAGCGGCCGTCGCGCAGGCGGTCATCGGGCAGCAGCAGGTGATACGCCTGATCACCGTCGCGTTGTTCGCGCGCGGACATGTGCTGCTCGAAGGCGACGTGGGCGTCGGCAAGACCACGCTGCTGCGTGCTTTTGCGCGGGCGATCGGCGGCGAGTTCGAACGCGTCGAGGGAACGATCGACCTGATGCCTGGCGATCTCGTCTACCACACCTACGTGGACGCCGAAGGCGCGCCGCGCATCGACCCCGGCCCGTTGCTGCGTCATGGCGAGCGGCTCACGACGTTCTTCTTCAACGAGATCAACCGCGCGCGGCCGCAGGTGCAATCGCTGCTGCTGCGCGCGATGGCCGAGCGGTCGGTATCCGCATTCAATCGCGAACATCACTTTCCGCACATGACGGTATTCGCCGATCGCAACAAGGTCGAAAAGGAGGAAACCTTCGAACTGGCGTCCGCCGCGCGCGACCGCTTCATGTTCGAACTGAACATGCCGACGCCCGCGGACCCCGCCATTCGCAGCCGGCTCGTTTTCGACCCGCTGTTTCACGACGTCGACACGGTGCTTGAACAGTTGCCCGCCGGCATGCTGTCGTGGCGTGAGCTGAATGCGGTGGCCGCGTCGATCCAGCGTCATGTGCGCGCAAGCGAGACGATCGAGCGATACGTGCTGCAACTCTGGGAGGCCACCGAAAAACCCGCGCAATACGACATCCGGCTCGGCGACGTCGATATCGACCGGCTGATACTCGCAGGCGCCAGTCCGCGCGGAATGAGCGCGCTGCTGCGCGCGGCGCGCGTGGTCGCGTGGCTGGCCGAACGCGCCTATCTGATTCCCGAGGACATCCATGCGGTGCTGCCGGCCGCGCTCGGCCATCGCGTGTTTTTTACACCGATCTACGAACTGCGCCGTGCGGAACTGGCCGACGCGTTGGTGCAGGCGATCATGCGCCGCGTCGCCGCGCCATGATGCCGATCGACACGGCGCGAGCGACGCGATGAGTGCGATCCACGAATTCCATTACCGGATGCCATCCCGGACAGGCGGATATCGCCCCGGCTCGCATCACGGTTCGAGCGTGGGCGGCGGCCAGGCTTTTGCCACGCACGCGCGGCTTTTCGACCATCCCGATCCGCGGCGTCTCGATCTGCGCGCGAGTCTGCGGCACGTTGGCCGCGACTGGCTGGTTCGGATGCAGCGGCAACGCACGGCCGTCACCGTGCATGCGGTCGTCGACGTATCGGCATCGATGTCGTTCGGTTCGCGCCGGGCGAAGCTCGAGGTCGTCGGCGACTTTGTCGATTCACTGGGACGCAGCGCGTTTCGGGTCGGCGATGCGGTCGGCCTGCTTGCGTTCGATACCGGTTTGCGCGACGACCTGATGTTGCCCGCGCGCCATCATCGCGGCGCCGGCGCCGCGATGCGTGCGATGCTGTCCGAAGGCGGCCGGCCGGCACTGCGCCGCGAGGGCGACGGCGCGACCGGTTTGCGTCGCGCGGCCGAAAGGCTCAGCGGACGCCAGGGACTCGTGTTTGTCGTATCGGATTTCCACTGGCCACTCGACACGCTGCGCGCATCGTTCGATCTATTGATGCCGGCCCTGCTGGTACCGATCGTCGTGTGGGATCCGTTCGAACTCGAAGCACCGCAAGAGAACGCGCTAATGATGATGCGCGACGCCGAATCGAACGGGCGGCGCACGTTATGGATGCGCCCGGCGCTACGTGCACAGTGGCGTAATGCGGTCGCACAGCGACGCGCGCGGATCGATGCGCTGTGCACCGCGCATGGCGTGCGGCCTTTTTACCTGACCGGTCCGTTCGATCCGCAGGCGCTGTCGCGTTACTTTCTGGAGTTGACGGCATGACGCGGCGAGTTTCCTTCTTGCGGCCACAGGTGGGCGACCGCGTGTCGCTGACGACGCGCGTCGCCGCGCTTCTCTGTATGTTCGCCTCAGCGTGCTTTTCATACGGCGCCCTTGCCCAGCAAAACGTAATCGCGGCAACAGCTCAGCCGCGCAGCTTCGGTTATCTGCTCGGCGATGTGATTTCGCAGCGTGTCCTGCTTCGCGCGAACGACCGTCCGTTTGAACCGGCGACACTGCCGCCGCTCGAACGCACCGGCGCGTGGCTCGAGCGGCGCGCGGCGAAGGTCGAAACGGATGCCGGCGGCGAGCGCTGGCTGGTGCTTGAGTATCAAGTCATCAACGCGCCGCAGACCCTCACCGCGATCACTCTGCCTGCCTTGATGCTGCGAGCCCCCGTCGCTTCGAGCCCGGCGTTGGCGGTCGCCGCGTGGCCGGTCAGCGTCGCGCCGCTGACGCCGCGCAGCGCGTTCGCGCAGGGTTCGCTGCAGGACATGCAGCCCGACCGTCAACCCTCACCGTTGCCGATCGCCCCGCTGCGCCAGCGCCTGATCGCGTCGCTGGCGGTGTTGGCTTTCGTTGCATGTGCGTGGCTTGGGTGGTGGCTGTGGCGCAATCGCCGCGATGCGGGCCGCTTGCCGTTCGCCCGCGCGTGCCGCGCGCTGGAGCGCCTCGACGCGGTGCAGGTCGACCGCGAACCCGACGCGTGGGTGTCCGTGCATCGCGCACTGAACGAGGCCGCCGGACAGGCGCTTCACGCAGGAACGTTGGGCGCGCTGTTCGTCCGCGCACCGTATTTGAGCCCATTGCGCGAGCGGCTCGAACGCTTCTACGCACAGTCGGGCGAGCGGTTCTTCGCAGTTTCGCCGACGCACGAGCCGTATCGGCTTCTCGAACTGGCCCGGGAGCTTCGGCTTGCCGAAAGGCGTCATCACCGATGACCGCCATGCTCGCATTTTCGTCGCCGTGGATGCTGGCGTTGCTGCCGCTCGCGCTGCTGCCGTTATGGCCCCGGCGCAGCGACACACTGATGTTTTCGCACGTCGACTGGCTGCCGCGCGACCGGCTCGGGCATGCCGCCGGCATCGCACTGAAGGCGATTGCGGTCGCGACGATGGCGCTGATCGTGATCGGACTTGCCGATCCACAGCGGCCGGAGCGGCAAGTGGCGCGGATTGCGCGCGGCGCGGAAATCGTCGTGCTGATGGACCGCAGTTCGAGCATGGACGCGATCATCCCGCCTGCCGGCGTCAAGGCCGCAGGTGCATTATCGGAAGGCATGTCGAAGAACCACGCCGCGCGTGAGGTGCTGACGAAGTTCATCGACAAACGCAACGACGACCGCGTTGCGTTCATGATGTTCGGCACGAGCCCATTGCTCGTCATGCCGCTCACTCGCGACAAACAGGCGATCGAGAGTGCGGTGGCGAGTACCGGCATCGGCCGGGGCATGCCGGATACGCGGCTCGACCGTGGGCTGCTGGCGGCCGTCGGTCAGTTCGACCAGCGCGATTACAACGGCAATCGCGTGATCGTGCTGGTCTCCGACGGCGGTGCGCGACTCGACGCCGCGATGCGCGAACGCATCGCGGCGAGTCTCACGCGCAATCGCATCACGCTTTATTTCATTTACATTCGCAGCAGCGCGAACAGCGCGGATCTGAATGCGATCAAGCCGGGCGACGAGTCGTCCGAGGAGGCCGCACTGCATCGGTACTTCCAGTCGCTGAAAACGCCGTACCGCCTCTATCAGACGGATGACTCCGGCGCGTTGGCGGCTGCGATGGCCGACATCGACGCGCAGCAGCACTTCCCCGTGTCGTATCTGGAGCGCGTGCCCGCTGGCAGTCATGGCTCGCTGTGCTTCGGGGTCGCGCTCGCGGGCTGTGCCTTGCTGGTCGGGTTGCGCTTCGCGGTATTGAGGAGCTGGTCATGAAGCGACGCACGGTTCATGCGGGCTTTGCGGCGCTTGCGCTGTGCTGCGCGGCGTTGGCCGGCTATCAGGGCTGGCGTCTCGTGGATGCGCTGCGCGGCAACGCGGCGGTGTTGCGCGCCGCGACGGCTGCGCGCAGCGTCACCGGCGCGGGAATCGACCGGACCGCGCGAGTGCGGCTCGCACAGGCCGTCGCGTTGTCGAAAACGGGAGAACACGATGCGGCGTCGAAGCTCTACAACGGTCTGATCGATCGCGCGCATCTCGACGAGACCGGGCGCACGGCGTTGTTCGATCTCGCCAACATGTACCTGCGTGAGGCGATCGCGGCGGGGACCGCGAACCCGCTCGCTTCCGCGCCGCTGATCGAACTCGCCAAGAACCGTTATCGCGAACTGCTGCGCGCCTATCCGGCGGACTGGGACGCGCGCTACAACCTCGAGCGCGCGCTCTGGCTGCAACCGGAGACCACCGAAGCGTTCGGCGACGGCCATGAGCCCCCGGCGTATCGGCGCGCGCTGACCGTGCCGGACGTCGTGTTGGGGGATCTGCCGTGAAAGACGCGATGGGGAAAGCGATAAAGCCGGCCGTGCCGCGCGTGTTCGGCTACCGGCAATACGCACTGGTTGCCGCGCTTGCCCTGCTCGCCGCCGCGTTGTGGATGCCGAAGATTACGTTGATGCGCGAACGCTTCGACTACGTCGTCACGTTCGACATCACGCAAAGCATGAACGTCGAAGATGTGACGCTAAACGGTGTGCGTACGAGCCGTCTTGCGTATGCGCGCGCGGCGATGCGCGATGCGCTGCGGCGGATGCCGTGCGGATCGCGCATCGGCTGGAGCGTGTTCACGGATGCGCGCGCGCTGCTGCTGTTGCCGCCGGTCGAGGTATGCGAACACTACGACGCGCTGCTCGCGTCCCTCGACGGCATCGACGGCCGCATGCGCTGGGCGAACGCGAGCCGCATCGCCAATGGCGGCCTTTATTCGGCGATACGGCAGGCGAAGCAGATCGGCGACCACACAGCGGTGGTGTTCGTAACCGACGGTCAGGAGGCGCCGCCGCGTCCGCCGTCCGAAACATCGCTGCCGGGCATCACGACGGGCGACGTGGGCGGCTGGCTGATCGGTGTCGGCGGCGAGCGGCCCGCACCGATTCCCAGAACCGGCAACGACGGTCGCCCGGCGGGCTTCTGGCTCGCCAGCGAGGTAGTCCAAACGACGGCGGTGTCCCCCGCACGGCCTGGCGCGCCCGCTGCCGTGAGCCGGGAAGAGTTGTCGCAGGTGCGCGAAGCGTATCTGCAAACACTGTCCGGCCAGATTGGCTTCGGCTATCGCCGGCTGTGGACGCCCGCCGCGCTCGGCGACGCCCTGCTCGACTCGCGCTTTGCGCAACGCGCGCCGATCGCCGTTGATCTGCGCTGGTGCGCCGCCGTGGCCGCGTTGCTGATGCTGGCGATCACGTTCATGCCGGAGATTCGCGTGCCGCGCGCGGCGAGGATCGGGCAAGCCGGCGCCCGCCGACTCGCGACAGCGGTCACCGCTTCGAAGACCGGACGAGCGGTCATGGTTTCACGCAACGATGCCTATTCAGCCGTACACCGGCCGTTCCAGTCCGGTTTCATCGAGGAAAGACACGATGAATGACACCGCCATCCCCGTTATCGATATCGGTGCGCTGCGGCGCCTGGACCCAGCCGGCAGCCGGCGGATTGCCGCGCAACTGGGACGCGCGTGCCGTGAGACCGGGTTCTTCTGTATCGTCAATCACGGCGTGCCGGAGGCCGCGATCGATGCCGTGTTCGAGCACGCGGAGACTTTCTTTGCCCTATCGGTCGAAGAAAAAATGAAACTGTCGCTTGAACGGCATAGCCGGTGCTTCCGCGGCTATGCCCCGCTGCTGTCGGAACTGGCGGACGGCAAACGCAATGCGTATGAGCTGATGGAGTTCAGTGTCGAATTCGCGCCAAACCATCCCGATGTCGTGTCCGGCAAGCCAATGCATGGACCGAACCTCTGGCCGGCGCTCCCCGGCTATCGCGAGGCGTTGACATGCTATATCGGCCATATGGTCGGGCTCGGTTTCGATCTGATGCGAGGCATCGCGTTGAGCCTCGATTTGCAGGAAGATTTTTTCCGGCTCGCGTTCAATGACCGCCCCTTCTGGCAGTTTCGCACCGCGCATTACCCGGCCCCCAAGGATCTGCCGCAAATAGCTTCGATTCCTGCGTCAGCAGAAAAGCTCGCACAAACAGAGATTGGGGACTATAGCTGCGGTGCGCATACCGACTACGGCTGTCTGACGATGTTGGTTGCAGACAGCCCAGGGCTCGAAATTCAGACGCGCGATGGGTGCTGGACCAGCGCACCGACACTGCCCGGCGCATATGTTTGCAATATCGGCGACATGCTCCAGTATTGGACCGGAGGCCGTTATGTGGCGACGCGCCATCGTGTGAATACCGCATGCGAGCGCCTCTCACTGCCGTTCTTCTTCCAGCCCGACTACGAGACCCTCGTCGTACCGCTCGGCCAGGTTAGGGGCGCTTCCAATAATGCTTCCGCGCCGCTGCAATATGGGCCCTATGCCTTCCGGAAATACCAGGAGATTTATCCGGGGGCGAGACTCCGGTAGCTGGCTGTGCGGCCGCCTTTATCCCGGTCTCCACGCTTTCCCGCGTCCGTTCGGTTATCTCGAACCGCATCGGTCGCCGCTGTGCGACGAAAGACCGACGCCCTGATCGACCGGCTTCATTCGCCCGCACCCGAATCGCAAACGAGTTGCGCTTTCAAGAGCGCATCGAGCCAGTCGGCGAACACCTGAACCCTGCGCGACAGATGTTGCCGATGCGGATAGAGCAGGTTCATCGGCATTGGCGCAGCCCGGTATTCGGGCATCACCTCGATCAGTTCGCCCGCACGCAGATGCTGTTGCACGTCATAGGCAGGAATCTGGATCAAGCCAAGTCCTGCAAGGCAGCATGCGATATACGCCTCCGCGCTGTTGACGGTCACGCGGCCCTGGGTTGTCAACGTTCTGACAGTCTCGCCATCGAGCCATTCCCAGGGCGCGATACGCCCGCTCGTTGGCGACGCATAGTGAACGACCTGTTGGGTTGTCATGTCGCCGGGGGTGCAAGGCGTACCGTGCTGGGACAGATAGAGGGGGCTCGCAACATTGATGAGTGGCAGATCGCCCATCGGACGCGCGATCATGCCGGACTCGTGCGGCTTGCCCACGCGCAGCACGCAGTCGACGCGTTCTTCGATGAGGTCGATCGTGCGATCGGTCAGGCTGAGCGTGATGTCGATTTTCGGATAGGAGACGAGGAATCCCGGCAGTGCGGGTGCGATGATCAACCGGCCTATACGGCCTGGCACGTCGATGCGCAAGACGCCGCCCGGCCCCACCGATGTCTGCCGAAACAGGTTCTCGGTCTCCTCTACATCGGCGATCAGGCGAAGACAGCGTTCATAGAGCGCCGCGCCGTCCTGTGTCGGCGACACCTTGCGCGTTGTCCGATGCAGCAAGCGGGCGCCGATCCGTCCTTCCAGTTCCTGGATCGCCGCGGAAACCGACGAGCGGGGCAAGCCGAGCGTGTCCGCCGCGCGCGTGAAGTTCGCACATTCGACGACGCGCGCGAAGACGCGAAACAGGTCAATACGATCCACGTTCGCTCCCACCTTCGCGAGCGCGCGGCTCGCCGTCGTATCGAGCTTTCCGCAGGGGATGCAGTCCATCGGTCCGGCACGCGCGCGCGCCGCCGGTCTCACTCATCGTCATGTGCAGGCACGCCCTTCCACTGTTCGACTTTTCTGACCAGTGATGTCAGAAACAGTAGGTTTAAATGATTTTCCTGGAATATATCATCGAGCAGGATGAGAGGCTGCATAGGGCGGCTTCGGCACTGGGGGATGAAACATGGCAGACCACAGCATCAAAGGCAAAACCGTCGTCATTGCGGGCGGGGCGAAAAATCTCGGTGGGCTGATTGCACGGAATCTCGCCGCGCAGGGCGCCAGGGCAGTGGCGATCCACTACAACAGCGCGAGCTCGAAAGCCGCGGCGGACGAGACACTTGCCGCGATCGAGTCGGCGGGTGCCACGGCAGTCGCTTTCCAGGCCGATCTGACCTCGGCCGGCGCGGTCGAGAAGCTGTTTTCGGATGTCGTCGCCGCCGTCGGCCGCCCCGATATTGCAATCAACACGGTAGGCAAGGTGTTGAAAAAGCCGTTCGTCGATATCACCGAGGCCGAATACGATGAAATGACGGCGGTGAATTCCAAGTCTGCGTTCTTCTTTCTCAGAGAGGCAGGCAAGCACGTCAACGATAATGGCAAGATCGTCACGCTCGTCACGTCGCTGCTTGGCGCGTTCACCCCGTTTTACGCGGCCTATGCGGGCACCAAGGCGCCGGTCGAACATTTCACACGCGCGGCGGCCAAGGAATTCGGCGCGCGGGGCATCTCCGTAACGGCCGTCGGTCCCGGGCCCATGGACACGCCGTTCTTCTATCCCGCCGAAGGCGCGGACGCGGTGGCTTACCACAAGTCGGCCGCCGCACTCTCGCCGTTCTCCACGACTGGTTTGACCGACATCGGGGATGTGGTGCCCTTCATCCGCCATCTGGTCAGCGACGGGTGGTGGATCACGGGGCAAACCATTCTGATCAACGGCGGTTACACGACCAAGTAAGTGGGCGAATGGAATCCCTCACCCTCTCTTTCTGACGCCGTCTCAGCCCGGCTTCTGCCACTTCTGCGCGGCCGTGCTGAAGAGCTGGTTGATTTCGTTGCCGCTCACCGCGTCTTTCGTGTAATTGAAAGTGCCGTGATCGCGCATCTCGTGCGCCGCGCGCAGAAACGCGCCCAGCGCGGCACGAGCGAGCGAGCCGCCGACGCTCACGCGGCGCACGCCTAGCGCCCGCAGTTCGTCGAAACTGAGCACCACGCCTTGCAGTCCCATCAACACATTCACCGGCCGCTCGAGCGCGCCCACCACGGCGGCGATCTCGTCGCGCGTCTTCACACCGGCCGCGTAAAGCACGTCCGCGCCGGCTTGCTGGTAAGCCTGCAAACGCCGGATCGTATCGTCGAGGTCGGGGCGGCCCACCAGATAGTTTTCCGAGCGGGCCGTGAGCGTGAACGGAAACGGCAGCGCGCGAGCCGCGACCACCGCGGCGCGCACGCGCTCCACGGCGGCCTCGAACGGGTAGACCGGTTCGTCGGCTCGGCCGGTCGCGTCCTCGATCGAGCCGCCGACTACCCCTGCCGCCGCCGCTTGCGCGATGGTTTCGGCGCAGTCCTCGGGGGCGTCGCCGAAACCGTTTTCCAGATCGGCGCTGACCGGCAGAGCGGTGGCGCCGGCGATTTCGCCGAGGTGCACCATCATCTGCGCGCGGCCGATGGCGTTATCCGGCAAGCCGCGCGAAAACGCATAGCCCGCGCTGCTGGTGGCGAGCGCCTTGAAGCCGGCCAGCGCGAGCAGCCGCGCGCTGCCGATGTCCCACGGGTTCGGGATGATGAAGGCTTCGCCGGCTGTGTGATACGAACGGAAGAGCTGAGCTTTTTCTGATTGCGTTGTCATCTGCGGTTCCATGAAAGACCGACCCGGCCCGGCGCATGATCGCGGCGCACTGGCGGATAGTTGAGATTGCCGGTCAACGGGTAAAAGCCGGCGGCGGGTTTCGCCCCGCGCGCCGGCCGCATTGCGTCGACGGCCTGAGAAAGCCTGGGAACAGCAAGAACCCGGGTACGCACCCAGGCGCGAACTCAGGTTTCGAGTTTGGCGTCCATCGTGATCGTGGCGTTCAGAACCTTGGACACCGGACAACCCGCCTTGGCGTCCGCGGTGGCCTTGTCGAACGCGGTTTTGTCGCCGCCGGGAATCTTGACCGCCACGTCCAGATGCACGGCGGTGATGGCAAAACCGCCGCCCTCCTTATCGAGCGTGACGGTGGCCGTCGTGCCGATACGTTCGGGCGTGATGCCGGCCTTGCCCAGTTCCGCCGATAGCGCCATCGAGAAACACCCCGCGTGCGCAGCCGCGATCAGTTCTTCGGGATTCGTGCCGATGCCGTCCGCGAAGCGCGTGGAAAACGAGTACTGGGTCTCCTTGAGTACGCCGCTGTCGGTGGAAATCGAGCCCTTGCCGTCTTGCAGGCCGCCTTGCCAGACTGCTGATGCCTTGCGCTTCATCGCTCTCTCCTGTTTGTGCCCTGCTTCGCGCGCTCCACGACCTGAGCTGATGCCCGCCGCAACGGTCCCGCCCGAATGTTCCGCGGTGTCGGCATGGGTCGCGAGTCTCGCGCGGCGCGGTGGGCGGGGGCGTGGACCGGACTTCATCATAGGCGCTTCCGTGCGTCGGCGTCATGACGGGCGGCATGCTGCACTGCGCTACCCGGCGAAGGGCAAGCTGTCCTGCCCGGCCGCCCGCATGTCGAACACGTTGAGCGTCATCGCGACCAGCGCGTAGTAGCCGAGCAGACCCACCAGGTTGATCACCACCTGATGCCCGAAGCGCTCGACGGCCTTCGCATAGGTCGCATCCGATACGCGTTGAGTGTCGTACAGTTCGCTCGCGAAGTCGTGGACCAACGCGTCGTCGGCATCAGCGAAAACCGGGCGCCGCCGTGACCAGAATCGCCAGTTCCGACAGGCGCAGCGGCAAGCCTGTCCGATAGCGGCAGAACGCGCCCAGGCGCTGCGCGTGTTGCGCGAGTTCGGGACTATGAATCCAGCCGAGAAACGGACCGTTCAGATTGCCGCGCGGCCCGGACAAAATCTCGTCCAGAACCGCCTTCTGTTCGGGCGTGGCATCGGACGGTTCGAAATGAGGCAAACGTTCGGTCATCGTCGGTCTCGCAAGTTGCAGAGTTGTTTTCAAACGGCGGCAAGTGCGCTGTCGATGGCATCGAGCAACGCTGCCTGACAGCGAAGATCAACAGTTTCAGACGCGAAACTCAGGGGACGTAGGCGCCCTTGGCATGCAGCGACTGTTCGGCGATGGCGAGTTGTTCGACCGCATCCGTGCCTTCGAGCGCGAGCAGATGCGCGACCAGCGACTCGGCAATCGCCGTGGCCGCGACCAGTGACGGAAAGAACGACGGACTCTCGTGCGAAAAAATCAGCACCTTGTCCGCATTGAGCGCGATGGGGGAGACCGCGCTGTCGGTGATCGCAATCAGCTTGCTGCCCTTTTCCAGTGCGGCTTCCGCCACGCGCGCGGCCTCCACCGAATACGGAGCGAAACTGATGACGATGGTCGCGCTGTCGCGTTCGACCGTGCGCAGTTGCATTTCCAGCGTGCCGGCCTCGCCGTTGAGCAGCGACACCGACGAACGGAACAACCGGTAGCCGTACACGAGACCGAACGCCACCGCGTAACACGAGCGAAAACCCGCCACATGCACATGCGGCGCGCGCCGCAACAGCCGCGCCGCTTCCACGATCACGCGACCATTGTGCGCGGCGGTGACTTCGAGATTGTGCTGCTGTGCGACCAGCAGATTGTTCGCCAGGGCGTCTTTGGACTTGACGAGCGAACGCGCACGGCTGGTGAGCGGCTCGGGCCGCGTGCGCACGCGCGCGACGAACAGGTTGCGCAATTCGTTCCAGCCGGGAAAACCGAGTTGCTGCGACAAACGCACCAGCGACGCCGGTTGCACCTGGGCGCGCTCGGCCACCTTGCGCATCGACGAGACCGCGACTTCGTCGGGATGATCGAGCAGGAAGGCCGCCCCCATCTGAAACTGCGGACTCAGTTCGGAGAAGCGCGCGCGGATCAGGACGGCAAGCTGGTCGAAGCTGTCTGGCATGCGATGGTCCGGGCAAGCGGCCGAGAAAGATGACAACAAATGTTACCACCCGGTGCATCGCATCCAACAGCGCTGTCACCGGGATGCGGGCTCGTCGGCATGGCATGTCGGCGACCGAAGCAGAGCCCCCGCCCGGCCCCGGCGCGTGAATACCGGATCAGTCGAATGCGATCGCCTGGCGCGGCTGGGTCAGCATGGCGGGTTGCAGGATCTCGTCGAGTTGCGCTCGCGTGAGAAGGCCGCGCTCGACAACGATTTCCGCGACGCCTCGGCCGGAGATGAGTGCCTGCTGCGCGACCTGGGTCGCATTCACATATCCGATGTACGGGTTGAGCGCGGTCACGATGCCGATGGAGTTCTCGACGAGCGCCTGAAGTCGTTCGCGGTTCGCGGTAATGCCGTCCACGCACTTCGATGCCAGCGTGAGGCATCCGGCCCGCAAATGCGCGGCGCTCTTGAAGAGGCTGTGTGCGATCACCGGCTCGAACGCATTCAGTTGCAACTGTCCCGCTTCCGCCGCGAAGGTGACGGTCACGTCGTTGCCGATGACTTCGAATGCAATCTGGTTCACCACTTCGGGAATAACCGGGTTCACCTTGCCGGGCATGATGCTCGAGCCCGCCTGAACGGCAGGCAGGTTGATTTCTCCAAAGCCTGCACGAGGACCGCTCGAAAGCAGCCGGAGGTCGTTGCATATCTTCGAGAGCTTGACCGCCACGCGCTTCAGCACGCCCGACAATTGCACGAAGGAGCCGACGTCTTGCGTGGCCTCGACGAGATTCGGCGAAGTGGTGACCGGGATTCCCGTGATGCCGGCAAGGTGGCGACACACGAGCGGCGCGTAGTCGGGCGACGTGTTAATGCCGGTGCCAATTGCCGTTGCTCCCAGATTGATTTCGCAGATCAGCGTCGAAGCCTCGATGAGGCGCGCTTCGTCCTCGCCGAGCATCACGGCAAACGTGCTGAATTCTTGACCCAGCGTCATGGGCACGGCGTCCTGCAACTGGGTCCGTCCCATCTTCAGGTCGTTTTTGAATTCCTCCGCCTTGCGTTCGAATGAAGCACGCAGCACAGCCATCGCGTGAACGAGCTGGACAATGCCCATGTAGGCCGCAATTTTTAGTGCAGTCGGGTAGACATCGTTCGTGCTTTGCCCAAGATTGACGTCCTCGTTGGGGTGTAGCGCCGCGTAGTCGCCGCGTCCATAGCCCAGGTACTCGAGCGCGAGATTGGCAATGACCTCGTTGGCATTCATGTTCGTGGACGTGCCGGCACCGCCCTGAATGACATCGACCACGAACTGGTCATGTGCGACGCCGCTACGAATCGCCTGGCATGCTTGCACGATGGCCTTCATCTTGTGGTCCGGCAGCAAACCTAGATCGTGATTAGCCAACGCGGCGGCTTCCTTCACGCTGGCGAGCGCATTCACCAGATTGGGGTAAGTCGAGATGGGAATACCCGTGATCGGGAAGTTCTGCAGCGCGCGCAGGGTATGCACGCCGTAATAGGCCTCGTCGGGGACGGGTAGATCGCCAAGGAGGTCGTGTTCGATACGTTCAGTGCGGATTGACATGTGATGCTCCGATGCAAAAAAAGGACGAACCGGGCGCGCCGCCCAGTTCACGAACCGAGCGGAGAAATAGCTGTTTTAAAGGGCCCGAGGGCTGATGCGCGCTCAGTCGGCGGCGCCCATCGCGTGCGCGACGCACTGCCGCGCGAGCACTTCGGTGGGATCGACGAGCCGCACGCGCACGCCATTGCCGCCGATGAATTCACCGTCCGGAAGAAGCATGGGAAGCTCGGTGCATCCCAGGACGATGACTTCGACGCCCGCGGCAATCAGTCCTTCGACGGCCGCGGCAAGGTCCTCCTGACACTCGCCGGTCGTGAAGCCGGCTTTAACGCCCTTCTTTCCGTAGATGGCGTCCATCACGCGCGCCTGCAGTGCGGGGCCTGGCGCCACCTGCCGCAGTCCCCGCGATTCGAGCGCCTTTCTGTACACGCCGCTGTCGATCGTGCCCGACGTCGCCAGCACGCCGACATCGCGCAAACCGGGAAACGCCTCGCGCAGATAGCCAACGGTGACAGTGAGCATGTTGACGATGGGTATGCCGAGATACGGCTGAATCCGGTCGACGAACGCGTGGGCCGTGTTGCATGGAATGGCGATGAGGTCCGCTTCACCGTCTTCGAGCTTCTTGCACGTCGCGTAGAGTGAAATGGTCGGGTCCGCGCCGTTGCCTACAAGGTTCTCCGTTCGGTCGGGAATCTGCGGGTTCTGTTCGACCAGCAATTTGATGTGATCCTGGTCGCGCGAAGCCGGGGTATTGCGGACGATCTTGTTGAGAAAATCAATGGTCGCAGCGGGGCCGACACCGCCCACCACGCCGACCTTGAAAACCCTATCGGGCGAGCCGGATCGGTCTGAGACGACATATTGCGCATACGCCATGTTCGAGTCGACGAGCGGCACTTTCAGCGGACCCATTTCCTCGGCCACGAGCGCAATCTCCGTCATGCCCGGCACGATCACATCGACGCCCTGATCGGTCAGATCGTCGCAGGCGGCACGCAGCAGCGCGACGGCACGGCCGCCCAGATTGCCGCTTTTGATGCCGTCGGCGCCATAGACGGCTTGCGTCACGAGGTCGGTATCGCCGAGTGCGCGGGGATGCACGACCTCGAATCGCGGAGCGGAAAAGTACTGTTTAAAGAGCCGCATTTCGCGCACGTAGTCGGATGCGAGCACGCCGATACGTTTCGCGTCCGGAAACTTGCGCTGAACATGGCTGCGAACCGCTTCGACAATGTTCGCGATCGGCAGACTCGTATTTGCCTTCAACTCGTCGATGAAGGTATGACTGAGAAAGCATGGCAGCACGATCGTGCTCACGCCGCGCTTCTCGAAATCGCGGATCATGTCGAAGATATAAAGCTTGCGCTCCGTGGTGGCGGCGCTGCCGGAACCCGAACCCCTGAACGGACGCTGCTCGAAAATGATGTCGGCGTGTTCGGCATCGGACAAGGCCGGCGTCGCCTTCACCAGTTTGAAAAATACGTCGGCACTGGCCAGTGGACCCAGGCCGCCCACCACGCCCAGCTTGCGCCTGCTCTTCATCAGCGCGGCGCTCATCGAGCCTCGACCTCCGCCGGCTCGAACGCCATGTCGCCCGGCGCCGGTTCGCGCGCGGCCTCCCATTTCGCGATCACGGCGGTGGCGACGCTGTTGCCGATCACGTTGGTCATCGTGCGGCCCATGTCGAGAACCTGGTCGATGGCGAGAACCAACGCGACGCCGGCAGCGGGCAGATGAAACATCGGCGCGACAGCCGCGACCACCACCACCGATCCGCGCGGCACGCTTGCCATTCCCTTGCTGCTCAACATGAGAATCAGCAGCATGAATATCTGCTGCGAAACGGGCATATCGACACCGAAGGCCTGGGCGATGAAAATCGCCGCGAATGCCTGGTACATCATCGAACCATCGAGGTTGAATGCGTAACCCAGTGGCAGCGTGAAGCCGACGACTTTCTTGTCGACGCCGAACTTCTCCAGTTGCTCGGTAAGACGCGGATAGGCCGCCTCGCTGCTGGCGGTGGAGAAGGCGATCATCGCCGGCTCGCGCACAGCCTTCAGCAGACTCACCACTTTGCGACCGAGAAACGCATATCCGATGGCGATGAGAATGGCCCACAGTACGAACAGCCCAAGATAGAACGAGCCGATCAGCTTGCCGTACGTGTAGATCACGTCGAGGCCGCGCAACGTCACCGTCGACGCGATCGCACCGAACACCCCGAGCGGCGCCGCGCGCATCACGTAGTTCGTCAGCCGCAGCATGACCGGGACCATTCCGTCGATCGCCTGAATGACGATGCCGACACGCGAGTCACGCTTGAGCGCGCTGAGACCGACGCCAAGGAAAAGCGAAAAGACCAGGATCTGCAGAATGTCGTTGCGCGCCATCGCATCGAACAGGCTGGTCGGAAACGCGTGCGTGACGACGTCCTTGACGTTCAGCGCCGAGGTGTTGAGCCCTGTGCTCACCTCGCCGGCACCCACCGTCAGATGCAGTCCGGCGCCGGGTTGCAACGCATTGGCCATGACGAGGCCGATGCCGAGCGAGACGATCGACGCGCTGACGAACCATGCAACCGAGCGCAGTCCGATACGGCCGACGTCGCCGTTGCTATCCATCCCCGCGAGGCCCGAGACGAGCGTGGCGAAAACGAGCGGCGCGATGACCATCTTGATCAGTCGCAGGAAAATATCCGTGACGATGGAAAAGTAACCGGCCACTGCTTTAAGGGTAACGGGGTCGGTGACGAACGTGTGGCACACGTAGCCGGCCAGGATCCCGAGAAGCATCGCGGCTGCGATGCTCAGAGTAAGGCGATTCTTCATGTTCATCCGTCCTGTGGCGGCGCCGGCGGCCGAAGTGACCGCCACGCGCGAAAGAAGGGATGAGAGCGACGCGGGCAGCGCCGCTTTCATCGTGGAACGGATGGTAGAGAGGTCAAAAAAAACGCTAATGCTGTTGCGGCATGCGCTCATGCGCGTTTCGCATAACGTGGGAAAACCCTATTCCAGCGCCGCCGCGCCGGCGCCGAGATGATGCCAGAGCGTGTCGAGAAATTGGCTGCGATTGGTCGAGTCGCGGTAGGCGCGCAGTTCCATCTGCAACTGCCAGCTCGCGGGTCCCGCCGGAACGAGTTCACCATCGGCAAGTTCCCTTGCAATGGTGCTCCTCGGCAGCCACGCCACCCCCTCTCCTTCCATTACCAGCTTCTTGAGAACCTCCGCCATGTCGGACTCGTAGTGCAGACGCAATGACAACGCGTCCGAGGTCCGCTTCAACAGCAAGGCCTGGCACCGTCCAAAGTAGCTGGTCTCGGTGTAGGAGATAAGCGGTAGCGGACGTTGCTTCGTCCCCGGCAGGCGGAACTTCGGGCCGGCCCGCTCGTTGGGTCGGCTGGCCGGCATCAGGGTATCGAGACCGACCGTGACATGCTCATACCTGGCGGGATCCAGGTGCAGAGGCAGTTCAGGATGATGATAGGCGAACATCAGCTCGCAGTTGCCGTTCACGAGCATGAGAATCGAGTCGTGAACGTTTGTCGGGATCACACGAGCACGCACTTCGCCGAATTGAGGAGCGAGCGCCTTGAGCCATGTCGGCAGGAAGTTCAGAGCGATGGTGTGCCCCGCGCAAATCTGCAGGCTCTTGCCCGCGATGCGCTGCTCGGTACGGATGATGGCCCGCGTATCGAATAGCCGGGCCAGAATGTCTTCGGCGACTTCGCGAAACAGTTGGCCGGCTGGTGTGAGGACCGGCGGAAAGCTGCTGCGGTCGATCAGCTCGGCGCCGACCCATTGTTCAAGCGACTGAATCCTGCGACTAAAGCCCGACTGAGTGACATTGCGAAACTCCGCTGCCCGCGAAAAGCTTTGGTACTGAGCAAGGGCGATGAAATCTTCTATCCATTTGATTTCCATTTGAGCCTTCGGGTCAGCCTTTGACGGAGGCCCGATTGTAGCCGGTGCGCGAGTCCGCGAAGTCATGCAATCGAATTGAAAGCGGACAGCGACTCCAACGCGTCACCGCAGAAAAGCAAACCACAAATTCTTGGTTCGCCCGCCAACGCTCCGTCACTAGACTGTGAAGCAACTTGTCATAACAAGTACAGGCAACCCGACGACACCATGCAACAACCCACCCCGGCCATCGTGCTGCCCCTTCCCGCGCCGCCGCTCTACGAGCGGATCAAGACGGAACTGCGACTGCGCATCCTGAACGGCAGTTATGCCGCGCACGCGCGGATGCCGTCTGAAAACGAACTGTGCGCGATGTTCAACGTCAGCCGCATCACCGTGCGCCAGGCGCTCGGCGATCTGCAGAAAGAAGGCCTCGTCTTCAAGCTTCACGGCAAGGGCACCTTCGTCTCCAAACCGAAAGCCTTTCAGAACGTCAGCGCGTTGCAAGGCTTCGCCGAAGCGATGTCGTCGATGGGATGCGAAATCGTCAACCAGGTCAGACAGATCCGCTTCATCGCCGCCAACGCGCGAATCGCCGGTCGCCTCGATCTGCCGGAAGGCGCAAAGGTCGCCGAAATCCGTCGTGTGCGGCTGCTCGATCGCGAACCGGTCTCGCTCGAAATCACGTGGGTGCCGGAAGCATTGGGCAAGCGCCTAGCCAACGCCGACCTCGTCACGCGCGACATCTTTCTGATTCTGGAGAACGATTGCGGCGTGCCGCTCGGCCACGCCGACGTCTCGATCGACGCCATTCTGGCCGACGACGAAATCGCC
>Ga0105251_10000494_pt1 | contig 37324 bp, 36 predicted proteins | sample KBSS64metaG_FD_80424 | JGI IMG/M metagenome (GOLD analysis project Ga0105251, IMG submission 80424) | Switchgrass rhizosphere microbial communities from Kellogg Biological Station, Michigan, USA - KBS S6-4 metaG | ecosystem: Host-associated > Plants > Roots > Rhizosphere > Soil | place...
AAGTCGATCGCGGCGTGGCTGCCCGTCGACGACGGCACGAAACTCACGGATCACATTTTTCTCGTCGATCCGAATGGCAATCTGATGATGCGCTTTCCGAAGAACCCCGATCCGAAGAAGATCAACGCGGATCTGGCGAAGCTTCTGAAGTGGTCGCGCATCGGTTAAAACGCGGGCTGAAGGTAAGAGAGCATGTTTTTACTGCAACTGGGTCTGATCGGCATCTGCATCGCGCTGCTGCCGCTTTCGTATGTCTGGGTCAAGGCCGATGACAACAAGTTCAGGAAGCTCGTCTGGCTGACGACGTTCCTGACGCTCGATCTCATCATGTTCGGCGGCTTCACCCGCCTCACCGATTCCGGCCTCGGCTGCCCCGACTGGCCGGGCTGCTACGGCACGTCGTCGCCGTTCATCGCGCACGCGCAAATTTCTGCCGCGTATCAGGCAATGCCGACCGGCCCCGTCAGCATGGTGAAGGCGTGGATCGAGATGCTGCATCGTTACTTCGCGATGGCGATCGGCGTGCTGATCATCGCGCAGGTGATCATCGCGTGGACCGCGCGCATCAAGAAGCGTCCGCTGCATGTGTCGCCGTGGTGGCCGACCGGGATCCTGGCGCTCATCCTGCTGCAAGGTGCGTTCGGCGCGTGGACCGTCACGCTCAAGCTGCAACCGGTGATCGTCACGACGCACCTGCTGCTCGGCCTCGCGCTGCTCGGTGTGCTCGGCTGGCTCGCGGCGCGCATGACGCCGATTCCATCGCTCGATTCGGGCGCCGCGCGCTGGATGCCCGCCGCGGCATTCGGGCTGCTGCTGCTCGTCGCGCAGATCGCGCTCGGCGGCTGGGTCAGCACGAACTACGCGGTGCTGGCGTGCACGGACTTCCCGCTGTGCAATGGCCAATGGGTTCCCCCGATGAACTTCGAGCATGGCTTCCATCTGTGGCGCGCCCTCGGCATGACCGGCGACGGCGACGTGATCTCGCAGGACGCGCTCGTCGCAATTCACTGGACGCATCGCACGTTCGCGGTGGTCGTCGTGCTGTATCTGCTCTGGCTTGCACTGAGACTGCGACGTTTCGAATCTCTGCGAAAGCCCGCAAACGGCGTATTGTTGATGATCGTCGTCCAGTTCCTGACGGGCATGTCGAACGTCGTGCTGCAATGGCCGTTGGCGGTCGCGGTCGCGCACAACGGCGGGGCCGCGATCCTGTTGCTGCTACTCGTTATGCTAAACTTTCGAATCTCTTCCAGCCGTCCCGGCCGCGCCGCAGTTCCCGCGCGCGACGTCGTTTCAGCGTGACTCCACATCATGGATAGCACGACACTCAATTCCCCACTCGGCAATCGCGCGTCGCAATACCTCGCGCTGACAAAGCCGCGCGTCACGCAGCTCGCCGTGTTTTGTGCCGTCATCGGCATGTTCCTGTCCACGCCCGGCATGGTGCCGTGGGACAAGCTGATCGGCGGCGTCGTCGGCATCTGGTTGCTGGCCGGTGCGGCATTTGCAATCAATTGTCTCGTCGAGCAAAAAGTCGATGCGAAGATGCGCCGCACCGCGTGGCGTCCGTCGGCACGCGGGCAAATCACGCCGACGCAGATTCTGACGTTCTCGGCGGTGCTCGGCGGCATCGGCATGTGGACGCTCTACACGTTCACCAATCCGCTCACGATGTGGCTCACCATCGCCACGTTCGTCGGCTATGCGGTCATCTATACGCTGCTGCTCAAGCCTTATACGCCGCAGAACATCGTGATCGGCGGCGCGTCCGGCGCGATGCCGCCCGCGCTCGGATGGGCCGCGGTAACCGGCACGGTGCCCGGCGACGCGTGGATTCTCGTGCTGATCATCTTCGTGTGGACGCCGCCGCATTTCTGGGCGCTCGCGCTGTATCGCCGCAAGGACTACGAAAACGCCGGCCTGCCGATGCTCCCGATCACGCACGGCGAGAAATACACGCTGCTCAACATCTTCCTGTACACGCTCGTGCTGTTCGCGGTCACGCTGATGCCCTATATCTCCGGCATGAGCGGCGTCGTGTATCTGGCGAGCGCGATTGCGCTCGGCGCGGGCTTCATCGGCTACGCGTGGAAGATGTATCGCGACTATTCGGATGCACTCGCGCGCAAGACCTTCCGTTATTCAATCGTGTATCTGTCGTTGCTGTTCGGCGCGTTGCTCGTCGATCATTACGTGCGTACGGTGATCGGCGCATGATGGCTCTTCGTCGCGTATTTGCGCTGCTGGCGCTCGTGTTCTCCTGCGCGGCGCTGCTTTCGGCTTGTGAGAAAGCGCCCGATTTCAAGAATCTCGATATCACCGGCAACAAGCAGTTCGGCAGCGATTTCTCCCTGCCCGACACACACGGCAGGACGCGCACGCTTGCTGACTTCAAAGGCAAGGCTGTCGTGCTGTTCTTCGGCTACACGCATTGTCCGGACGTGTGCCCGACGACGCTCGCCGAACTCTCGCAAGCCATGCAGCAACTCGGCGACAAATCGAAGGACGTGCAGGTACTGATGGTCACCGTCGATCCGGCGCGCGACACGCCCGATCTGCTTGGCCAATACGTGGCAGCGTTCAACTCGTCGTATATCGGTCTGCGTCCGGCGAACGATGCGCAGCTCGCACAGGTCGCGAAGGACTTCCGGGTGTATTACGCCAAGTCGCAGGGAAAGACGCCCGACGATTACACAATGGATCACACCGCCGCGAGCTACGTGTTCGACAAGGACGGGAAGCTGCGTCTCTTCGCGCGCGACGGGCAGGGCGTCGAGCCGTGGGTTCACGACTTGAAGCTGCTGGTCGACTGATGGTGAAAGTGGCCCGCGCGGGCCACTTTGTTTTTCAGCTATCCAACGATGGCTCGGGCAGATTCAAGCCGCGCGCAAGCCGCGTCGCCTTGAACTCGGTGATGTCGTAATGCGCGAGTCCCTGTTGCGCGAACGGATCTTCCGCGATGATCGCATCGAGGCGATCGCGCTCGATGCCCGACGCCAGAATGATGCCGCCTTCGCGCGGCACCTTCGGCCCTGCGATCACGAAGACGCCCGCCGCAAAATAACGTTCGAGATAGACGCGATGCGCGTCGAGGGCATCGTCGATCTCGGCAAGCGCGCCGGTATATCGCAGATTGATTACGTACATGATGCTTGCCTCCGGCATGAGAGTTCGTGACGTTCCATGGCAATTCTAGCCGCACCTTGCGCAGGTGATATTCACATGAGCAATCTGTATTTCGTCCCGCACCGTTGCTGTGCGAACATCCGTCACCCGGTTTGAATCGTTCGCCGGGCACGACTCAGGCAATTCCAGCAAGAACGCATCATCGAAACAGGAACACCATGCAGCGCAGAAATTTGCTCAAAGCCATTACCGCCGTCGCGGCGTCCGCCGCGTTGTTCACGAGCCTCGCCGCTCACGCCGATGACAAGGTGATCAAGGTGGGCACCATCAGCGGCCCGGACGCGCAGATCTGGCAAGTCGTGCAGAAGGTCGCGAAGCGCGAGGGGCTCAACGTGAAGGTGATCGAGTTCAACGATTACGTTCAGCCAAACGCAGCGCTCGACGCCGGCGATCTCGATGCCAACAGCTTTCAGCATCAGCCGTATCTCGACAGCCAGATCAAGCAGCGTGGCTACAAGATCGTGAACGCGGGGCTCACGTATATTTCGCCGCTCGGCGTCTATTCGAAGAAGCTGAAGTCGCTGAAGGATCTGCCGCAGGGCGCGAAGGTCGCGGTGCCGAATGATCCGTCGAACGAGAATCGCGCACTTCTGCTGCTGCAATCGCAAGGCGTGATCAAGCTGAAGGCGGGCGCAGGCACGAACGGCAATAATGCGACGGCGCTCGACGTGGCGGAAAATCCGAAGAAGGTCAAGCTCGTGGAGCTCGATGCGGCGCAACTGCCGCGCACGCTCGCCGATGTCGATGCGGCCGCGATCAACACGAACTTCGCGCTCGCGGCGGGTCTGCAACCGACCAAGGACGCGATCGCGCTCGAGGACGTGCATAGCCCGTACGCGAACCTGATCGCGGTGCGCGCAAAAGACAAGGACCAGCCGTGGGTGAAGAAGCTGGTCTCGGCCTATCAGTCCGAAGACGTGCGCCAGTTCCTCAAGAGCGAGTTCAAAGGTTCGGTCGTGCCGTCGTTCTGAGAGCGATTGCGCACGAATATGCAGCGGCGTCCCACGGGACGCCGTTTTTTACTTGCGCGGCCGTTCAGTCTACGAAGATCGGCTGCAGTTCTCGTTGCCACACCATTCCCTTGGATCCTTCCATAACGGGCGTGAAGCCGGATCGCACGAACAGGGCGCAAAGCTCTTCATGCGGTTCATCCAGGCGGCAGATGACCCGATCATAGCGAGCGCCGTGCGCGAAGTTCGTGCATGCCGCGACGAGCCGCTCGCCGAGCCCGCGCCGCCGCGCGCCCGGTTCGACGAACAATAGTTCGATTCGCGCCTGACTTTCGGACTCCGCAGTAAGCAGCGCCGCGCCGACGCGCATGGCCTCGCCTTGTTCGGCCACCCAGCAGGCGATGCGCGGTGTGCTCGCCTGCATCTCGGCGAGAAAGTGCGCCACCGCCCTCGCCGTGCGGGCCTCGCTGGAAAACTTCGGCCGCTCGCCCGAATACAGATGAGCCTGACGCTCGATCATCCAGCCGAAGTCTCCGGCGCGGGGGACGCGAAGCCGGGCTTCTCCTTCGGCGCACCCCGGTGAAAGAAGCCGTTCGACGTCTGCCATTGCAGTGCATAGCTGATCGATTTCGGCGGTAGTCAGCCGTTTGAGCAGCATGGCGGTTTCCGCGGAAACATGCAGGTCGATCTCGTCGACCTTTGCTTTTGCCTCGGGCGTGATGCGCAGCAGGTGCGCGCGGCCATCCAGCTCGTTCTTTCGCCGCACGACGAGGCCGAGCTTGTGAAAGTTGTTGATCAACCTGCTCAAATAGCCCGTGTCCAGCCCGAGGTTGCGCGACAAGTCTGCGGCCGTTGTGGCCCGCGCTTGTGCCAGCTCGTGCAGGATGCGTACTTCCGTCAGGGAAAAGCTGCTTTTATGTAGCCGCTCGTGGAGTGCGCCTGTGTGGCGCGCATAAAAGCGGTTAAAGCGGCGCACCGCTTCGACAGCCCGGCTCGGATCGGAACAGCCCATCGCGTCAGTCTCTCATCGATATTGTTGGAATTAATCGGAATCCGAATTAATGCGCGCATTGTGCCAAAGAAGAACGATCGTGCGAATACGAAAATGCCCGAAAAAAGGCTATCGGCCGTTTAATTGACCAGTTCATCCACTGGGCTGCGTGTAGGGGTAAGTCCTGATGGCATGTTTGTTCCGATTCGTCCTCGCAAAATCACTTAACTATTTGATTTGTTTGAAAATTTGACGATCGTCCTCCGATGCCGGTTTAACGTTGACTGGTATTATGTTGGTTATATAATGGGCTCCAATTCGGCACTGAGAGCGTTCGATGAAGCATCGCTGGCAGGATTTGACGCCGGAGGCGCAGAGCGATACGCCACTTTATTTACAGTTGGCGTCGCGTCTCGCCAAAGCGATTCATGCGGGAAACTGGGCGGCCGGCGAGGCGCTGCCTTCGGAGCGCACGCTCTCCGAAGGCGTCGGCGTATCGCGTATCACGGCGAGGAAGGCTCTCGCACTGCTCGTTGAGCAAGGCTTGATCAGGCGCGTGCGCGGCGCGGGCAGTTTCATCACGCCGCGTGTCGAAGACCCGCTCTCCCGGCTCACCGGCTTCACCCGAAAGATGGAACAGCGCGGCTTTACGCCGGATTCGATCTGGCTGGATCGCGGACTGCGCACAGCGAGTCGCGACGAAACGGTGCGGCTAGGTCTGTCGCCGGGCGCGTCCGTTGCGAGCCTAAGACGTCTGCGGCGCGCGGACGGCATCGTGATGGCGGTCGAGCACTCGGCCTTGCCCGTCGCCGTGGTGCCGGACCCGCTCGCGATCGGCGCGTCGCTGTATCGGCATCTCGAGGAGCGCGGGTTGTCGGTGGTGCGTGCATTGCAGCACTTCCGTGCAGTGAACGCGGGCGCGGAAATCGCGCGGCTGATGGGCGTGGCGCCGCGCGCCGCATTGCTCGTGATCACGCGGATCGGCTATTCGGCGGATCAACGTGCGATCGAATTGACGGACACCTACTGTCGCGACGACTACTACGACTTCGTCGCCGAACTGCATCGATAAGCGTCGGTACAGACGCGCATGACCCGATACGCATCGAGAGAGCAAACAAGAGAACGAGAGGACCCAAGGAAGCCGTTCGCTTTTTTCGTGACGAAAGCCTGCTCGCAGCACGGCGCGGACGGCACTGAACCTCATCCATGCAGCGCGTACTTCCAGAGAACTTCATGCTGAAAGGAAACATACTCACGACCGACGGCTGGATCCACGGTTCGATCCGCGTCGAGAACGGCCGCGTGACGGCGCTCGAAGGCCATATCGCCGATCCGCTCGCCAACGACGCGCCGTACATCCTGCCAGGCTTCATCGATCTGCACGTGCATGGGGGCGGCGGGCGCGACATCATGGAAGGCGGCGATGCGGCGGACACCGTGGCGCGTCAGCACGCGCAACACGGCACGACGAGCCTGCTCGCAACCACGATGACCGCGCCGCGCGACGAGTTGATGGAAGTCGTCGCGGGTCTCGGCGAACAGGCGAAACACCGCGCCGCCGGCGGCGCGCGCATGCTGGGCGTGCATCTGGAAGGCCCGTACATCAACCCGGGCAAGCTCGGCGCGCAGCCGGACGCCGCTGCGGTCGCGGTGCGCGACGAAGTGCTGAAGTACCTCGAGCTCGCGCCGGTCCGCGTCGTCACGATCGCCCCGGAAATCTCGGGCCATCTGGACATCATTTCGGAACTGGCCGCGCGCGGCGTGCGCGTGCAACTCGGCCATTCGCTCGGCACGTATGACGACGCCGTCAACGCGCTCAAGCATGGCGCGCGCGGCTTCACGCACTTGTTCAATGCAATGTCGCCGCTGCATCACCGCGATCCCGGCATGGTCGGCGCGGCGCTCGCGCATGCCGAATACGCCGAGCTCATTCCCGATCTGCTGCACGTGCATCCGGGCGCCATCCGCGCCGCGATGCGCGCGATCCCGCGTCTCTATGTCGTGACCGACAGCACCTCGGCGGCCGGCATGCCCGACGGCGAATATCGGCTCGGCAGCCAACACGTCACCAAATGCATGGGCGGTGTGCGTCTCGCGGACGGCACGCTCGCCGGCAGCACCCTGACCATGGATCAGGCGCTGCGCAATCTCGTCTCGCTGGGCATTCCGCTCGCGGACGTCTCGAATCGCCTGTCGCGTTTCCCCGCCGACTATCTCGGGCTCGAAGACCGCGGCCGCATCGCGCGCGGCGCATGGGCCGATCTCGTCGTGCTCGACCGGGGACACGCGCTGACCGCCACGTATGTCGAAGGAGAATCAATTGTCGAATATGCTTAATGAGGCGCTGGAGTCCGCCGACGTCGTCGCGGCCCAGCTCGCCGATACCTCGCGCATCGAAGAGCTCGCGGTCAAGCTTGCCGAGCAGCCGCGCCACGTCGCGCTGACGGTGGCGCGCGGCAGTTCCGATCACGCCGCCAGTTATTTCGCAAGCCTGACAATGAGCCGTGTCGGCGTGCCGGTCGCATCGCTGCCGATGTCGGTCGCCACGCTCCAGCAGGCGCCGCTGCGTGTCTCCGGGCAACTCGCCGTCGCGTTCTCGCAATCGGGCAAGAGCCCCGATCTCGTCGGTACGATGCAGGCGCTGCGCGACGCGGGCGCGTTCACCGTCGCGGCAGTCAATGTCACCGGTTCACCGCTCGAAAGCGCGTGCGAATATTTCCTGCCGCTGCTCGCCGGTCCCGAGCTGTCGGTCGCAGCGACCAAGAGCTACATCGCGATGCTGTCGCTGTCGGCCATCGTCATCGCGCACGTTCAGCGCGACGTCGAATTGCTCAATGCGCTGAAATCGCTGCCCGACGCGCTGCGTGCCGCGGGCAAGCTCGACTGGACGCGCGCCGTGACCGAGCTTACGGACGTCGATCGCATGATCGTGATCGGCCGTGGCCTCGGCCTCGCGATCGCGCAGGAAGCCGCGCTCAAGCTGAAGGAAACCTCGGGCATCCAGGCCGAAGCGTTTTCGAGCGCGGAAGTGCGCCACGGTCCGATGGAAATCATCGACCGCGACTATCCGCTGCTCGTGTTCGCGCCGCGCGGGCCGGAGCAGGCGGGCCTCATCCAGCTTGCCGCGGATATGCGCGCTCGCGGCGCGCGCGTGCTGCTCGCCGCACCCGAGGACGTTGCGGACGCGGAGTTGCCGCTCGTCGCCACCGATCACCCGGCGCTCGATCCGATCGCCGCGATCCTTTCTTTTTATGTGATGGCCGCGGGTCTGGCCGCCGCACGCGGCCGCAATCCCGACGCGCCGCGCCACCTGAACAAGGTCACCGAAACCCATTGAGCGAGATAGCCGATGCGCCGTGCCGAGGAGTCACTGTTGAACCATTCCGTCAATAATCCGAACGATGTCGTGCTGCTCGCGCCGTTCACCGGTCCCGTCGTGCCGCTCGCCGACGTGCCGGACCCCGTATTCGCCGAGGGCATGTTCGGCGACGGCATCGGCATCGATCCGCTCGATAACGTGCTTGTTTCGCCCTGCGACGGCACGATCACGCATCTCGCGCGCACGCATCACGCGGTGACGGTGCGCACGCAAGAAGGCGCGGAGATTCTCGTGCATATCGGCATCGACACGGTCGAGCTGAGCGGCAAGGGCTTCACGCCGAAGGTCGAGCAAGGCGCGACGGTGCGCGCGGGCGATCCGCTCATCGAATTCGATGCGGACTTCGTCGCGCAGCACGCGCCGAGCCTGGTCTCCGTGATTGCAGTCGCAAACGGCGATGCCTTCGACGTCATCGATCGCGCTGGCCGCGGCGTGCTGAAGGCGGGCTCCCGCATGCTGGTGTTGCGCGCGAAGCAAGGCGAGAAAGCCGAAACGGCCCGCGCGGGCGCGGTCGTGCTGGAGGAAGCGCGCCGCAGCGTGACGCTGGCGCACGCGGGCGGTCTGCATGCGCGTCCGGCTGCCCGGGCGCGCGAAGCGGCGCGCGGTTTCGACGCGAAGGTCGAAGTGCGCTACCAAGGCAGGAAGGCGCCGGTTGAAAGCGTCGTCGGTCTGCTCGGTCTCGGAGCGGGCGAGGGCGCGACCATCGAACTGGTTGCTATCGGCGGGCAGGCGCAGCAGGCGATCGAAGCGGTTGCCGCCGAATTGCTGCGCGCGGCGCAAGGCGAAGTCGAAGAGACGCCCGCGCGCGCGAAGTCGCCCGCGCCGGTCGCCAGGGCAGCCGGTGCAGGAGAGCCGCTGCCGCCGAACACGCTCGCCGGCGTGTGCGCGGCGCCGGGCATCGCGGTCGGCAAGCTCGTGCGCTGGGACGATCAGGAAATCGTGCCGCCCGAACAGGCGGGCGGCTCGTCGGCGGCGGAAAGCCGTGCGCTGGACAAAGCCATCGCCCAGGTCGATGCCGAACTCGGCGAAACGGTGCGCACCGCGTCGCAGCGCGGCGCAGTCGGCGAAGCGGGCATTTTCGCGGTGCATCGCGTGCTGCTCGAAGATCCGACGCTCGTCGATGCCGCGCGCGATCTGATCAGCCTCGGCAAGAGCGCGGGCTTCGCGTGGCGCGAGGCGATCCGCGCGCAAATCGCGCTGCTTTCGAACGTGCAGGACGACTTGCTCGCGGAGCGCGCCGCCGATCTTCGTGATATCGAAAAGCGCGTGTTGCGCGCGCTCGGTCTGAACAACACCGCGGCGCGCGAACTGCCCGAAGAGACCGTGCTCGCGGCCGCGGAATTCACGCCGTCCGATCTGTCTTCGATCGACCGCACGCGCGTCTCCGCGCTCGTCATGGCGCGCGGCGGCGCAACCTCCCACGCGGCGATCATCGCGCGGCAGATCGGCATTCCGGCGCTCGTCGCCATCGGCGATGCGCTGCACGCGATTCCCGAAGGCACGCAAGTGGTCGTGGATGCATCGGCGGGACGGATCGAGCATGCGCCGACCGCGCTCGACGTCGAACGCGCGCGCAACGAACGCGAACGGCTCGCGGGCGTGCGCGAGGCGAATCGCAAGCTTTCGCGGCAAACCGCATCGACGAAGGATGGCAGGCATATCGAAATCGCCGCGAATATCGCGACGCTCGACGACGCGAAGGCCGCCGTCGAAAACGGCGCGGATGCGGTCGGCCTGTTGCGCACCGAACTGCTGTTCATCCATCGCCAGTCGGCGCCGACGGTCGCGGAGCACGCGCAGAGCTATCAGGGCATCGTCGATGCGCTGCAGGGCCGCACCGCGATCATCCGCACGCTCGATGTCGGCGCGGACAAGGAAGTCGACTATCTGACGCTGCCGCCCGAAGAAAATCCGGCGCTCGGTCTGCGCGGCATCCGCCTCGCGCAGGTGCGCCCCGATCTGCTCGACGACCAGTTGCGCGGCCTGCTCGCCGTGAAACCGCTCGGCACCGTGCGCATCCTTTTGCCGATGGTGACGGATGCGGGCGAGTTGCAGCGCTTGCGTGCGCGCATCGACGAACTAGCGCGCGAAGCGGGCCGAACCGAGCCGATCGAAGTGGGCGTGATGATCGAAGTGCCGTCGGCGGCGCTGCTCGCGGATCAACTCGCAAAACACGCGGATTTCCTCTCGATCGGCACCAACGATCTCACGCAGTACACGCTCGCGATGGACCGCTGCCAGCCCGATCTCGCCGCGCAGTCCGATGGCCTGCATCCCGCTGTGCTGCGCCTCATCAAGGCGACGGTGCAAGGCGCGGAAAAGCACGGCAAATGGGTCGGCGTGTGCGGCGCGCTAGGCGGCGATCCGGTCGCGGCGCCCTTGCTCGTCGGCCTCGGCGTGACCGAGTTGTCGGTCGATCCGGGGTCCGTGCCCGGCATCAAGGCGCGCGTGCGCAATCTCGATTACCAACTGTGCCGCCAGCGCGCCGAGGACTGCCTCGCGCTCGAATCGGCGCAGGCAGTAAGAGCGGCAAGCCGCGAAATCTGGCCGCAGGACTGAGCGTCCGATTCGTCGACCAGAGCTGGCGCCTCGGCGCCCGCCCTGGTCCCGTTCGAAGCGACAGACGGATTCGCGGATCCTTCAATCCCAGCAATCCCCGAAGCAGTAACGACAAGACTTATATTCTTGGAGAACCCGATGGACGCCAACCCGTTTGCAAAGATGCAGCGACTAGGTCGCGCGCTGATGCTGCCGATCGCCGTGTTACCGGTGGCCGGCCTGCTTCTGCGTCTCGGCCAGCCCGACGTCTTCAACATCAAGATGATCGCCGACGCCGGCGATGCGATTTTCACCAACCTGCCGCTCCTGTTCGCGATCGGCGTGGCGGTGGGTTTCGCGAAGGACAACAACGGCACGGCGGGTCTCGCCGGCGCGATCGGCTACCTCATCGAAGTGGCCGTGATGAAGGACATCAACGACAAGCTCAACATGGGCGTGCTGTCGGGGATCATCGCCGGTGTGGTGGCGGGCTATCTGTACAACCGGTACAAGGACATCAAGCTGCCCGAGTATCTGGCGTTCTTCGGCGGCAAGCGCTTCGTGCCGATCGTCACGGGCGTCGCGTGTCTGATACTCGGCATCGTGTTCGGCTACGTCTGGCAGCCGGTGCAGGCGGCCATCGACGCCGCGGGCAACTGGCTGACGACGGCCGGCGCGCTCGGCACCTTCGTGTTCGGCGTGCTGAACCGGATCCTGCTCGTGACGGGTCTTCACCACATCATCAACTCGCTCGCGTGGTTCGTGTTCGGCTCGTTCACGCCGCCCGGCGGCGGCGCGGTGGTGCATGGCGACCTGCATCGCTTCTTCGCGGGCGATCCGACCGCGGGCGGCTTCATGACCGGCTTCTTCCCGATCATGATGTTCGGCCTCCCGGCAGCCTGCCTCGCGATGTTCCATGAGGCGCCGAAGGAGCGCCGCGCGATCGTCGGCGGCCTGCTGTTCTCGATGGCACTGACCGCGTTCCTGACGGGCGTGACCGAGCCGATCGAGTACAGCTTCATGTTCCTCGCGCCGGTTCTCTACGCGATCCACGCGGTGCTGACGGGCCTGTCGCTCGCTATCTGCTCGGCGCTCGGCATCCATCTGGGCTTCACGTTCTCGGCGGGCGCGATCGACTACGTGCTGAACTACGGCCTGTCGCAGCGCGGCTGGATGGCGCTCGTCGTCGGCGTCGTTTACTTCATCATCTACTACGGTCTGTTCCGCTTCTTCATCCGCAAGTTCAACATGGCGACGCCGGGCCGCGAGCCGGCCACGACCGATGCGCAAACCGACGCCGACACGACCGTCGCAGGCGGCCTGATTCCGCCGGTTCCGGGCGCGGCGGTGGCGGCATCGAACACGCGCGCTGCAAAGTACGTCGCGGCGCTCGGCGGCGCGTCCAACCTGACGCTCGTCGATGCCTGCACGACGCGTCTTCGTTTGTCGGTGGTGGATTCGGAGAAAGTGTCGGAGCCGCAGTTGAAGACCATCGGCGCGCGTGGCGTGCTCAAGCGCGGCGCGACCAACGTGCAGGTGATCATCGGACCGGAAGCGGACCTGATCGCCGATGAAATCCGCAGCGAGCTCGAGCACTCGTCGACGCGCGGCGCAACGCCCGCATCGTCGACGCCGGCGCAACCGGCCGTGGCAGCGGTGAGCGTCGATCAGACGCCCGGCCCGCTCGATCCGGACCCTTTCCGCTGGCTCGCCGTGTTCGGCGGCGCGACCAATGTCGCATCGCTCGATGCGGTCGCCCAGACGCGCCTGCGCGTGGTCGTGCGTGATCCGTCGTCGGTGGATCGTCAGCGTTTGTCGTCGCTGGATGTGGCGTGGGTGTCGGCCGATACGTTCCACATCGTCGTGGGCGCGGCGGCGCAGCGTTATGCCACGCAACTGTCCGCGCGCTTGTCGGGTAGCGGCGGCGGTGCAGCGCCGATGCCGGCGTGATGCAATAGACCATGCTTGAAAGCGGGCGGCACCCTCTGGGTGCCGTTTGCTTTTCGCGCAAGGTCAAAGAAAAAGCCCGCCGTCTCATCGACGGCGGGCTTTGCAATTTTTGTTACGACACAGTCAGGTGTTACGCGAAGTCGTGCAGCGCCGAGCGCATCTTCTTCATTGCGCTCGCCTCGATCTGGCGAATACGCTCCGCCGATACGCCGAACTCGTCCGCCAGTTCATGCAGCGTTTTGCCGCCCGAACCGTCGTCCTGCACGTCGAGCCAGCGCGCCGTGATGATGCGGCGGCTGCGCTCATCCAGCGATTCGAGCGCTTCGGCAAGGCCGTCGCTTTGCAGCTTGTCGAACTGGCGCGCTGCAATGACGTTAGTCGGCTCGTTGTGCGAGTCCGCCAGATAGGCGATGGGCGCGAACGCTTCCTCGCCGTCCTCGACCTGCCCTTCGAGGGCGATATCGCCGCCCGACAAGCGGGTTTCCATCTCCGCCACTTCCTCGCGCTTCACCTTCAACTCGTTGGCGAGACCGTCGATCTCGTCCGGCGTGAACGCCGAATGGCTGGTCTTGTGACTGCGCAGGTTGAAGAACAGCTTGCGCTGCGCCTTCGTCGTTGCGACCTTCACCATGCGCCAGTTGCGCAGGATGTACTCGTGAATCTCGGCCTTGATCCAGTGCATTGCATACGACACCAGGCGCACGTTTTGCTCGGGGTCGAAGCGCTTCACGGCTTTCATCAGACCGATATTGCCTTCCTGGATCAGATCCGCGTGCGGCAGTCCGTAACCGAGATAGTTACGGGCGATCGACACGACGAGGCGCAGGTGCGAAAGCACAAGCTGACGCGCGGCGTTCAGGTTGCCCTGCTCGCGGAACTCGGTGGCGTACTGACGTTCCTCTGCCGGCGAAAGCATCGGAATGCGGTTCACTGCTTGTATGTATGAATCGATGTTGCCGATCTGGCCGGTCAGCATCGACGACTGTGCGTACGTCAGCGCGCCTGCCGAAGATGCCTTGGCAGGTGCCGAGTTCACAACATTCGGTAGGGTCATCGCATTGGTCACGCTCATAAGCTCCTTATCAACAATTCATTCGCCGCTTAACAGCAGCGGAAGTCAGACATGATATTAGCACTCCGGTTCAACGAGTGCTAAGTGTTAGAGGAGAGGGGAATGTGAGAGTTCCCACAAATACTATCGAATTTGCGGGATCAATAGGACAGTCCGTTGCATCATAAACGGAAGAATCTACCGGTACAGGGCATGCGTCGAATTCTTTACCGCTCTTACGCGCTCGGGCGAAAGAAAATTCAACAAACCGGGTGGCCGGCTGCGTTTCCTGCAAGTACTGAAAAAGGTCACTAGAATTCGGCGAGACAATGCTCTTCGTGAAACACGCCCGTCATCCGAGAACATGGGGTGCTCATGCATAAAAACAAGAGTTCGTGGCATCGCACGCTTTTCCGCGTGGCGATCTGCACGGCGTTCGGCCTGGCGTCGGCGGCAGCGCATGCCGATCGATTCGGCCTTCAGATTGCAGGCGGCGTCGCCGATCGCGACATCAAGAAAGCCGACCTCGGCGTGGCCTGGGATCCTGGCCTCACGTGGTGGGAGATCGGCGGGTTCCACTTCACGCTCATCGGCGAAGGTCACGTGTCCTACTGGCACACGACCGAGGACAATGCCGTCCACCCGAACATCTGGGAATTCGGCATTACGCCGGTCGTGCGCTTCGTAAAAAGCTCCGGCTATTTCCGGCCGTTCATCGAGGCGGGCGTCGGCGTGCGGCTGCTTTCGCATACGCGCATCACGGAGGATTTCTCCGTCGCGACGGCGTTCCAGTTCGCCGACATGGTGGGCGTCGGCATGATCTTCGGCGCGAAGCAGAACTATCAGGCGGGCTTTCGCTTCCAGCATCTGTCGAACGGCGGTATCAAAGAGCCGAATCCTGGTATAAATTTCAGCCAGCTATATCTGCAATACAACTTCTGACGAGGCGCCGGTGCATCGGTTCCTCGACACAAGGGGACTCGACAGATGCCGGCAAAAACCATTGAGGCCATTCGCGGCCTCGAGCGCGACCGCTTCCGTGCGATGGTCGACGGCGACGGCCCGGCGCTGGACGCGCTGCTGGCCGAAAACGTCAGCTACGTCCATACGAACGGCAAGCGGGAGACGAAGCGCCAGTTCATCGACGCGATCACCGCAGGTCGCCGCCGTTACCGGCAGATCGAGATTCAGTCGCAGGACGTGCTGCCCGCCGGCCGCGATACGTGCCTCGTCTCGGGCCGCGCGCTGGTCGAGATGGAATCGAAGAACGGCGCGCTGCTATTTCCGATCGCCTATACCGCCGTCCACGTGCAGACCGAGGGCCAATGGCAACTGCTCGCGCTGCAGGCGACGCGCGTGGCACTCGAATAGCCACGCGCGCCGTTCGTCAGGCTTCTACGGCTTCGTCCTGCCGCACATTCTCTGCGACGCGCCCGGAGCGGTTCACTGCGCTCACGACCGCATCGGCGACTGCGAGCGCCGGATTCGCATGTACGGCGACGCCGAAGCGCGTCTGGCCCTCGCCGACGCGGCAGCCGACGAACGCCGCCGTGTCGCCGCTCGCCGTCACGGCCGTCTCGAACCAGTTCACGTTCGCGTCCACGCCGAGCGCTGCGGCGACCGTCTGGGCGTAGGCATCGCCGCTCGTCGTGCTCGCCGGCGGTGCAACCGTGACGCGCTTTCCGAACACCGACAACGTCGATACATCGACCCGCGAAACCGGCCCGCCGGCATCGAAATATTCGCGCTTGAAGAGCTCGCAGATCGCGTCGCCGCCGATTTCGGCGCCGGATGCATCGGTGATCTGCTGCACGGCGTGGCTGAACTCGATCTGCACGCGGCGCGGCGGCGTGAAGCCGAGCCCGCGTTCGAGCAGAAAAGTCGAGCCGCCCTTGCCGGACTGGCTGTTCACGCGAATCACGGCATCGTAGCTGCGGCCGAGATCGGCGGGATCGATCGGCAAATAGGGCACTTCCCACATCGTGCCCGGTACGCGCTGCGCGAGACCCTTGCGGATTGCGTCCTGATGCGAACCCGAAAATGCGGTGAACACGAGGTCGCCCGCATACGGATGACGCGGATGCACCGGAATCTGGTTGCAGCGCTCGACGACGCGGCGCACGGCGTCGATATCGGAGAAATCGAGCCCCGGGTCGATGCCCTGCGTGTAGAGATTCATCGCGAGCGTGACGAGATCGACATTGCCGGTGCGCTCGCCATTACCGAAAAGGCATCCTTCGATGCGGTCCGCGCCCGCGAGCACCGCCATTTCCGCCGCGGCGACCGCCGTGCCGCGATCGTTATGGGGATGCACTGACAGCACGATGCTGTCGCGAAAGCCCATGTTGCGGTCCATCCACTCGACCTGATCGGCGAACACGTTGGGCATCGCGGCTTCGACCGTCGCGGGCAGGTTCACGATCATCTTGTGATCGGGCGTCGGACGCCACATTTGCGCGACCGCGTCGCACACTTCCCGCGCGAACGGCAACTCCGTCATGCTGAAGGTCTCGGGCGAGTATTGATAGATCCAGTGCGTTTGAGGCCGCGCGGCCGCGCATTCCTTGATGAGGCGCGTGCCTTCGACCGCGAGCGCCTTCACTTCGTCCTTCGACTGATTGAACACGATCTTGCGGAACGACGGCGCGATCGCGTTATAGAGATGCACGATCACCTTGCTCGCGCCCTCGACCGCTTCGAACGTGCGCTCGATCAGCTCGCGGCGCGACTGCACGAGCACTTCGATGGTCACGTCATCCGGAATGCGCTTTTCGTCGATCAACTTGCGCACGAAATCGAAATCGGTCTGCGACGCCGACGGGAATCCCACCTCGATTTCTTTGAACCCGATTTTCACCAGCATCTCGAAGAACTCGAGCTTCGCGGCAATGCTCATCGGTTCGATGAGCGACTGGTTGCCATCGCGCAGATCGGTGCTCATCCAGATGGGCGCCTTCTCGATCGTGCGGGTCGGCCAGCGACGGCCATTCAGACGGACTTGCGGAAACGGGCGGTATTTCTCGGCGGGGTTCGGCATCATGATCGTCGATCTCTCTTCGGACAGTTTGCGTAGCGCCTGCGAGAGAGGCCGTGTCCGGCGGCTGGCCGGGCGTGGCGGGATGCACGTGAGACGGAGCGGCGCGCGCGTGTCCCGGAATCACCAGCGACGGTGACGCCTGTGACCAACGTGAACGTGCGCGGAGCAACGTGCATTTGACCCTCGCGTTTCCGTTTCGCGGGATGCGCGAACGAAAAGCTGACGACTACAGGTGGTAAGAAAAGGAACTACTGGGACTTCTGGCAGGACCGGGCGCCTTGCGACGCGCGGCGCTACATCTGGCGACTTACGCTAGACGTAGCGATAGGGGCCGCGCTAGGCGGCCCGGAATAATTCGGAGGGAGGCGGGCTGGGTGAAACTCATGTAATCGACTTTAAACCACCGTTGAATAGCGTGTCAAATGGGATTTGCCTGACCGACAGCTGGTTTACGCACCACATTGGCAATCACTTCGACCTGGCGCGTGACCGCGGGCGGAACCGGCACGTCGCCGCGCAGCACGCATTCGATCCACCGCGCGGTGGTCGCTGCGTCGAGGGTGTCGGGCAGGTCGACCGGAGGCGTGTGCGGCTGAGAGTGCTCGGGCGTGATCAGCGTCTCGACGTGGCCGTCGTGGAACCAGTCGACCTGCACCTGGCGGCGCGTGTCCGCGACGGCTTCGCCTTCGGTGCCGCGCGCGAGCAGTGCGCCGCCCGCCGCCGCGTCCGGGTGCTCGGTGAAAAGTCCGGTGAGGCTCTCGCGATACTCGGGATGCGTGTAGTTGACGAGCCTCAGGCCCGGCTCGGCGAAGGGCTGAAGGATCTTCACGAGCGTGTGCGTCGAATTGCGCACGCCCATGCGGCGTCTCAGCGCCAGCAGCCGCGCGAGCTTGGGCGCGAGCACGGCGATCGGCGCGAATGCGAGACGGCGCGACGCGAGGCTGTCTTCGATTTCATCGTGTGAAGCCGCGTGCGCGATACCCAGTTCGGCGAAAATCGCGGCGCTCGTGACGCGGCCCGGATCGTCGGTGACACCGTGCACCAGCACCGGCACGCCTTCGCGCGCAAGCAAGAGCGACAACAGCGGCACGAGATTCGGCGTCTTGCGTGCGCCGTTGTAGCTCGGAATCGACACGGGCCGCGCGTGCTCTCGTCCATCCTGGACATGCAGCGGCTCGAACGAGCGATGCGCGGCGGATAGCATGGCGGCGAGCTCGGCGGCAGTTTCGCCCTTGACGCGATAGGCGAGCAGTACCGCGCCGAGTTCGAGTTCAGAGACGCGATCCTCGAGTATCGCTTCGTAGAGCGCGTAGGTGTCGTCGTGCGAGAGGGCGCGCGCGCCGTTCGGCCCGCGGCCGATTTCCTTGATATAACGCGCGCAGTTGAAAGCGGGGGGAGCGGAGTCGGTCATCGGAAAGTTGGAGCGGATCGGGTGCTCGATTTCGTACGGCGAGCGATGCCGTCGCGCGTTTTAAGGTGCAAGAAGGTTATTGAGTACCGTATTTGACGAGCGCTGGCAAGCTGCACCGAGCGAGCGTCTCCCGCCAGGTGTGTCCGATGCTTACGAATGACGGCGCTTTCGTCGACCCGCCGATGGCTCGTCGAAAGCTCGCAAAGCCGCGCCCGACAAGCTCCGCCACGATTTGCGCGCGCACGTTAAACTTCCTTTTCTCGCCGGCCGTCCGCGCTGGCGCGTTCGCCCATGAATCTGCACATCAAAACAGCAACAGGAGAGCGGGATGAGTTACGTGTTTCCTCCGGCGCCGGCCGCAGCGGTCCCCGTCGATGGTTCGAATGAGCAGTTTCCGGTGCGCCGGATCTACTGCGTCGGCCGCAACTACGAAGCCCACGCGCGCGAAATGGGCCACGATCCGGATCGCGAGCCGCCGTTTTTCTTCAGCAAGCCCGCGGATGCCGTGCTGTACGTCGCGCCGGGTTCCACGGGCGAATTCCCATATCCGTCGCAGACGAAGAACCTGCACTTCGAGATGGAGCTCGTCGCGGCGATCGGCAAGCAGGGCAAGAACATTCCCGCCGATAAGGCGCTCGATTACGTCTACGGGTACGCGCTCGGCCTCGACATGACGCGCCGCGACCTGCAAGCCGAAGCGAAGAAGCTCGGCCGCCCGTGGGACACGGCGAAAGGATTCGACCGTTCCGCGCCGATCGGCCCGATCCATCCGGTGTCGAAGGCCGGGCATCTGCAAAAGAGCGCGATCTGGCTGAGCGTCAACGGCGAGGAAAAGCAGCGTTCCGACATCTCGCAACTGATCTGGTCGGTGGGTGAAACCGTCGCGTATCTGTCGACGCTCTTCGAGCTCTTTCCCGGTGATCTCATTTTCACCGGCACGCCCGAAGGCGTCGGCGCGGTCGTGAAGGGCGATCTGCTGAAGGGCGGCGTCGACGGCATCGGTGAATTCGCCGTGCGCGTGGTCTGAGCTCATGAACATGAAGCTCTATAGCTATTTCCGCAGCTCGGCGGCGTACCGCGTGCGCATCGCGCTGAATCTGAAGGGGCTCGATTACGACTACGTCGGCGTGCATCTGCTGCGCGACGGCGGGCAGCAACTCAAGCCCGAGTATCGGGCGGTGAATCCGGACGGCATCGTGCCGGCTCTCGTCGATGGCGACGACGTGCTGACGCAGTCCCTCGCGATCATCGAGTATCTCGACGAAACGCATCCCGAGCCGCCGCTTCTGCCGAAAAGCCCGTCCGATCGCGCGTTCGTGCGCTCCGTCGCGCTGCAGGTCGCATGCGAAATCCATCCGCTCGACAACCTGCGCGTGCTCAAGTACCTGAAGCATCAGGTCAAGGTGCCGGACGAAGCAAAAGACGCGTGGTATCGGCATTGGGTCGAGGCCGGGTTCGAGTCGCTGGAAAAACGGCTTGCCGCGGACAGGCGCGTCGGTGCGCTGACCTTCGGCGACACACCGACGGTCGCCGATCTGTGCATCGTGCCGCAGGTGTTCAACGCGCGGCGCTTCGGCATCGACGTGACGCCGTATCCGACGATCGCGCGTATCGCGGATCACGCCTGCACGCTCGACGCCTTTGCACGGGCCGCTCCGGCGCAGCAGCCGGACGCCGAATGACGGCGGCTGTTCCCACAGGAGCGCTGTCGAGCTATTTGTCGGGTGCCGGGTTGGGGGCGAGCCTGATCGTCGCGATCGGGGCGCAGAATGCGTTCGTGTTGCGGCAAGGGTTGAAGCGCCGCCACGTGAGTATCGTCGTGTCGATCTGCGCGTTCATCGACGTGCTGTTGATCGCCCTCGGCGTTGGCGGAATGGGCGCGCTCATCGCGCGTGCGCCCTTTCTGCTCGACGTGATTCGCTGGGCAGGCGCGATCTTCGTGTTTCTGTATGGCTTGCGCGCGTTTCTCGCGGCGTGGCGGGGACCGGGGCATCTGAACGCGTCAGACGGCGACTCGCAGACGGCGATCGGCGCGGCGTCCACGGTGCTCGCGCTGTCGCTGCTCAATCCGCACGTCTATCTCGATACCGTCGTGCTGCTCGGCGGCATCGGCGCGCAGCGTGGCTGGCCGGGCAACGCGTGGTTCGCGGCGGGCGCAATGTGCGCGTCGGTGATCTGGTTCACGGCGCTCGGCTACGGCGCGCGTCTGCTGGAGCCGTGGTTCGAGAAGGACGTATCGTGGCGCGTGCTCGATGTGATCGTCGGCTGCGTGATGTGGTGGATCGCGGCTTCCCTGATACTTGCGCGATGAAAAAAGGGCGCCCACGTGGACGCCCTTTCCAGGTTCAACCGAGCAAGGCGTCGGCGAATTCTTCCGCGCTGAACGGCTGCAAATCCTCGACTTTCTCGCCCACGCCGATGAAGTACACCGGAACAGGCCGCTGACGCGCGATCGCGGCGAGAATGCCGCCTTTCGCGGTGCCGTCGAGCTTCGTCACGACGAGGCCGGTCAGACCCAGCGCATCGTCGAACGCCTTCACCTGCGCGAGTGCGTTCTGGCCCGTGTTCGCGTCGATCACGAGCAGCACTTCGTGCGGCGCGTCCGGCATCGCCTTCGCGATCACACGGCGCACCTTGCGCAGTTCTTCCATCAGATGCAGTTGCGTCGGCAGGCGGCCGGCGGTGTCGGCCATCATCACGTCGATCTTGCGCGCACGCGCCGCGCCGACTGCGTCATAAATGACGGCGGCCGCGTCGCCGCTTTCCTGCGCGATCACCGTCACGTTGTTGCGTTCGCCCCAGACCGTCAGTTGCTCGCGCGCGGCGGCGCGGAACGTATCGCCCGCGGCGAGCAGCACCGACTGATTGAAGCGCTGCAGATGCTTCGCCAGCTTGCCGATGCTGGTTGTCTTGCCGACGCCGTTCACGCCCGCGATCATCATCACGAGCGGTTGCGCGCGTCCGAGCATCAACGATTTTTCGAGCGGGCGCAGCAGGTCGATCAGCAATTCGCGCAGCGCAGCCTTCACTTGCGACGCGTCGGTCAGACGCTCCGCGCGCACTTTCTCACGCAGCGATTCGAGCAGGAACTCGGTCGCGTCGACGCCGGCGTCGGACATCAGCAGAGCGGTTTCGAGTTCTTCGTACAGGTCTTCGTCGATCTTCGCGCTGACGAAAATGCCGGTGAGGTTCGAGCTCGTCTTGGAAAGACCGTGACGCAGACGCGAAATCCACGATTTTTTCGCGACCGGATCGGGCTCGGGCGGCGGCACGATTTCCTCGCTCGCCTGATCCGTTTCCGGAACGCGCGCCCATTGCGACTGGGTGCGGCCTTGCCAGTATTCCTTTGAGTGGTCCGTCTCAGGCTCGACGGGCGATGCGGGAACGACGGGAGCCGACGGTTCCGCGGGCGCTTCAGGCTGCGCTACTTCCGACGACGGCGCTTCGGCCGCAAGCGCCTGCCGCTCGAGCTCGGCGTCGGATATTTCTTCGTCCTCGGCCGCCTCGACGGATTCTTCCTGAGGAGCGTCGAGCGGCGCGTCAGCCGACTTTTTGAATTTCTTGAAGAAGCTGAACATGGATTTTGGCGATGATGCGCGCGTGAACCGATGGCCTCGTGCGCGCTTTCGAGTCGCTGCGCGCGAGGCCCGCGCGATGGGATAGTAGCCGCGTATTTTATCAGGCGCCGCGGTGCGCGCCCGTGCGGCTCCCGGCATGGCGTGCGCGTGTGGTAACGTTGGCTTTCATTGCCCGCGCCGGCTGATCTTCAGGCAAAAAAATGCCCGGCGAGCACGACTCCGACAACTCTTTTATGCCCCGCTTGTCCGCTACCCGATCCGCCTTGGCCAGCCATACGCCGTCGCGCGGAGGCAAACCGCACACGATCCGCATCATCGGCGGTGACTGGAAGCGCACGCCGCTGCCCGTCCTCGATCTCGACGGCCTCAGGCCCACGCCGGATCGCGTGCGCGAGACGCTTTTCAACTGGCTCGGCCAGGATCTGAACGGGCAGAATTGTCTCGATATGTTCGCGGGCAGCGGCGCGCTCGGTTTCGAGGCGGCGTCGCGCGGCGCGGCGCGCGTGCTGATGGTCGAAAGAAGCGGGAAAGCGGCCGCGCAGATCCGGGCGAATCAGGCGAAGCTCGGCGCGCGCAATATCGAGATTGCGGAAGCGGATGCTTTGCGGCTCGCCGCCAGCCTCGCGCACGGCTCGTTCGACGTGATCTTTCTAGACCCGCCGTTCGGCGATCAGGCGATGCTCTTGCGCGCGCTGGAACTGGCGGCGCCGCTCGTCGCGCCGGATGGGGCGATCTACGTCGAATGCGGCGATCCGCTGGACCTGACCGGCATCGATGCGCTCGCCGGCTGGACCATCGTACGTGAAGGCAAGGCGGGCGCGGTCCGCTATCATTTGCTGCGCCGCGAAAATGAGGAATAATGCGCGTTCCCGATTTTGGGCCATCCAAAGTCTCGGGAAATCAGGGAGAGTTGGTCGTCGCAGCCACGCGGCCCAATGTAAATAGAAGAGGAGAAGCTCATGGTTGTGGCCGTGTATCCGGGTACGTTCGACCCGCTCACTCGCGGGCATGAAGACATCGTCCGGCGCGCATCGAGCATTTTTGATCAGCTCGTCGTAGGCGTCGCGCACAGCCAGGCGAAGAAGCCGTTTTTCTCGCTGCAGGAAAGGCTGGATATCGCGCACGAGGTCCTCGGGCATTACCCGAACGTGCAGGTGAGCAGTTTCACCGGGCTGCTGAAAGATTTCGTGCGCAAGAACAACGCGCGCGTGATCGTGCGCGGACTGCGCGCCGTGTCCGATTTCGAGTACGAGTTCCAGATGGCCGGTATGAATCGCTATCTGCTGCCCGATGTCGAGACAATGTTCATGACGCCATCGGATCAGTATCAGTTCATCTCCGGCACCATCGTGCGCGAGATTGCGCAACTCGGCGGCGACGTGAGCAAGTTCGTGTTCCCGTCGGTGGAAAAGCGGCTGATCGACAAAGTCGGTATTCTGTCGCAGAAGGATCCCGCGGCGCCGTGAGCGCCGGGCCCGCGCGTTTCGTCACTATTGGCGGACACTGCGCGCGGGCGTCATGCCGGATTCGAAACCGGCGCAAGAGAGTGAAGCATGTCTTTGATCATTACCGACGAGTGCATCAACTGCGACGTTTGCGAGCCCGAGTGCCCGAACGACGCCATTTCGATGGGTCCCGACATCTACGTGATCGACCCGAACAAATGCACGGAATGCGTCGGCCATTTCGACGAACCGCAATGCCAGCAGGTGTGCCCCGTGGAATGCATTCCGCGCGACCCGGCGCACGTCGAGACGCCTGAGCAGTTGATGGCCAAGTACCACGCGCTCATGGCGGCGAAGGGCCGATAAGCCCTTCGCGTCTTACCCGATCAGCCCGCTCAGCGCGGCGATGAGCGCATCGCATTCGGCGGGCGTGCCGATCGAGATGCGAAGATGCTGATCGATACGCGGCAGCTTGAAGTGGCGCACGAAAATCTCTTTCGCCTTGAGCGCGGCGGCGAGCGCCGCGGCATCGTGCGCGGGATGTTTCGCGAACAGGAAGTTGGCGGCGGACGGCACCACGTCGAAGCCGAGCGTCCGCAGTTGCGCGGTCAACGTCTCACGACTCGCAATGATCTTCGCGCAGCTTTCTTCGAACCACGCCTGATCCTCGTACGATGCGAGCGCTGCGACCTGCGCGAGGCGATCGAGCGGATATGAGTTGAAGCTGTCCTTCACGCGCGTGAGCGCTTCTATGAGCGCCGGATCGCCGAACGCGAAACCGACGCGCATGCCCGCCAGCGAACGCGCCTTCGACGTCGTCTGCACGACGAGCAGGTTCGGATAGGCGTCGATCAGATTTACCGCCGATTCCGCGCCGAAATCGACATACGCTTCGTCGATGATGACGGGCGCGTCCGGGTTCGCCTTCAGCAAGACTTCGATTTCCGAAAGCGGCAGCGCGCGACCCGTCGGCGCATTCGGATTCGGTAGCAGCACGCCGCCGCGCGGCGCGCGGTAATCATCGACATCGATTGCGAAATCCGCGTTCAAGGGCACGGTCTCGTACGCGACGCCGTAAAGCTGCGCGTAGACGGGATAGAAGCTGTACGTGATGTCCGGGAAGGCGATCGGCTTGTCGTGCTTCAGCAGCGCCTGGAACGCGTGCGCGAGCACTTCATCGGAACCGTTGCCGGCGAACACCTGCTCGATGCGCAGCCCATGATGCTTCGCGACGGCTTCACGCAGCGCACGCGCGGTCGGATCGGGATACTTGCGCAGCGACGCGCCATCCTCGCCGAGCTCGCGACGAATCGCTTCGATGACACGCGGCGAAGGCGGGTACGGGTTTTCGTTCGTGTTCAGCTTGACGGGATGGGCCAGCGCAGGTTGCTCGCCCGGCACATACGGCGTCAGACGATGGACGATATCGCTCCAGAAACGGCTCAAGGTCGGCTCCAATCAAGAGTTGCGGTGGAGGTTCATCATCGCACGCTCGGTTTCGCCGGCGACGACGAAGGGCATCACGGCGAGTGCGCGCTCGATCGACTGATCGATCACGTCCTGTTCTTCACGGCGCGGCGGCTTGAGCACGAAGTTCGCGACATCGGGTCTCGCGCCCGCGCGCGCGCCTTCGGGAATCAGATCGCGCGGATGTCCGATACCGATGCGCAGCCGCCAGTATTGCTGCGACGACAGATGCGCGGAAATATCCTTGAGTCCGTTATGTCCGCCGCTGCCGCCGCCGAGTTTCATCTTGACGGTGCCGGGCGGAAGATCGAGTTCGTCGTGCGCGACGAGAATCTCATCGGGAAGAATTTTGAAGAACTGCGCCACCGCGACGACCGATTGCCCCGAGCGGTTCATAAAGGTCTGCGGTTCGAGCAAATGCACTTCATGGCCGTGCAGACGTCCCTTGCCGTAGAAACCGTGAAAGCGGCGTTCGTCGCGCAGCGTCGCGCCGGCATCGCGTGCGAACTGGTCGACGAACCAGAAGCCCGCGTTATGCCGCGTCGCGGTGTATTCGGCGCCCGGATTACCCAGGCCGACGATCAGCTTGATCATGTCGAATCATGTAGAACGAAAAAAAACCCGCCGGGGCTTGCGCGCCGGCGGGTCACGTCGACCGTTCTTGCGAACGGATCGAGAGGATAGCGGTGTTCCGCGTGCTTACTCGGCCGCCGGCTTTTCGCCTTCAGCAGCTTCGCTAGTCCCTTCCGACACGACAGCGGCCGGAACGGTAGCCGAGGCCACCACCGGGTTTTCCGCTTCGACGGAAACCGTCAGGCTCACGCCCTTCGGCAGCGGAATGTCCTTCGCGTGCATCGTCTGACCGGCTTCGATCTTTGCCAGATCGATTTCCAGGAACTCAGGCAGGTCTGCCGGCAGGCATTCCACTTCCAGTTCCGTCACGACGTGCGAGATCACCGCGCCCGCCAGCTTCACGGCCGGGTTGGTTTCCTGGTTCATGAAGTGCAGCGGCACCTTGGTGTGCAGCTTCTTCTTCGCGTCGACGCGCTGGAAGTCCACGTGCAGCACGAGTTGCTTGAACGGGTGGTATTGCACGTCGCGCAGCAGAACCTGTTGCGACTTGCCGGCCACTTCCAGGTCGAGAATCGACGAATGGAAAACTTCTTTCTTCAGGGCGTGCCACAGGGCGTTGTGATCGAGTTCGACCAGTTGAACGTCCGTTTCACCACCGTACACGATACCCGGGGTCTTGCCCGAGTTGCGCAGGCGGCGGCTCGCACCCGTACCTTGCTTGCTACGCTCGAAAGCGACGACTTTCATGTTTCACTCCTATATCTGCCCGCGACCAGGCAGGGAAACCGGGATCATCGAAAAGGTGTGATCCCAAAACAAGCGACGCGAACCTTCGTTCGTTCGCGCCGATCATGCAAAAACGCGAAGCGTGTGCCTCGCGTTTCTTGCTCAATTCTGATTAACCTTCGGCGAAAAGCGACATCACCGAGTCGCCGCGCCGGATTCGGGAGAACGTCTCCGCGAGCAGACCCGCGCTCGACAGCAGACGGATCTTCGGGCACGCGAGCGACTCGGACGACAACGGAATGGTGTCCGTGACGACCAGTTCGTCCAGCTGCGACGCCGCGATGCGTTCGCCCGCGCCACCCGACAGCACCGGGTGCGTGGCATACGCGAAGACCTGCTTCGCGCCGCGGTCCTTCAGCACTTGCGCGGCCTTGCACAGCGTGCCGGCGGTATCGACCATGTCGTCCATGATCACGCAGGTGCGTCCTTCCACTTCACCGATGATGTTCATCACCTCGGCGACATTCGCCTTGGGACGGCGCTTGTCGATGATGGCGAGGTCGGTGTTCAACTGCTTGGCGAGCGCACGCGCGCGCACCACACCGCCGACGTCCGGCGACACGACCAGCAGATGATCATGGTTCTGCTTGCGCAGATCGCCAAGAAGGACGGGAGTAGCGTAGATGTTGTCGACGGGGATGTCGAAGAAACCTTGAATCTGGTCGGCGTGAAGGTCCATGGTGATCACGCGATCGACGCCGGCAATTTCCAGCATGTTCGCGACGACCTTCGCCGAGATGGCCACTCGCGCGGAACGCGGACGACGGTCCTGGCGCGCATAGCCGAAGTAGGGGATGGCTGCGGTGATCCGGCCAGCGGACGCGCGTTTGAGCGCATCGACCATGATCATCAGTTCCATCAGGTTGTCGTTCGTGGGAGCGCAGGTGGACTGCAGAACGAATACGTCTTTGCCCCGAACGTTTTCCTGAATCTCGACCATGATCTCGCCGTCAGAGAAACGGCTGACCATCGCTTTACCGAGAGGAATTCCAAGGATTTTGACGACTTCCTGAGCAAGCGCGGGATTTGCGTTGCCAGTAAAAACCATCAGGCCGTCACTGCTCATCGTGCACCTGTCTGCGGCTGGAGGCGAGAGGAAAAACGCGAGAAAAAGAATGGCAGGGGAGGAAGGACTCGAACCCTCGCATGCCGGAATCAAAATCCGGTGCCTTGACCAACTTGGCGACTCCCCTACACTAACTTTAAGTCTTGCCGGAAAGTGTAGGACATACCCGACAAAACAAAACCTATGACGCGAAAGCGAAGAGAGGATGAGAATCCAGACTCGCTGTTACCACGCTCCTCCAGCTCGCCGGCAGTTTGGCTTGCGCCATTTCTGCTTCGGCTCGGCTTCGGAAAGCGGCAAACACGCTTGCTCCGGATCCAGTCATTCGCGCCGGTGCGAGATTGGCAAACCACTCGAGCACCTGCGCAACTTCCGCGTACTTTCCCGCAACTACAGCTTGCATGTCATTTCGACCGAAGCTGTCGGGCCAGTTTGTGTCTGACCTTTGCTCTGCAAGAAAGTCCATCATTTTGGCGACTTTCGTATCCCTTGTCAAGGCCTTTTCCGAAAAAATCGCCGCGGTCGGGACGTGAACATCGGGTGTGACTACCAGGAAGAAGCGTTTCGGCAGATCGACTGCCTGGAGCGCCTCACCTACACCTTCCGCAAACGCATTCTGCCCGAAGACAAAAAACGGCACGTCCGCGCCGAGTTGCAGGCCGAGATTCTGCAGAATCTCACGCGAAAGATCAACACCCCAGAGACGATTCAACGCAAAAAGAGTGGTCGCCGCGTCGGAACTGCCTCCACCGAGGCCCGCGCCCATCGGCAGACGCTTGTCGATCTCGATCTCCACGCCGAACTTCGTGCCCGTGTGCTGCTGAAGCAGGCGCGCCGCCCGCACGACGAGATCGTCGGCCTCGGGCACGCCGGGCACATCGGTCTTGCGCGTGATCGCGCCGTCGTCGCGTCGCTTGAAATGCAGGCGGTCGCCCCAGTCGAGCAACTGGAAGACGGTTTGCAGCAAGTGATAGCCATCCGGTCGGCGGCCCGTGATGTGCAGGAAAAGGTTCAGCTTCGCGGGCGCGAGGCAGTCACGGAGCGAATCGTTCGATGAGGACATGCGTGTTGCAACGACGAAGTTATTGATCGAGCACGAGCTTGATGTCGAGCGGCGGTTCATTGCGTGAGAGATTCACGCGCTTCACGCCTGCCGCGGGCGCATCGGCGTAGGCCAGATAGTCGATCGTCCATCCGTCCTGCTTGATTTCCTTCGGACGACCGTTGTTCGCTTCCGGATCGAGCGTCGTCTGCGCGCGCGAGGTCGGCGCGGCCGACGGCTGCAGCCAGTAGCGCAGACCTTCGACCGGCAGCGCGAAACCAAGCGTGTTCTGCATCAGCAGCGACACGTTGTCGGCGCTCACCGGCTGCCGATTGGGCAATTCGAGCGTGGCGAGCGAAGGCGAGGACGTCACGATCGCCATCGTCTGGCCGAGCGGATTGCGCAACTGCAGCGTGACCGTATCGCCCGTTTCCTGCCAGTCGAAATTGCCGTATGCGTTGCGCTGGGTGCCGTTCTGATCGTTGTACTGCACGGCGAAGCGTCCGTGATATTCACGGCTCGTCTGCGTCGCGAGCGAAGTGGATGCGTTCGTTGTCGTAGGAACGCGCGGCTGGAGAGCGCAACCGGACAGCAACAGTGCGGCGGCTGCCGCGATGCCGAGGCCTCCGCGTCGAAGCGAAGCGCCGGCGAGAAAATCGAATGCCATCAAAGGTCGTTTACCTGGAGTCGTTTTAGCGTTTTGACGAGCGTATCGTTGTCAGGTTCGAGCTTTTGCGCCTGCCGCCATGTCGCACGCGCCTGATCCTGCTGCCCGGATTTCCACTGTACTTCGCCGAGATGCGCGCCGATTTCGGCGTTCGGCTGCAGGTTGTAGGCGTTCTTGAGAATCTTCTCCGCTTCGGCCGCGTTGCCCTGGCGGAAACGCGCCCAGCCGAGGCTGTCCATGATGAACGCATCGTTCGGTGCCAGCGAAACCGCCTTCTCGATCAGCTTCACCGCTTCGTCGAGCCGCTGATTGCGATCGACGAGCGAATAGCCGAGCGCGTTGTACGCCTGCGGATTATTCGGCTGCGTGCGCATCAGCGTGCGCAACTGCGTTTCCATGACGTCGTAATGGCCGTTCTTTTCGGCGGCCATCGCGTAGTCATAAACGAGGTCGGGATCGTCGGGGAACGCGGCCACTGCCTTCGCGAGACTTTCCTCTGCTTCCTTGTAGCGATGCGCCTCGAAAAGAATGGCCGAGTCGGTGCGCGCGAGCAGCGCGAGATCGCGCGGATCGGAGCTTTGCAGGCTGCCGAGCAGCGCACGCGCGTCGTCTACCTTGCCTTGCTTCGCGAGCAGTTGCGCGCGCGTGATCTGCGCGGGCAAATATTGCTGGCTGGTGCGCGGGATCTTGTCGAGCCACTGGCTCGCGGCGGCGTCGTCCTTCTGCTCGAGGGCCAGTTGCGCGAGATAGATGTACGCCTGGCCGGGGTCCGCGCCCGGCGTGCTTTCCGCCGTCTTCGCGTAGAGGTTCAGGAAGTCCTGCGCCTTGTCGAACTGTTTCTTCTGAATGTTGATGAGCGCAAGCGCCATCAGCGGCGTCAGGTCCTTCGAGTCGTTCTTGCGCATGATCTCGAACTGCTTCTGCGCGTCGTCGAGCCTGTCGGACGACAGGTATAACTGCGCAAGCGCGAGCCGTGCATCATGCGATTTCGGATTCTTGTCGAGATACTTCTCGAACGAAGCGATGCCTTCCTTGCGTTCTTCCGGACCCATGCGCGCGAGCGTCAGCGCGGCGGGCAGATAGTCCGGCTTGAGTTGCAAGGCTTTTTCGAGCGATGCCTTCGCGCCGGGTTGATCGTTGGCGACCAATTGCTGGCGCGCGAGCGCAAGTTGCGCTTCAGGCCGGCCCTGATCGTTTTGCGTCAGATCTTTGAGCACGTTCAGCCCGCCGATGCGATTCGGCCCGCGCGCGAGCAAGCTCTGCAATGAAAGGATGGCTTCGCCGCGCTGCTCCGGCGAAACCTTCGCGAGTTCGCGTTCGAGCGTCGGCTTCGCGTCTTCCGGCTTGCCGCTCACGATCAGAAGCGATGCGCTCAACTGCGCCGCGCGATCCGAATGCGGCGCGAACTGCTGCCAGAGTTGCGCCGACGTCAGCGCGTCGTTCGGGCTTTGCGCCGCGATCGCGATTTCGGTCGCACGCTGCGCGAAACGCGGATCGTGCGTGTCGCGGGCGAGCGAGAGATAAGTCTGGAATGCGGGCGCGGGCTGGCCGCGCTGCAACGCCACTTCAGCCGCCAGCACCTGAAACACGATCTGGCTGGACATTGCCACGTTCGGCAAATCCTGTGTCTCCGCGCCGCTGACCGGCGCGGTCAGAAGGTCCGCGGCGTTTTGCGCATCGGATTGATCATCGGCGCTCGGAACGGGCGTGGCGTTCGGCTCCTGAGCATGCGCGGGAACGCATGCGAGCGCGGCCATCGCAAGCGCAATGGCGCCGGCGATTCGCGACATTGGCATGGCGAACGAATGCGCCGAGCTGGCCTGACGCTTCGCAAACAGCTTCATGACGAACGAGTTCATGGAAATCCAGACGATGTTTCAGTCGATTGTAACGCGGTGGCTAAAATACCGGCACACTCGCCCCAGCAAGTCTCTCTCCAGAAAAATGCCCGAACTGCCGGAAGTCGAAGTCACCCGCCGGGGAATCGAACCCTACGTCGCCGGTCGTCGCGTCGAGCACGTCGATGTCCGCACGCCCGCGCTGCGCTGGCCCATCCCGCAGCATCTTCCGAAGACGCTCGATCATCTGAAGATCGAGAAGGTCGAGCGGCGCGGCAAGTATCTGTTGTTCGAAACGGCCGAAGGATGGCTGATCGTCCATCTCGGCATGACAGGCACGTTGCGCGTATTGCGTCACGTGCCGAAGCCGCCTGAAGCGGCGAAGCACGATCACGTCGATATCGTGTTCGACGATTTCATTCTCCGTTTCCGCGATCCGCGCCGCTTCGGCGCGATCCTCTGGCATCCGCGCGCGGACGGCGACGTGCTCGATCATCCGCTGCTCGCGACGCTCGGCGTCGAGCCGTTCTCGCCGGAATTCTCCGGCACGCTGCTGTTTCGCGAGACGCGCGGGCGCAAGGTGTCGGTGAAGCAGGCGCTGCTTGCGGGCGGGATCGTCGTCGGCGTGGGGAACATATATGCCTCCGAGAGCCTCTTTCGCGCCGGCATTCGGCCGACAACCGCGGCCGGCCGCATCTCGCTCGTCCGTTACGATCTGCTGGCGGATGCGGTGCGCGTGACGCTCGCCGCCGCGATCGAAAAGGGCGGCAGCACGTTGCGCGATTTCGTCGGCAGCAACGGCGAATCAGGCTACTTTCAGCTCGACTATTTCGTCTATGATCGCGCGGGTTTGCCGTGCCACGTTTGCGGCACGGCGATCAGACAAATCGTCCAGGGACAGCGCTCCACTTACTTCTGCCCGCGCTGCCAACGCTAATTTCCGATGCTCGCTCTCACCGATTTTTCTTCGCGCCTCATCGCGTGGCAACGCATTCATGGCCGCCACGACCTGCCGTGGCAAAACACGCGCGATGCGTATCGCATCTGGCTCTCCGAGATCATGCTGCAGCAGACGCAGGTTTCGACCGTCATCCCGTACTACGCGCGGTTCCTCGAACGCTTCCCGACGGTGACGGCGCTCGCCGACGCGCCCATCGACGATGTCATGGCGCTCTGGGCCGGGCTCGGCTACTACTCGCGCGCGCGCAATCTGCATCGCTGCGCGCAGGTCGTCGCGCACGAGCACGGCGGCGCGTTTCCGCAGACGGTCGACGCACTCGCGATGCTGCCGGGCATCGGACGCTCGACGGCGGCGGCGATCGCGTCGTTCGCGTTCGGCGCGCGCGCGACGATTCTCGACGGCAACGTGAAGCGCGTGCTCGCGCGCGTGTTCGGCGTCGAGGGGTTTCCAGGCGAAAAACGTGTCGAGAATGCGATGTGGGCGCTTGCCGAATCGCTGCTCCCGGACGCCGTGAACAAGGACGAAGTGACCGCCTACACGCAAGGCCTGATGGACCTCGGTGCGACGTTGTGCGTGCGCGGCAAGCCGGACTGCGCGCGCTGTCCGTTCGCATCGGACTGCGTGGCGAAGGTCGAAGGACGCCAGCGGGAACTGCCTGCGGCACGCCCGAAGAAAGCCGTGCCGACGCGCAAGACGTGGATGCTGATCCTGCAGGACGGCGGATCCGTTCTGTTGCAAAAGCGTCCGTCGATCGGCATCTGGGGCGGACTGTGGAGCTTGCCGGAGGCCGCGGACGAAGCCTCGTTGGCGCAAGTCGCGCGCGATCTCGGCGCCGACGAGCCACTTCAGCGACTCGCGCCGCTCTCTCATGCCTTCACACACTTCAAGCTGGATATCGAGCCGCGGCTCGGCGAAGCGCGTAACGCGCCGCGCGAATTGATGAACACGGAAACGGTCTGGGCGCCGCTCGCGAAGATCGACGCCTACGGCGTTCCAGCACCGGTGCGCAAACTTATCGACGCGCTGAGCGGTCCGCTCATCTAAAGCAGTTGATGGTGCTGCATGTAGTGATGCACCACGTCGATACGCGCGCCGGCGTCCATCAGTTCCATGAGCTTCTGCCGGGCGCGCATCGGGATCGGCAGGATTTCGGCGAGGCGGTTCGATACCCAGGTGGGATCGTCGAATAGAAACGGCTCGACAAACGGCAGGTTCTGCGGCTCGCGCTCCCGGATCGTATCGATGATGCGCTCCAGCACTTCCGCGCACGCGCCGAACTTTGCGAGCGCTTCCACGCCTTGCAGCGGCTGATCGTCGCCAAGTAACTCGGCCGTGCCGACGAGCAGATTGCTCGGCTCCACGCGATGATCCGTCAGCCTGAAGCGCTCGGTGCCCCGGGCCTGAACGAGCAGCAGGCCGAAGGTATCGACATCGCATTCCGAGATCTCGGCAAGGCAACCGATGGTTTCCGGCACCGACGGATCGCCCGGTGACGCGACCTCGTGCCCGCTCTTCAGCAGGCAGACGCCGAATGGCGTTTTCTCGCGCAGACACTCGCGCGCCATGTCCAGATAGCGCGCTTCGAAAATCTTGAGCGGCAGCAGGCCGCCGGGAAACAGCACGGTATGAAGCGGAAACAGCGGCAAGTCAGCCAGAACGGGATTCGAAGACATCGCGCCCCTCCAGGGTGGACCGCCAGCGCGGCGATCGGATTCGCGTGTGAGGCGCGCTGTCACCCAGCCGGGATGGGCGCGTCACGATGCCGCACGATCACGTTTGCCGTCTCGCAAAAGCGCGCGGCAAGCGCCTCCGCGATGAACACCGAGCGATGCTGCCCGCCCGTGCAGCCGATCGCGACGGTGAGGTAGCTGCGGTTGTCGTCGCGAAAACGCGGCAGCCATTTGCCGACGAACCCGCCGATGTCGTCGATCATCTCGCCCACCAGCGGCTGAGCGGAGAGGAAATCGATGATGGGTTTATCGAGGCCCGTGAACGGGCGCAACTCGCGGTCGTAATACGGGTTGGGCAAAGTGCGCACGTCGAACACGAGATCGGCGTCGAGCGGCACGCCGCGCTTGAAACCGAACGATTCGAACATCAGCGTGAGATCGGCGGCGTCCGTTTCGACGAAGCGCTTCACCCACGCGCGCAGCACGTTCGCGCGCAGATTGCTGGTGTCGATCTGATGCCCGTACTCCGCGAGGCCCGCGACCAGTTCGCGCTCACGCTCGATCGCTTCGGCGAGCGAGTTCAGCACGCCGACATCGGCCTCGCGCATCGGCGGGCCGGACAGCGGGTGACGCCGGCGCGTTTCGGAGAAGCGCTGAATGAGCGATTGTGTGCTCGCGTTGAGGAACAGCACGCGCAGGTCGTAATCGTCCGAGAGCTTACGGATGAAGGCCGGCACGTCGTCGAGCGAGTGGCTCGAGCGGGCGTCGATCGCGACGGCGAGACGTGTCTGGCCTTCCTTCGCCAGATAGTCGGCGAGTTCGGGCAGAAAGCGCGGCGGCAGATTGTCGACGCAATAGTAGCCGCCATCTTCCAGGGCGTTCAGCGCGACGGACTTGCCGGAACCGGAGATGCCGGTGATCAGGATGATACGCATGGGTCTCGAGGGGTTCGCTTTCTCTTAGCTTAGCACCTGTGCCCGATTCGTTTCGGCACGCGCGACGTTCCCTGACGCGCTCAGATCAGCTTGCCGGGAAACTGGCTGTCGGGATCCTGCATCGCAAGGCGCTGGCGGTCCATGAAGTCGCGCAAGGTATCGATGCCGCGCAGTTGCAGGATCGTATTGCGCACCGCCGCTTCGACCAGCACGGCGAGGTTGCGGCCCGCCGCGACCTGAATCGTCACCTTGCTGATTGGCAGGCCGAGCACATCGACGGTCTGGCTTTCAAGCGGCAGGCGCTGGAATTCGCCATCCGGCCGGCGCACGAGCTGCACGATCAACTTGAGTTTCATCTTCCGGCGCACGGCGGTTTCACCGAAAATCGTCTTGATGTCGAGAAGGCCCAACCCGCGCACTTCGAGCAAATTTTGCAGCAAAGGCGGGCACCGGCCTTCGACAAAATCCGGGCCGAGACGCACGAAATCGACGGCGTCATCCGCCACGAGGCCATGGCCGCGGCTGATGAGCTCCAGCCCGAGCTCGCTCTTGCCGAGACCGGAGTCGCCGGTGAGCAGCACGCCCATGCCCAGGATGTCGATGAACACGCCGTGGAGCGTCGCGCGCGGCGCGAGGATGCGCGACATGTACGCGCGCAGGCTGTCGATCACGGCCGCCGCGGACATGCGCGTCGTGAAAAGCGGCGTCGACGAGCGCGTACAGCGCAGAACGAGTTCCGGCGGCGCGCCCACTTCGCCTGCAACGACCAGAAACGGCGGCTCGAGCGCGATGAGTTCCGCCATGTGACGGGAACGGTCCTCGTCCGACTGACGCTGGTAGTAGTTGATCTCGGCGTCGCCGAGCACCTGGATACGGTTCGGGTGAATCAGGTTCAGGTGGCCGACGAGGTCGGCGCTCGACGTCGCGTTTGCGACCGTCTCGCTCGAAAAGCCGCGTTCCCAGCCTTCGTGCCCGGTGAGCCAACTGAGCTTCAGAGCGGCGGCGTTGTCGTCGAAAATGCTTTGGGCGTTGATGCTGGACGTATCCATGAGACCGGAACTCCGTTGGAAGCCGGAAGCAGCCTTTGCGTCACGACGAAGCGGGTCGCTTCGGTACGTCGCATGGCGCTGCGTTTGACCGATTGTGCCGCAGAAGCTTCACGTAAGCGAGGCGCGCCCGGCGCGAAAGCAGCACGGACGCGCCTCGGCGCGTATCGCTAGGTTCGTGTGGCTGTTACGGTTGCCATTGCGTGAGCACTTGATAAAGCGCCTCACGATTTTCTTCCTTGTGCAGGCGCTCGCGCGCCTCGCTGTCGGAGAGCAGTTGGGCGATCTCCGAGAGAATTTCAAGATGCTGCTGCGTTGCCTGCTCGGGCACGAGCAGGAAGATGAGCAGCGAGACCGGCTGGCCGTCAGGCGATTCGAACGCGACAGGTTCGGCGAGGCGCACGAAGGCGGCAAGCGGCTGCTTCAGCCCCTTGATGCGGCCGTGCGGAATGGCGACACCTTCGCCCAGGCCGGTCGAGCCGAGACGCTCACGCGCGAAGAGATTGTCGGTGACGGTGCTGCGGGCGATGCCGTTCTGGTTCTCGAAAATCAGGCCCGCTTGCTCGAATACGCGTTTCTTGCTGGTAACGGACAGTCCGAGAACCACGTTCTCGATGGGAAGAAATTTGGCTAAACGATTCATGTTGGCAGGCTGATGCGTGGCCTGATAGCTCCTCATCGTGGCCGCTGTCTGAAAGCGCTCACGGCGATGGTGATACGGAAAGTGCGCTGGCGGCGTTCCCTGCAGCGTGCCTGTCGTGCGACCCCGAAAATGACCGGATCATTATAGAACAGGGCACAGCCCGATGGTGCGCCGCGCAATGGCACCGTTTTGCGATCCAATGTGCAGCACAAAGCCCTGAAAATCAATGGCTTGTCGCACTTCAGGGCGAAAATCCAACAAAAAAGCCGCCAGTCGGAGGCGGCTTCGGTTCGGATGCATGCGCGCATCGATCTGGTTCGGATACTCGAGGTTTTCCTCGAATCTCGCCCGCCATCCTGTGGTGGCGGGGCTCGCTGTCATCCGTCGATCAATCGGCGAGCGTGCGTACGTGCGTTCAGGGCGACGGCGCTTCCACTTCGTGCGGCTCGCCACGGTACTTCACCGATTCATGGGCGTGGCCCTGAATCTTGTCCTTGTGCCTGATGACCTGCCGGTCCAGCTTGTCCACCATCAGATCGATGGCGGCGTACATATCAGCGTCACAACTCTCGATAAAAATGTCCTTGCCCTTCAGATGCAGGTTGATTTCCGCCTTCTGCCTCTTTTCCTTTTCCCTATGATTGTCGACCGAGAGGACAACGTTGCCGTCGATCACTTGATCGAAATGACGGAGCACCCTGTCCAGTTTCGTGATCACATACTCGCGCAACGCAGGCGTCAATTCGAGGTGGTGTCCACTGATCTTCAGATTCATAGTTGCTCTCCAAGCTAAAGGCCGTGAGATCACGTCGGCTCGTCCGATACCGGTCGGCAATGCGTCCCGTCAGCGCGTCATTCTGGCGCGACTGAAATACGGGCCGCATTGGCCGGCACGTCCGCGCTCTCGCGATGCGGCCGGTAAACGCCCATCACAACACGCGATGGACTACAGAGACGGGTCATAGAGACTTGCGCAGATTCACTGCCGGGATCCTGAGGGCTTCGCGGTACTTGGCTACGGTACGCCGCGCGACCACGAATCCTTGTTCCGCCAGCAGTTCGGCGATGCGGCTGTCTGAAAGAGGAGTTTTAGGGTCTTCCGCTCCTATCA
>Ga0105251_10000496_pt1 | contig 37267 bp, 33 predicted proteins | sample KBSS64metaG_FD_80424 | JGI IMG/M metagenome (GOLD analysis project Ga0105251, IMG submission 80424) | Switchgrass rhizosphere microbial communities from Kellogg Biological Station, Michigan, USA - KBS S6-4 metaG | ecosystem: Host-associated > Plants > Roots > Rhizosphere > Soil | place...
AGCGAATGTGACGGGCACCATCGCGTTGCTGCTCGGCTTGCAGCCCAACCTCGACGCGCGCTCGATCGAAACGTTGCTCGACCAGACGAGCGGTCCGAGCCGGCAGCATGTCCGGGTCATCAATGCCTGCCGGGCGGTCGAGGCGCTTCATCACACGTGCGTCGAGGCGGCTCGTTGAACGGAGATGCGGCAATACTGCGTCGGTTAACTCTCACGAAGGTGTTCTTCCGGCAGGCGTTCTGCATGCCCAGTTCGTGCGCATCAAAGCACGACGCGGCCTAAAGAAAACCATCCTCGCCGTTGCCGCTTCCATGCTCACCGCCGTGTGGCACATGCTCTCCGACGGGGCGGCGCTCATCGGCGTGCAAATGGCGACGCGCATCGACGAAGCGGCCACGGCGGCCACGGATGCCGCGCGTGCGAGCCCGACTTATGCCGGGCTCGCCATCGTCCGCGAATTCCTGCAAATGCCGGACGACAAGCGCACCTCGTGCGCCACCCTCGCCCAGATACGCGACGAGCTTGTGTCCGCATCGACGCGAGCAGGACGCGAAACGCACGACGGCATGCGCGGGGCCGCAGCGCAAGTACGACGGCGAAACCAGCGACGGCATCTTTCCGGCCGGCCCGCCCTCGACACCTGAGCAGCGGTGAAGCGACCCCACCTTGCCGGCAGGGGCAGGTCAGTCAACTCTCGTTGTGACGGGAGCGGGCCAGGGCGAAAGCGACCGCCGACCCTCGCGTCGTTTACGGCATCCTCAATGATGCTACTCGGGACTCCGTGGGCTCGGCGCTCGGATATGCCACCGGATCCCACTGATGTGCCGCCAGCGCGACAGCAGGATTACTGAGGTCGGGCTCGTAGGGAGACTCTCGTCGAGGGGTGGTCGGGATCTTGCTGGGATCGCCGGTGACCGTAAATGCCGGCCTGTGACCAAGGGCTGTGCTCAATCTGCTGCTCGCTGTGTCCAGCACCCGGGAAGCCAAGGATCCAGGCTTGAATCGCCGGCCGGACGACGAGCTACTCTGCAGGGACGGCGATGGCGACTCCGATCCAGACGTCTCTGTCCGCCGCCGATTCTCTTGCATCGCTTTCCATTCGGCATACGTGCCACCGCTCGCCTGCGATGAACCCCGGCCGGTACGACCCAATTCGTCGCGATGAGAGCCCAGCCCAAGGCTCGCCGCCGGCGCATGCAGCGCGGTGCTGCTCCGAGTCGAATGGTTCGACGCATTCGAGCGGCCGGTCGCCGCGCTCGCGTCGCTTAACACCGACACGGTGTCCGCTGCTCCTCGGCTGATCGCGGTCCGGCCCGACGGGGCCTGTGAGCGGGCTTGGCTGCTCTGGCTGGCGCCGCCCAGCACCGACGCATTCGAGCGGCCCGTCGCCACGCTCCTGTCGCTCAGCACCGACGCGGTGTCCATCGGCTCGCGGCTGATTACAGTCCGCTCCGACGGAGCATTCGAGCGGGGTTGTTGGCTCTGGCGTGAGCCCGGCTTCCGCGACCGCAATGACAGTTGTGCAAGAGCGCTCGACATTGCGCTACGGGTACTCTGCCTGGATTCCTGTACGCTCTGCGCGACTGATGGCGTGACAGATGGACCGCTCAACGACATGTCGCTACGTTCACTACTGCTGCGATTAATCCTGCTCACTGCATTCACTCCTATTAGCTGGCTTCTACTAGGGAAACACTGTTCCAGACGCTTGCCGCCGGCATTGCCGCCGAGTCAGCTGCATTTTTAGAACATGAAGGAATTCGACCGTAATCGAGCGGACTTCCACTCGCATGCGGATCGCGCTCCTCGCGCTTTTCATCTCTCGACCCGGCTACGGTGACGCGTTTTCATTGCGCCGGATCGCCGTTCACCATCCTCATGAAACGTTCGAGCGTGGTGAGGATATCCGGCTGCTCGGGCTCCGTTTGCAACACCAGTTGCGCGGTAATCGTCGCTTTCGGGGGACTCGTCCATGCGTAGCCGTCAAACTCATGTGTCCAACTACTGTATGCGCCGTTCATTTCCGGCTCGTCGGCTTCTTGCTGCGCGGCCGGCGCGGCCCATCGCGGCCGAGCCCACCGATCGGCATCATTTTGCGGCACGCCCGATCGGTTCGTGCGAGCGCTTGCCCATGGTGGCGCGGCATCATCCGACCAAGGCTGTTTCAAGCTGCCCCACGCATCGGATGTACCGCCGGGCGGCGGTCGAACGCCGGACGACTCGGACTGTGCGGCGACCGGTGGCGCGAATTGCTGAGCGGGCCACGTGCCGAGCGGCGGCACAAAATGCTGACCGGGCTGCGCGCCAAACGGTGGAACCGTCTGCGTCGGGAACCGCGGTGCCGCAGGCAAGGGCCACGGCATGGCCGCGCCGCCTTGCCATCCGGTTTGCATACGCGCAAGTTCAGCCTCGAGGACTGCCGGCGGTACGGCTGCCAGCTGGGTCAGCACTGCGGCCCGCTGGGATTCCGGCAGGCTCCGCAGTTCCGCAGCCAACATGTTCATGAAACCCGCGCCGGCCTTCCCCGCCCGAGGCGCTCCAAGGGCCGCAAACAGGTCCGCGACTTCGCCCGGTCCACACATGCCCCCCGGCTTCGTCCATTCCGGCTGTTCGCCGAGTTCGCCGCGTTCCGGTTCCGCCGCCGCTTCAGGCGACCTCTCGAAGGGGGCAGCCTGCCCCGGTTCGCCATGCCGCCGGACGTAGTCGCCGAACGAACCGAGCGACGCGTCGTCTTCCGCGATCGGTGCCTTCCCCCTTGCCGACATGCGGCTTTGGCGCGCGAACATCTGCGCTTCGTGAGCGGACACGCCGCGCCCTGAAGCAAGACGCCCCGCCGCCACGAGGCCCTCGCGGATACGCGTATTCGCCGTGCGCACGACGATCGTGCGCGCGACATTGACTAGCGTGTGATTATCGAATTGAGCGTGATAACGGAACGAGCCGTAGCCTATCGGCAGCGTCGCGATCCCGTTGTTCGATAGATCCACATCCAGCGTCTTGCCCCGAACGTCGTCCCGCGCGCCGGCAGCGTCGTTGCCGGGCAGTTCCGGCAGCTGCTTCAACTGGTTGTCGGAAAGGTCGAGCCTGCGCAGCCGGGTGAGGAGCTCGGCCCATCCGGGCGGTAGCGTCCATATCTGATTCGACTTCAGATCGACGGAACTCAGGCGCTCCAGCTTGTGCATCGACTCCGGCAACTGCGACAAGCGGTTTCCCGCCGCCGAGAAGCGCTTGAGCTGACTGAGGTTCTGTATTTCGTCCGGAAGGCTTTCCAGCTCGTTGGAATCCACGAACAGACGGGTCAGCTTCTCCAGCTCTCCTATCGACGCAGGAAGCCTGGTCAGTTTGTTGTTGCTCAAGTCGAGCAACTGCAGCTTCTTCAGCGCGCCGATCTGCGAAGGTAGCCGCGTCAATCCAAGCTGCGAGAGAGCCAACACTTCTTTCCCGTCTGCGTGCGCGTTCTCCATGAGTTCGGTCGCTTTCGCACGCTGTTGCTCGGGCCCCGTGGCGCGCCCCTTCCAATCGTCGAGCCCTTCCTTGAAGCCGGGCGGGCGGCGCGGACCCAATGCACTGAGCGGACCGCCCTCGCGCAGTTGCGACAGGGATGGGCGGCGCCCACCAGGCACGCCCGGCCGAGGCGCACGGGCGTCGCGCGCCTGCGGCGCGTGCGGCATGCAATCGATCATGTTTGCGCCGCACAGCAGACCTGACAGCTTCGCGTTTTTCATATGGCGTTTCCTTTAGCGTGCGCAGATCAGAAGTGGTTCTCTGACATCCACGCCATTTCCGCTTCGAGCTGTTGCTCGCGCAGAAACGTCTGCCAGAATTCCTGCTTTCCCGCGAACGCGGCCAGATCGCGGCCGCCCTCGCGCTGTTCCGCCTCTTTCACTTCCTTCATGATGTGGTGCCGGAAAAAGTCGTGTTGCTCAGGGGCTGCCATGTGCCCGAACATCGTTTGTAAAGCCGGGGTTCCGTCCAGCCTCCTGCGCAGATCGTCGAAGCCGAGAATCTCAAGTTCGTTGGGGCGACTGACGAGCACCTGGTACATCAGTGCGATCGGCAACGGCTCTATCTGGAGGTGGGTCTTGCTGGGATCCTCGGCCAGCTTTTTCGCGTTCTCTTTCGCAACCTTTTCGGCCAGATCGCAGATGACGTGCTGACGGAACATCATGACGACGAGATTCCACAGATCGCGCGGCGCACTATGGCCCGCCTTCGCTTGCATCACGCAGCGTTCGAGCCATCGGCCCTGGGGATAGATCCGTTCGGTATACCGGGTGGCGAGGCCCGCGAGCTTCGCGTGTTGCATCTGCCGGACGCCCACCATGTCGGTTGCGAATCGATCGGTTCGGGCGGGCGCCGCGGTCGAATAGTCGAACAACGACTTACGAAGCTGCGGCGTGTGCAACGGTGCCGCCAGCGGCTGCGGCGGCTGCGGCCCGCTCGACGAAACCGCCAAAGCACGGAACAGCTCGGCGAGCGCCGGGTTCTGAGCGGCCTGGACGGGCGCCGGCTGTGCGTACATTGACGGTGCGTACGGCGGCTGCATATATGCGGCCTGGGCGTAGGGCGGCTGCAACGGGTACGGTTGCGAGAGGTACGGCTGCCCCAGATGGTGCGCCATGTAGGCTTCGGCGTACGGCATTTGCGTCTGAGCCTGCTGCGCCGGCGGGTTTGTGGCCGCATGCCCTGCGTCGTTGCGCGGCGCCCTCGTCGGATGGCCGCCCGGCGCGCGAGACGATCCGCGGGACGATGCACGTGACGAGGTGCTCGACGAGGTCCGGGACAACGGCCGCGTATTGTCCGGCCCCGAAGATGGGCCTGCGGCAGCACCGCTCGACGGGCGGTCGATCCCCCGCGCGGCGAACGTCACGTTCTGCCCGCCTTGCCCAACGCGTTGCAGGGGCTCGCCCGCATATCCGCCCCTGTCCGTTTGCGGGCGAACAGGCGGCATTCCCGCATGACCGCTGGCCGCCGCCTGGCCGCTCGCGGCGAGCGAACGCAGCAATTCGTTGAGTACCGATTGGCCGCCACCGGCCAGTGCCGTTTGCGCGGCGAGGACTTCGGGCATCGCTCGAGCCGTTCTGGAGATCGGATGTTCCTCGAATGCGTCAAGCGGCGGTTCGAGGTCGTCCTCGTCCACTACGCTTCGCTCACGCACATGGGGCGGTTGATAGAGCTCCTTATATTGGACAGGGGGAACCGTGGCGAGGCGCGGCAGGCGGCCATCCTTTGAAAGTTCGACGGGTAACGGCGTATTCCTGATGTGGATTTCCAGGTCCGAAAAAACCGACGGCCGGTCGGTGAATTTCCTGACCGTCATCCTGCCTGTCGATGCGTATGCCAACGGTCCAAAGTCGCTCGGCAGGAACGTCAGCGGGTTACCCGATACGTCGAGTTCCCTGAGGTTCTTCAGACGGCCGACAGACTCCGGGATCGCCCTGTCTATCGCCAGGCCCGGCTCCGTTTCCCCCTCCGCTTCCACGTCGTCAACCTCAAAGACCTTGTCGGTCAGATCGTTGTCGCCAATGCGGAGCTTGCGCAGTTGCATGAGCGAGCCGACCGCTTCCGGCAGCTTCTCGAAGTGGTTTCGCGAAATATCGAGCTCCTCGAGACTGGAGCACCGGTTGATTTGCAACGGCAGATTCGTCAGCAGGTTTTCGCCGAGCGACAGTTTCCGGAGATTGGTAAGGTTGCCGATCGATGCCGGCAGGTATTCGAGCGCATTGTTCCCCGCCCGAAGGGACTTGAGCTTCGTGAGCTGGCCGACGGCTGCCGGAAGCTCGGCAAGCCGGTTATGCGACACGTCCAGCTTGCGCACGCTCGTCAGCTGTCCAATTTCTGAAGGCAGCGCATCGAGCTTGTTGCGCGAGAGATCCAGGCTCTGGAGCTTCGCGAACGTCAACATCCTGCGCGGCACTTCGTTCAGACTGTTGCCCTTCAGCCTGATCTTGCGCGAGTCGGCAACGCGAGCCAGCAGATGATCCGGCAGATCCGTCAGCCCCATCTGCTCGAGGTCGACTTCGCCGCCCGGCCCGGCTGCAGTGAGCCTATCCGCCGCATTGCTGCGAAGCTCGTTGCTCTCCCGATACTTGTCGTTGATCCACTTCAGTGTTTCGAAGTCGTGCTCGCTTCGGCGACCAGATTTCGACCTGGCCGGCGCATTGTTCGACGAGGAGCCGGGCAGGCTAACCGATGTCGAGATACTTGACGCGATTTTCTTCAGCATGTTTCTTCCCGAGTGCGTTTGTTTGTCGCAGCCTTCAGCGTGTATAGCGCGTGAGGTCGTCCAGCGTTGCGGAGCTTCTGTCGATGGCGCGGCCGTCCGACGGCGTGACGGCATTCCACGTTTCCCCTCGCAGGCGTGCAACGACCTGCGAATCGCTTTCACGAGACGAGCCCGACGACACGGACGCCATGGAGTTCTCGCGCTCGTCGCGGGCCGATCGGATTTCCGTCCGTCGCTGCTGGTACGACGCTTCCTGACGCAGACGTGACGTCGCCTCGCTCGCGCCCGAAAGGACTCGCTGTCGGAGGTCACGGCTGAGGCGGCTCAGTCCACTCTGCAGGTGTGACCACTCATCGCCTTCTATATCATCCTGGATGGTGGTCAGGTTCGGCGCCTGTGAACGGGGCGGAATCCAGCGCACATGCCGCTGTGCTCTCGCCAGGATGCTTGCGGTATTCGCGGTACTGCGCTGCGTGCGGTCAGAATGGCCGGACGCAGCCGAGGGGACCCTGGTCGAGTTCGCCGTCCGAGCCGTCGTCTGCGATTGCCGCGAGTTACGCGATCGCGCCTGTTCGGTCGAGTTGGACGGGGTACTGATCAACGACGCGACGTCGGCGGAAAGCTGTGATCGGGCAAACCGTCGCAATCGCCGATTGGAGGTCGCATCCGATTCGTCGCTGCCGGTGGATCTCCGCTCCGATCCGGCGGCAAGAGCGCGAGCCGTCTCCATCAGGCTCGGCGTCGCCCGCTGCCTGTCCGAATGCACGGGTCTCGACGACCCACCGCTCGCATCGGACAGGTGTGTCCGCGCAGTATGGTAGGTCCGCTGGGACGCATCCGACAGGACCGAAGCCGTGTCGCTTCTCGTCGACTCGTCTTCCATCGACGGCATGCCCTCCTCGCGTTGAACGGCCTCGTACTCGGCCCTGTCCATCCCCCAGATGGCGTCTGCATCGCCTGTGCGGTAACTCGGGGAAGCGGCCGCGTATGTCGGGCCGTGATTCGAGTACAAAGAGGCATGGGACTGATGGTCGTCGTCATCCGCGAAGAGGTAGGACACGAAACTTTTGAGTGAAGCGTTTTCCTCGTTCGCCTTTCCGGAAGACTCGCGGTCGGGGCGAGCGTCGGCAGCCACGGAATGATCCGAAAACGCATTCGACACGTAGCTCTGGAGGGAAGCGAGATCGTAGTCCTGGCCCGTGTCTCGTTCGGCGCGCGCCTGTTGCGCCGAACGAAACGAGGCGAGCGAATCGGTGTGCCCGCCTAAGGACCGGGACCGCCGGCTGCTTCCGCCAGGCTCTCCCGAGCCCGAGTTCCGGCTTGCCCGATCCGACATGTCATCTTCGAGTCCTGCATACTTGCCGCTGCCACTGATTCTGCTTTTCATTGCATTTCATCCAGTCGATTAATTAGTGAGACTACCGATACGGCGGCGAACATCAGACGATGCCGCCACCCCTTTTCGAATCAAACCGGTCCGAAAGGCTGCTGCACTTCAAACCACGGTGCCGCCGCGTCATTCAAGCGCGCCGTTGCTGCCGCCGCACCGGGCATCGGCATTGTTCCTGCCATGTCACCCTGCATGCGCCCCCCCGGACCGTTGCGCAGTTGCGCAAGCGCGAAGGCCAGCCTGTGTTGCGGGACACTGCTGAGGTAGGCGGCGACGGCACTCGCCTGGGGCTGCGGCAATCGCTCCAGTTCGGCATGGAGTGCCGCGAGGAGGTCGGACCGCCGTTGCGGCGCGGGCGGCGGCGAAGGCAATACGGATGGACCGCCGCCGGCCCCCTCGATATCAAACATATCAACGCGTGCCGCTGTCCACAGGTCCGGTTCCGGTTCCTGCTGTGGCGCAAGCGCCGGGGTGCTCGTCTGCGCCGGGAAATGACGGGAGGCATACTGCTCGGCCAGCCCCTCCGCCCACGCCTGAAGGCGGCGCTCGCCCCAGGTCTCGTCCGCCTCCGCCCCCTGCCCCACGTGCTGCAGGCCTTCGATTTCCCCGGATTCCTCGTGGTCCCGCATGAAGCTCAGCTCCGAACTCGTCGAGTTCCAGTCGCTGCCTTCCAGCGGAACGAGGCGCGGCCGGTGCCGCCCCGGGACGGCACGACCTTTCTCGATGCCCCGCCCCGCGGCGAGGCGAGCTTCGTTCACTAGACCCTGCCGAATGTTCGTCCCTCTGGTATTCACCTTCACCCTGCCGCCGGCGTTCTTCAACTGGTGGTCGTCCGCGGCGGTCAGCCTCAGCTTCGCTGCATAGCCGAACCCGCCAAAGACGGTCGGCAAGCTCGCCATCGAAGCGTTCTCCGAGACATTCAGGTTCAGCTTCCGCACAGGTATCTCGCACGTCGACGGAAGCTGCTGAAGCTGGTTGTGCGACAGATCGAGGCGCCCCAGCAATCCGAACAACGGGCCCCAGGTGCCCGGAATGTCACCAAGCTGGTTTTGTGCGAGATCGAGCTCTCTCAGATTCTTCAGCGCACCCATTCGTGGCGGAACGAGTCTCAACCGATTGGAACGGGCGGAAAGCGCTTCGAGTTGTGCGAGATCCGCGAGCTCGTGCGGAAGCGATTCGAGTCGGTTCGAATCGACATTGAGATGCTTCAACGATAGCAGCCGGCCGATGTTGGACGGCAGTTCGGTCATTCGATTGTCTCGCGCGTCGAGCGTTTGCAGCTGCTTCAGGCGGGTCACCGCGGAGGGCAGATGGTCCAGCTGATTTCCGCCGATCCGGAGCGCCCGGAGTTGCGCGAACTGCCCGACCTTCGCCGGAATCCGCCCCAGCGAGAGGCCGTCGAGCGTCAGGGTGTGCTCCTGCTCAAGCTCGGCATACTCGATGCGCGCCGCGGCATCTGACCGTTGAGCAGTGGGGGCACCGCCCGTCAGCCAGCGCTCGAAATCCTGTTGGACCCGCTCCTCAAAAGGGGCCTCCGGCTGCTTCGTCTTCGCGCCTGGCCGGGAAGTCCCCCCTTCTGCGGGGTTCTTTTGAGCGGGGCGTGGCGGCCGGGGCTTTGCCGCGTCGCCGAGGCGCAGATTCTGTAGGGCCTGGAGTTCGCCGGCCACCGCCCGCCGGCGCGGCTGCGCCGTCTGATCGCCGGCCTGCGGTGACATGCCGTTCGCCTGCTCACCCGCGTTTGCCGGATGAGAGAGGCTGTTGTAGGCCTCAACGAACTGTGCGTGATTGAATACGTCGCCGTATTTGAAGTAGTCCATGCGATAGCCCTGCGTTGCCAGATTTCGCCCACTTACATTGCCCAAGTTCGTCGCAGCATGCGTGATGCATGCCATGGACGTCAGGCTGCGGCGAAAAGCGCAGGACATCGGTCATGACCGTCCGTTGTCGCCGGCCGCGTGAGCGGATAGCGAACGGAGTTTCGGTTGCGGCGAAAATGAGAAATAGCGCTTCGGTTTCGGGGCGCGAGGCGCTATCTTCCACCGCACCGGCGCCGACCCATGTGGCGCAAGAGAAAAAACGGCGAACCAAACGAAACTCAGGAAACGTTTGCATCGGGCGAATGTGACGCAATGCCGTCGAGGCCGGCATGCATCTCTCACGCCATCGAAGTGTGCGGCGCCGGGCCTGCCTTAGGCCGTTTTGCGGCTGAGTTTCGAGTTTGGAAGCGGTATTTCGCCTCCCCTGCACACACCGACAATGGCCGGCCGCGTAGATTTCGACGTACCGTGCCGGAAGCCTGCTCGGGCAATCAGTTCGCGACAAGTCAGAACCCACAGGTCTGCGCTATGATCCAAGGGCCTTCAGCAAGACTCCCTCTCATTTCCGTCCATGAATCAATGAAAACGACAAGGGTCGCCCCCACTCCTGCAGGCGATGCGCTCGTAACGGGACCGGCGCAGACTCCGATGCGAGATCAGGAACCTCTGTCGGGCAGCCGCCGCAGACAGCCTGGCGGCGAACTCGACGGCCTAGCGGGCGTGCGAGCCATCAAGCCGCGCCCCACGGGGAATCTGGGAAACGCACCGCGGCGTCTCATCACACTGGCTGGCCATTTTCCCGCTGGCGACACCGCTGCAGGGCACCGCTCTCCGGACGCTGACCATGCCGGACACACGCGGGGTAACGGCCTGGACGCGCGGCGAACGGCAAACGTGGAGCAAGACTCGGCACAGCGGCCGCGACTCGGCCTCAGGCCGCTTGCCGACGTAAGCAGCCATTCGGGGGAAACGCGCGCGGCCATTCAGGTCGCTCCTCAAGCCGTTCCCGGAGCAGACGGCACCGGCACCGTACCTGGGTTACCGCGGCGCAGGACATCCAACATCCGGCCGGCTGGGCCCAACGAGGCCGACAATCGCTCGAATGATTCGATAATCGCGCAGTACAAGGCCGGCAGGCGCGCGCCGGACGAAGTGCTGAAGGTGACAGCCTCGCTTTTGAAAATGAGCGGCAACTTCTCGACGACGATGAAGCTGTTCCGCGCCGTGCAGCAAGCGGGCATTCAGCCGAGCGTCATCACCTACAACGCGGCGATTTCCGCGTGCGACAAAGCCGGGCGATCCGACGAAGCACTCGGGCTGTTCACCGAACTGAGCGATCTCGCCAGACGCGATCCGTCGATAAAGCCGGACGTCGTCACCTACAACGCCACGATTTCAATGCTCGGAAAAGCCGGTCGCCCCGACGACGCGCTGCGACTGCTCAACGAACTGAAGCATCTCGCCGTCGACGACCCGTCCATGCGCCCAACTCTCATCAGCTATACCGCGGCAATCTCGGCGTGCGGGAGGAGCGGCCGTGCCACCGAAGCGCTGTCGCTCCTGGCGGAGCTCAAGCAGCAGGCCACGGGAGATCGGTCGATGCGCCCGAACAACATTACCTATAACGCGGCGATTGCGGCATGCGCGAAAGCCGGCCGGGCGGATTCAGCCTTGGACCTGCTGGAGGAAATGAAAGCGCTCGCTTTCCGCGACCGCTCGATGCGTCCGAACGCGATCAGCTACAACTCGACGATCTCCGCTTGCGGAAACGCGGGCCGGCCGCGCGAAGCCCTGAGGCTGCTAGGCGAACTGAAGCGGCTGTCGGCCACGGATGCCTCGATGCGCCCGGATACGATCACTTACAACGCGACATTGACCGCGTGCGGCAAAGGGGGGCTCCCGCGCGAAGCCTTGGCTTTGCTTGATGAGCTCAAGCATCTTGGCGGCCAGGACGCGTCGATGCGTCCGAACGTGGTCACTTACAATGCGGCCATCTCGACCTGTGAAAGCGCCGGCTGGATCGACCGCGCTCTCGAGTTGCTGCAGGAAATCAAACGGTTGCCGATGGGACCGGACGTCGTCACATATACCGCGGCGATCTCCGCGTGTGGCAAAGGCGGTCGACCGGATGAGGCGATCCGGCTCTTCGCCGAGCTGAAGGATCTGGCTCGGCACGACTCGTCGATGCGTCCCACTGTCATCGCCTACGGCGCGGCCATTTCCGCCCATGGCGAGGCGGGCCGCGCACGCGAAAGCCTCGCGCTGTTAGACGAAATCGAAACGTTGGCGCGTCACGATCCGGCGATGCGCCCTACCGTCGCAACCTATGGCGCTGTGATCTCCGCACTGGAGACGAATGCCTGCGCTGACGAAGCGCTCGATGTTTTCAACAGGCTCAAAGGAGTGGGCCGGAAAGACCCCGCGATGCGTCCAACCGTGGCGATTTACAGCGCGACGATCTCGGCGTGCGGTAGGGCTGGCCGCGTAGACGATGCACTGCGCTTGCTGAATGAAATGAAAGATGCGGCGAGGCAGGATGCTTCGGTAGCGCCGGACCTCGGCGCCTATAACGCGGCCATCATCGCATGCAGCAGGGCAGGCCACCTCGACGACGCCCAGGCACTCTTCGAAGAGGTGGGACATCTCGGGCGTAGCGACGCCTCGCGGCGAGCCGATCTCGTCACGTACAGCGCGGTGATCTCAGCGTACGGCGACGCGAATCGTGCGGCGCCGGCCCGAGCCTTGATCGAACAAGCCATCGAGGAACGGATCTTTCAACCCTATGCTGGGTACAACCCGTCGACCAACACGATGGACTTCCACGCGAACCGCATCTGCGTCAACCCGCCCTCGTCAGACCGACCCAAAGGCGTCGCGGCCGGGCTGGCCGTGTCCTTGCTCAGATATCACCGCGATGCCGGCAATCTGAACAACCGCACGAAATACGTCGTGGGCCATCAAGGAAACAACGCGGTGAAGATCGCGGTGCTGGAGGAACTCAATCGCGCGCAGCCGGGGGCCTATTGCATCGCGCCGAATAACCCCGGCCTCGTGGTGGCGGCATAGCCCGCTTCATACGCCGCTACCAGATCTGTTCACGGCAAGCCACGCTTCTTTGCCTATCGCGTTCACCATTTCAGGATCGAGTCCGGCCCAGACATCATGTATGGACGTGCCGCGGTTCTGTCGCGATAAGGCCATACTGACAATCATGAACTAGATTAGAAGGACCCTGCTTACATCATCAAGGAGTAAAACTGCTCGGCGGTAGATTGATGAGTTCCATGCTCCTTTTCAACTGTCCTTTCCGGATCATATGCATCGTTTCGATGCCCAGACAGGATGAGGCGGGCACAACGAAAATCCTTGAAGCCCTTCATCGGTTTGACCGTCTCCGGCGCGCCATTCTGGTCAATGGCTTTCTCGAAGTAGCGACGCGCCGCAGCCTTGTCTCGATGCGCTCGCAACAGAAAATCAACCGTCCGGCCGGCCTTGTCCACTGCACGATAGAGGTATTTCCAGTCGCCACTGATCTTCATATACGTCTCGGCCATCCGCCAGCGCTTACCGACCGGACGCTTGTGCTTGCGGAATGCTTTCTCGAACAGCGGCACAAGCTTGATCACCCAGCGATGCACGGTTGAATGATCAACCTCGAAGCCGCGCTTAGCCATCATCTCTTCGAGATTGCGCAGGCTCAGCGAGTACGCCACATACCAGCGCACGCACAATAGAATCACCTCCGGCGGATAGTGCAGTCGTATCAGAACCTTCATCAATTCCGCCGGCATGGACTTTCGCAGCATCTTCTTCATCCCAGGCTTCAGAAATTTTGTCCATCGAACTTTATCGCAACGCCTTAGCGCGACAGAACCGTTCTGTATCACGACCAGAAAAGGTTCGTTTATGTCCAAAGCAATTCGCGTACTGACCGATTCCGTGCCGGCTCTCAGATAGAGTTGCGTACAGCAACAATTTTATTGGCACTGGGCCTGTTGATCAGCGATGGAGCGACTAAATATTCAGTTGGCAACGAGCGGAGCACGCTGTCCGTCCGATCTGCAACTGATCGAGTCGATGCTGACGGCTCATCACGAAGGGAGAGGAGACGACGTCGAACGAGCGAACAAGCGACGGCGGCAAAAAACTCGCCGACCTGCTCGGCAACACTACCTCCGAGTGAGGATGACCAAAACGTACGAAGCGTGACCAACAAACTGAGCGACGTGCCTGCCGATGTGCCGCAAGCCGTGGCGCAGCCTCCCCAGTCCGGGCGGCATTCGCGAACTGGCGGACGCACTTGATACGGCGGCCAACGCCGCGGCGTCGCGCTCGACCGTTACCGGCAGCACTGAAGCTCCGGGCCGGCGTGGAGGGACTTCGCGCCGTGGCGCAATTACGCGGCACCTTGATGTAGCAGTGCGCATGTAGCGCGGCGCGCCCTTTTACGAGTGGTGCGCTGCACGCGAGCAGTCGTGTTCAACCCGACGGGCACGCACTTTTTCCCCGACGTTCCGCATGGGGCGGAACGTTTAAATGTTGTACCAATTGTCTTTTTCAAGGATATTAACCATGAGTGCACCTGTTTCCAGCGCAGCAGCCACTAACAGTTCAACCGCCGAAATCTACCAGGCGATGGCTGAAGAGAACGAAATCAATAAGGCCAACACGCTCGCGAAGATTGCGACGATGGGCCTGAAGGCCGCGAAGGACATCGTCGGCTAAGTGCATCGGCGCGCCATCCGGCCGCGCATGGTGCGCCGGTCGGGAATCGTCCGCGATTCCTGACCGAATCCTTAACATGGCTTGATCTCGGACACCTCTCGATCCGGCTCATCGTTGCGAGAAGTTCGCGTTGAAAAAGGACCGGGAGAGCCTGCTGGCCTTCTACGACTTCCGGCCGAGCACTGGCAGCATTTGCGGACGACGAATGCGATTGAGTCGACGTTCGCGACCGTGCGCCACCGCACTACGCGCACGCACAACTGCGTGTCGCGACCAACCTTCCTGGGTCTGGCATTCAAACTGATCGAGGAAACCGAGAAAACCTGGGCCTGCATCAACGGCCCCCGAACAGATCAAGGTGTTACTGGAGGGCATTGCCTTCAGGGGACGGCGAACCGCTGCAAGGCGATCAACCGGTTCAGCAGAAACTCGCCGCCTGATGTCACCGGCCATCAACCGCCCTACACCGGCCTTGACGTTATCTCTCGTCGGACGCGGCCACGCCGGCAACGTGATAACCGGTGAGCGCCGCTATATGGGCGACAACGCGGGCACTCGGCTCGACTTCCTCTGCACGTTGCGCGGCCACCATGAGACGCAGCCCGCGTCGCCGGCACGCACGGCCGAGTTGGCAAAGATCGACGCCGAGATCACCCAGACGTTCGGCGACGACAGCATTTGGCGGCGATCGACGCTGTATGTACTGGAGGCGCTCGCCGCCCAGCGCACGGCCGCCCTGTCGTTCATGCTCAACGCACAGAATACGCAGTCGGTGTCGGGAGTGCGAGAGCTGTCAGTACTAGTTCCGACGTCATCCTGATCGTCGCGATCAGTGCGGCGATATCCACGGGTGCCGGTGCGTGATACGAGCGCGGTGCCCCGGCACTCAGCCGCTCGCGTGCTGGCCCTTCAACGAGGCGACGATTCAACGCTGCCATACTCACGACCCCGACCCCGGTCGTTGCAGGTGCCTTCCGGCCATGCTCTTCAATCGGGCCCACAACGACTCGTTAAGCTTTCCACGATGGACACTGGCGTCCAGATTGCCGAGTTTCCGCTGAATTTCCTCCCAGCGCGGGCCCATCGTCCTTTGCCGGTCGGTCTTCACGTGGATCGCGCCATATGCTTCAAAGGGCAGCGACAGGCTCGCTCTCTCGCTCACGGGCTGCCTGGTATGAACATGGACAAACAAGGGTTCGGCCATGCTACCGTCCGAGAGCGGTCGCGGCTCGACACGCAACTCGAACAGCCTGCCCTGCGTGCCGTCATCGCCTTCGGACGGCAGCATGACCGGCGCCCTCACGGCAGCGATCTCGTGCATGTCGATCAGACGATCGATGTGCTTCGCTTTCGGATAGGCGTTGCGCTTGAGCGAATCCGATTCGTCCGCGTTCATGCGGGCCTCTATCGGTTGGAGCACGACTATCCGTTCGTTCAGGCGAGCGAGGCGCTCGCCCGTTTCTCCATCCTGCGGCAAGGATTCGATTTTGCGGCACATATTATGCAATGCATCGACGCTGCCGAACCACGACTGCGCCGAATTGCGAATGATGTGCGCGATGCTTCCCGGATCCTCACCGTTCCCGGTCATCGCATCAATGACGCTCGTGTCTTTTCCAAATTTGCGCGCGAGCGCGAGCGGGTCGGCATGCACCTCGTCCACCGCATCCAGAGTCAACCGTTTTTCCTTGTTGAATTGCGCATCCGCGAGCTTGAGCACCTCGGCCCGCACCGCAGCCTCGAAAGAGGTGGTGACGTCAGGCGTCGCTGAGAGGCCTTTCGCGCGCGCACGGCGCTGCGATCGCTTCGAGCTTTTTTCCATGCCTGACGATGCCGCTTTGGCGCGCGTCGGCTCAGACTTGTCCGGAACCGCGGGCTCGGCGGAGGACGACGATGCCACCGTGCCAGCCTCGTCGCGTATCGCCGCAAGGAACGGCGACGCGAAAGCGGCGAGCGCGTCCATGTAGTTGAGTGCGCCCTGCCATCGCTGTGGCCCTTCGCCGTCCGGCGACCAATGCTCGGCGGCCTGCTGCGCGAATTGATCCGCGGCGCGCTCGAGTCTGCCGAGCCCAAACCGCATATCCTGTAACAGCTTCGTTCTGGCCTCGGCTGTGCTGGGATCCTTGCTCATGCTCGTTACCGCAGCCGACAGCAAATGGATGTTGCTGAAGATCGGATCCATTGCATCAAGCGATTGCACGACTTCATCCGGCCACTCGTAGGTTCGCAGCCGCGCGCCGTGGGCCGCGGCGGCAAACGCGGCAAAGGCGCCGCGCATGTACCGCAAGGCGATCTCGATGCGCCCACAATTGTCTCGCGTCACCTCGTCGTGTTCCGGGTTGTGGGCGAGCCCGCAGTCAAGGTCATGCAGCGTGGCTTTGGCAAACTGCTCGTGATCGGCGAACTCCGCGATCGAGTCGGCATACTGCTTGAGTTGCAAGTCCATGCGATGCCGAAGGGCTAGCCGTGCCGCCTGGTCGCCGGCGGTGCCGCCGGTTCGGGGCAAGATCGGTCCCCCTTCGAACGATGTCCCCTGCATAAGCCTGGCCACCACCGCGTGAAGCCCTGAAGCGGCGCGTACGCCGATTCCTTCCAGCGTCGTTCTTTGGCTGCCCAGCATGGGGTCGGTGCAAAGCGCCTGCGCTTTTTTGGCATCGTTGAATGCGACCCTGTAGAGGCGGCATTTCTGTTCATCGTCCACGCTTGCTTCGGCGAGATCAAAGGAAATTGCGAGCCGCTTCGATAGTGCCTGCAGTTGCTCGAGCTGTTGCCGGGTCATGGAGGGTGAAGCCGTGGCACCGATTTGCGATGCGCGGGGCAGCACGCCTGCGCGGGGCTGCGGACGGGCGGCGGCACTCGCCGCGGTCCGACTGACTGCGCGCTGCGGCATGCCGGAAATTCCCGGCGATCTGCGTGTGCCGCTACGTGCGGCGCCGGCGGACGGCTCCCGCGAGTCGCTCGATGAGGGGGTTGCGGGTGTGGGCGGAACATTTCCGCCGGACGAGATTCTTCCGACTCCCTTGTTCGACATCTACTTTCTCCAAAACGCCGGACGGTGGATTTCCGGCGAGTATTGCGTTGCCGATCAGCTTAGGGGCCAACGCACCGGCCGCGCTGCGCAGGAAAGCGAATCGACGGCGATTGCGACGAAACTTCGACGGGCAGGCGAGGACGGCGATGCCACACGTTAAAAATCTCCAGCACTGTCGCGAGCTTCCGCGACAAAAAACCTGGTCAATGCAGCGTCCTGATCCGGATTTCTTCCAACGTTTCATCTAGAAGCTGTCGTGCCTCCTCGGCTGACTCTATGCCAAGCATCACGGCTCCAAACGTGCCGTCGTTGTGCATCATCAGCACGTGCGCCTTGGCGGTCTCGCCCTCCTTGAATCGGTGCACCAGTTTCCGATAACCTTTCAATGCCGCACTGGAGGAAAACAGCGCTTCGTCCGGCTTCCAGTTGTCGACATGCCCGCCCCACCAGCGGGTATCTGCCCGGTCGATTAGCGCGACCAGTGCGCGCCGATTCAGTTTTGTTTGTTGTGCACTGGAAAGTGCGTCTTCAAAGGAAAATGTCATGGGCGTTTCTTTGGTCTTTGATCGGACGATGTCGATGGACTCGGGCACGTTAGCATGCCAATGACAGACGGTTCGGGGCCGGAAACGAATTTTCGTATCGCAAACGCGAACGATTGCGTGGGTCGCAGCGTAAGATCGCGTACTCGATGTATACGGCGCGCCGCTTGTACAGTATGTCGGTGAACTGCGCACCCAGCCAAGGCGAGCGAATGCGAATGTGGTGCGCCTCGACTCAGGCGGTTTCCTGTCGAATGCAACGCTGCAGCAGCGGCTCGCTGCCGTGGATTCCAATGGAGGCGCGATCAAGGGGTTACAACGTGGCAGTTACTCCGCCATCTACGTAAAGAATGTGGCCGTTCACAAAGTTCGAAGCGTCGCTCGCCAGAAACACAGCAGCGCCGACGAGATCTTCCACATCGCCCCAGCGTCGCGATGGCGTGCGTCCAATCAGCCAGTTGCTGAACGTTTCATCCTTGACGAGCGCTTCCGTTAGCTCCGTCTTGAAGTAGCCTGGCCCAAGGCCATTGACCTGGATGCCATGTTGCCCCCAGTCGATGGCCATGCCTTTCGTCAGCATCTTCACCGCGCCTTTACTCGCGGTGTAGGCCGCGATGTTGGGACGGCCCAGTTCGCTTTGTACCGAACAGATGTTGACGATCTTCCCGCGCTTGCGAGCAATCATGTGCCGCGCGACCGCCTGGCCAACCAGGAACACGCTGTCGACATTGGTCTTCATCAGCTCTTCCCATTGGGCATGGGAAAACTGTTCGAGCGGCGCACGGCGTTGCATGCCGGCGTTGTTGAAGAGAATGTCGATCGCACCGATTTCGCGCTCGATATCGGCGATCGCCGCGTCGACGTCAGTGGCCGACGTCACATCGAAACTCGCGGCGTGAACGGTCGCCCCCTCATCGCGCAACCGGCTGACAGCCTCAGCCAGCCTGGCCGCATTGCGACCATTCAGAATCACTTCGGCGCCGGCACCTGCCAATCCTTTGGCCAGCGCATAACCGATACCCGTACTCGACCCGGTAACCAGAGCACGACGCCCCGACAGATCGAACATCTTCAGATTGTTGTTCAACTCGACTCCTCTTCGACTCTATGATTCGTCCGACTTCCATCCAGTACCGTTTGGCGCGTCCAGCCATTGCATGACCTCTGCCCGACTGCGCGCGCTGTGCAGCGAAGCGGAAAGGTGGAGCACACCATCTTCACCAACCGGTGACTCCAGCGTTGCGAATTGATCCGCCGCATGCGCTCCCGATAGCAACGTCTCAACGCGGAACAGGACAGCGCGGCCGTCCCATGCATATCATCCACCCGATCGGCGAGGCGGTTCAGCCACGGCTCGCGGTCACTATCGCACAACGCGACCCCGCGACACATCTTGTCGCGGCTTTGCGCACCGCTGCATCACACACTTTCTGCCTCAGGATACCGGCGTGAACTTGAGCTGATCGATCGGCGTGACCTTGTCGGTCCGGGTCAGGCCATAAGGCGTCTTCGGTCCTAGCCACTTGTCGAAAATACCGCTCATCTCGCCGCTCTGCTCCATCAAAGCCAGGGCCTTGTTGACCGCGCTCAGCATGGCCGGCTCGTTCTGGCGCAAGCCCACCGCGATCGGCTCGATCAGCATCGGCTCCGACGCAATCGCCACCGCGCCGTCCGTGCCGTCCACCTGCTTCGCGATCTTCGTGGCCGTCATCTGATTGGTCACGAAGCCTTTGACCTTGTTCTGCTCGAGTGCGAGAAACGCCGAGCTAGTATCGTGAAACGTCACCGCCTGGCCATCCTTGATCGAAATTGGAATCGACTGAGCGGATGTCGAGCCGTCGGCAGCGCTGATTTTCTGGCCCGCGAAATCGATCAGTTTCTTGGCGGCATCGGCCTTCTTCACAACAAGGACTTCCTTGGTGGAGTAGTACGAGTCGCTAAAGGCGATCTGCGTAGCGCGGGTTTTGGTGTAGGCCAGGTTGGCGACTACAATGTCGACACGCCCCAGCTTCAGTTGCGGAATCCGCGCCTCGACAGCCAACGGTTCGAGCTTCGCCTTCACGCCCAACTGTTTCGCCACCGCGTTGCACAGGTCCACGTCCATGCCTTCGAGCTGACGCGTCTGCGCGTTCGGATACGAGAACGGCTCAACGTTCGAATACACACCGCAGCGCAACTCGCCGCGGCCCTTGATATCGGCCAATTGATCAGCATGTGCCGGGGCAATCGACGCAACCGCACCGCCAACGACCAGCATCCCCGCGAAAATCTTCTTTACCTGCATCGTGACGCTCCTGAAGTTTATGTGTAAAGCAATCGACTGCTGATCAACGGTGGTCAAACCGAATCTGAATCTGTATCTGCGCCGAGAAAGCCATACCGCCCTGCTTGCCTCAATGTGAGCGAAGATCGGACAGGAATCGCTGTGCCCGCTCGTGTTTCGGGCGCAAGAAGAATTCTGCCGGCTCCGCCGTTTCGAGAATCTTCCCTGCATCCATAAACCAGACGCGATCGGCAACCTCGCGTGCAAACCCCATCTCATGCGTGACGCACATCATCGTCATGCCTTCCTGCGCGAGGCGCTTCATCACGTTCAACACTTCGCCGACCATCTCCGGGTCGAGCGCACTGGTGGGCTCGTCGAACAACATTGCCGGCGGATCCATCGCCAGTGCTCTCGCAATAGCGACGCGCTGCTGCTGACCACCGGACAATTGCGGCGGAAACGCACTGGCCTTGTTCGACAGACCGACGCGCGCGAGTAAATCCGCCGCTTTACGTTCCGCATCCGCGCGCTTGAGGCCGTGCACTCGCATTGGCGAAAGCGTGATGTTGTCCAGCACCGACAAGTGCGGAAACAGGTTGAATTGCTGAAACACGAAGCCGACACGGCTGCGGTAAGCATTCAGACCCAGCTTCTTGTCGTAAATATTTTGACTGTCGAAGAAGATCTGCCCACGGTTGATCTCCTCGAGCCGGTTGACGGTGCGAATCAGTGTCGACTTACCCGATCCGGACGGTCCGCAGACCACCACGACTTCGCCTTTGCGAACTTCGGCGTTCACGTCCACGAGAGCGTGATATTCGCCGTACCATTTGTTGACGCCGGAAAACTTGATCATGCGAAATACCTCGAAGTGATTGAGCGCCTAGTTCTCGGTGGGTAGCGGATCGGTCAGCGCAACGTTGGCCGCCTTCCGGGTCCTCGATGCGACACCGGCCCGCTTGCGCGTTACGCGCCGCTCCAGATACTGCGCAAGCTGTGTGAGCGCATAGCACAGCGCGAAGTAACTCAAGGCGAGAATCAGGTACACGGAAAAGGGCTTCGTCAGCAGCCGGTTGTTGATCTGGTCCGCTGCGAAGGAGATTTCCTGGACGTTGATGATGTAGCCCAGCGAGGTTTCCTTGATCGTCGATACGAACTGCGTGACCATGCTCGGCACGACGTTGTAAAGCGCCTGCGGCAGGATGACTGCGCGCATGGTCTTCATGTAACTCATGCCGAGCGCTCTCGAAGCTTCCGTCTGTCCTTTCGGCAGCCCCTCGATGCCCGCACGGATGATTTCCCCGAGATAGGCCGAGTCATAGATGACGAGTGCGCACAGCATCGTGACAAACCCTGTAACCGGATAGCCGGTCAGCACAGGCACGAGAAAGTACACCCAGAAAATCACCATCAGGAGTGGGATGCCCCGCACCATGTAGACGAGACCTGTGGCCGGCGCCCGCAGAACCCGGAAAGGACTGATGCGTGCCAAGGCGACCAGGATACCCAGGGGAAATGCGATGACGAGTGCTGAAAGCGACAGCAGGATCGTCAGTACGATGCCGCCGAGCGGGCCATGCGGATACTGCCCGATGAGCAGCAGTGTCCAGTTGTCGCGCAGGATATCGAGCATGTCACTTCACTCCCGGAATGCGGTAGTGCATCGCGATCCTGGCGCCGCACAGCATGATGACGAGCGAGAGCCCGAGATACACCGCCGTGGCGATGAAATACGACTCGAACGAGAGGAAGGTTTCGTTCTCGATCTGCCGGGTGACATAGGTCAGCTCCGCCGCACCGACCGCCATCGCGAGACTGGTGTTCTTGAACAGCAGGACTGCGTGATTGACCATCGGCGGAATTGCATTGCGCAGCGCTTGCGGAAGCACGACGAAACGCATGCCGTTCAGGAAGTTCAGACCCAGTGCACGCGAGGCTTCGTACTGACCATAAGGAATTGCGCGCAATCCGCTGCGGATATCTTCGGAGAGATAGGCCGCGCTGCACAAGCCAATCGCCACGACCGCAAAAATGAACTGGCCGTTGTAGTGGTTCAGCACAGTCTGCAACGATTCCGGCAGAATGTTCGAAATGCCGAAGTACCAGAACAGGATCTGGACCAGCATCGGCACATTGCGATGGTAGGCCACGAATGACGCGACAAACGCCTTCGCGAGGCGATTGTTGGTCAGGCGGATCAGCGTGAGAAGAATGCCCACCACCAGCGAGAGTAGCCACGCCAGCGCGGCCATCGCGAGGGTGAGCTCGATCCCATGGAGAAACAGCGCCCCATAGTCGCCTCGCAGCACCGTCGCCAGGTCAAAGTGAAGTTTCATGTTGCACACGTCCCATGATTCGGATCGAAGCGACGATGCCGGTCTGACTCGACCCACGGCACCATCGTCATCCCCCCGGAAGCCGTCATTGACTCCCGTGTTGAATTGATACTAGCCCGCGAAAAAAGACCGTTTCAGAGGCCTTTCTTCTGGTGCAATAAGTTTCGGGAATGATGAATCGGAACGGCGTCCGGCAGTGCGACAGGCGTGGTTCTGCATGGTGTTTGTCTCCAGCATGTGGCGCCTCTGCGGGTGCCTCATCGGTCGGCGCGCTCCTTTATCGGAGCGCTCGCGCTTGAGAAACGACGGCGGCGGAATTACGCCGGCGCAGCATGCTGCGCTGGTCATCGTTCAGACTGCGGCTGTCGGGCGTGTCAGTACCTGTGGGTTCACCGGTGTCGGCGGCTTGCCGGCCGCTGCGCCGTGCCCTAGAGCGGCAATCAAATTGTCTGCGCAAAGCGCGGCCATCGCGCGCCGCGTGCTGACAGACGCGCTGCCGATATGCGGGGTGAGCACCACATTCTTTTGCGCAAGAAGCGCCGGGCAGATAACCGGTTCGCCTTCGAACACATCCAGACCGGCCGCCGCGATGCTGCCTTCGTTCAGCGCTACCGCCAAAGCGGTATCGTCCACCACGCCGCCGCGTGCGATGTTGGTCAGCGTGGCCGACGATTTCATCTGCTTGAACTCCGCCGCACCGATCGCGTGGTGCGAGCTAGCCGAGTAAGGCACCACGACGATCAGGTGATCCGACTCGCGCAACAGCGTTTCCTTGTCGACATAGCGCGCCCGGCAGTTCTCCTCGACATCCGGCGCCAGTTGCGAGCGATTGTGATAGATCACGCGCATGCCGAAACCGAATGCACCACGTCGCGCAATGGCCTGCCCGATACGTCCCATACCGAGAATGCCGAGCGTCGCCCCATGCACATCGTTGCCGACGAACATGTCGTAGCGTCCGGTTTTGGTCCATTCGCCGGCGCGCAGGAAGTGTTCCGACTCGGTGATGCGCCGCGCCGTTGCCATCATCAGCGCGAAGCCGAAGTCGGCGGTGGTATCCGTCAGGACGTCCGGCGTATTCGTCACCAGCACGCCACGCGCGGTACAGGCTTCCACGTCGACGTTGTTGTAGCCCACGCCGATGTTGCATATCGCCTTCAACTGCGGGCAAGCGTCGAGCAAGGTTGCGTCGATCCGGTCGCTGCCGGCCGTCATGGCCCCCACCTTGCCCTGCAGCCTGGCAATCAGCTCTGGTTGCGTCCAGATCGTGTCGTCCGGGTTGTCGGTCACGTCGAAGTTCGCGCGCAGGCGGTCGACGATATCCGGAAATGACGCACGGGTAACCAGTACCGATGCACGCATGGAAAACCTCCTTGTTGAACTCTGAATTGCACTTACTCGTTCTGGTCGGCGGAATCGCGTTTGATCGTCGTCAACCCGCCCGGCACCTGCAGCGTAGGCAGAATTTCCATGCTGCTGATGTTGACCGCGAGCGGCGCGGCGATCGCAAAGGCGATGGCGTCGGCAATATCGGACGGCAACGGCAGCTCGAAACCGTCGATGAACTGCTTGCGCGCCGCCTCGATGTCGCCATGCACGTGGCCAAAAATATCGGTGGCGACGCGGCCCGGACAGATCTCCGTCACACGTACGCGCCTGCCGGTCGCATCCACTCGCAACTGACGCGACAACGCATGGATGCCGGCCTTCGTCGCGGAGTATATGGAGTTGCCGTTGAAGTTGTAGATCCCCGCGATCGAGCTGATGTTGACGATGTGACCGCGATCGCGGGCAACCATACCCGGCATGGTGAGCCGCACGATATGCAGAACGGCCTGCAGGTTGACTTCCACCTGAAGGTCGATGTCCGCGGCAGCGGCGTCCAGAATCGAGCCTTTGGTCGATACGCCGGCGTTGTTCACGACGATATCGAACTGCACGTCCTGCGTCAGCTTCGTGACGGCCGGCAAATCGCACACGTCGATCGCGTGCGGGATGCAACCAGTTCGCTCCGCCAGCTCGTTCAGACGTTCCGCGTTGCGAGCTAGCGCATGCACTTCGAGTCCTTCACGGCAGAAGCGCTCGACAATCGCAGCGCCCATTCCGGTCGAAGCGCCCGTCACCAGCGCGATCTTGTAGTCTGAAAACGGCATGAATGACCTCCATTTGTAGTTCTGGACTGTCGCTCTTTGAGGCGTGCGATAAGCCTGTTTAGCAATGTATACGTCGTGAAAACGTGGGGCAAAGACGGATTGGCTTTGTGGCTATAAGGCCGGCTTATGGTTGGCCGATGCAGCTTGGTCGATGCAGGTTGACCGACGCGCGCCTAGCGTACGAGCTTCGACACCGGCACGACGCGCCCGCCCGCGGATTCGATCACGCCGCGCACCGTGCGCGCGAGTTCGACGGCGCCAGGCGTATCGCCGTGCAGCAGAATCGATTGGACCGCGACTTTGAGCTTGTTGCCCGTGATCGTCGTGATCGTGCCGTCTTCGAGCAACTCCTTGACGCGTGCCAGGACGGCCGCGCGATCCTTGATGACCGCATCTTCCAGCTTGCGCGACACGAGCGCGCCCTGATCGTCGTAGGCACGATCGGCGAGAAACGTGTTGGCCGTGCGCATCCCGATGTGATCCGCAGCGCGCTCGATTTCCGTGTTCGTCGAAACGCTGATGATCAGGTCGCGATCGAATTCGGCGAGCGCCCGCACCAGCGGCTCGGCCAGCTCATACGATGCCGCGGCCATGTTGCCCAACGCGCCGTGAAAGCTCATGTGCGTGACGCGATGTCCGGCCCGCTTCGCGATGCCCGCAAGCGCGCCCATCTGATACACCACGTAATTCGCCAGTTCAAGCGGGTCCGCCTGAATCTGCCGCCGGCCGAAGCCCATCAGGTCGGGAAAGCCCACATGCGCGCCAACGTCGATCTGGCGCGCCAGCGCCATCCGCACCGTCTTGTCCATGATGACGGGGTCGCCCGCGTGATAGCCGCATGCGACGTTGGCGGACGAGACAATATCGAGCATCGCTTCGTCTTCGCCCATTTGATAGGGTCCAAAGCCTTCGCCCAGGTCAGCGTTCAGGTCGATTTCCACTCTCCACTCTCCATTCTTTAAGCGGTCTGTGCCGGGCTATCCGCAGCGGACCACACCGGCTCAGTGTCTATCTATCGATATGCGTCTACGCCGACGGCGAGAGTTCGAGCAAGGGCGTTCCGTAACCGACCGTTGTGCCATGCGTGACGCACAACCGCATGACCACGCCATCCGCCGACGCGACCACGGGCACGCACAATTGCGCGATCTGCAGCAAGCCGACGATGTCGCCCGGTTTGACGTGATCGCCCGCGCTGACCAATGGCGTGGAACGCGCCGGATGCGTCGACAGAAAGATGCCGGCCGACTTCGCGGTGATGCTGGCGGCGTGCGTCTGCGTAGTTTCCGCTGCGCGCGCGAGTCCGCCGGGAACCACAGCCGAAACCGCCTGCGCCGGCGCATCCGCACCGGCAGAGCCAGGCGCCTGCTCCATCGTCAACCGAACCGTCGCCCCGGGCTTGCTGATTTCGATGAACTCGATATCGACTTCTGCAAGCCACGACGTGATCTGCCGAAGCTCGCCGATATCCACTTCGATTTTTTGTGTCATGTGTCAGTGTCGGGAAGGGCAAAACAGTGCAACGAGATTGCGCACCCTGACGAGATAACTGTCCAGTTCTTCCAGCGCCGTAACGGCTTCCGCGTACGTCGTCTGAACAAAGCGAATCTTCGTACCAATGCGCGCCTGCGCGAGCCGCCATAAATCGGCTTCGATCACGGTGCCGATCTTCGGATAGCCACCCGACGGCTGCGCATCCCGAAGCTGAATGATCGGCTGTCCGCTATGCGGCACCTGGATCACGCCCGGCACGATGCCATGCGAGCGCTTTTCAATCGAATGCGTCGCGACCAGGATCGGACCGGCGAGACGATATCCGTAGCGATCGCTCTGCGGCGTCACTTTCCACCCGTCGCGCCAGAACGCTTCGAGCGACTCCGGCTTATAGCAATCGTATTCCGCGGCGGGCAGCACGCGCACCACGGTTTCGCCCGCGTCGGCTGCGGGCAGGGATAACGGTGCCGGCAACGAATACTCAGGCGGCACCGTGCCGAAACCCGCGGCGAGCACCGCATCTTGCTGCACGATGCGCCCGGCGAGACCCACTGCCTTTACCACATCCCCCTTCTGCAACTGACGACCGTTGTAGCCGCCGAACTGGCCGCGCAATTGCGTACTGCGCGAACCGAGCACTACCGGTACGTCCACGCCGCCCGCGAGCGACAGGTAGCAGCGCGTGCCGCGGGTCGGCACGCCGATCGTCAGCACGTCGCCCTGTTTCGCCTGCACGGTCCACCACGGCAGCACCGGCCGGTCGCCTAAGCGCGCCGAACAATCGGCACCGGTGATGGCGAACGAAAGATCTTCAAGGAAGCGGATGCGGAACGGAAACATCGGAATTTCGATGCCGGCCGCGTCGTCCGGATTGCCGAGCAACAGATTGCCGACCGCAAGCGCCAAGCGGTCCATCGCGCCGGCCGTTCCGACGCCGTAACGCAGATAGCCTTCACGCCCCTGGTCCTGCACCGTCGCGAGCGCGGACGACGACAAGATCTCGATCATGGAACAATCCTCTCGACCCGAAAACGGATCATGTCGCCAGGTGCGAGCGTGGCCGGGTTATCGCGCGTGGGGTCGAAGAACGACATCGATGTATGACCGATCGTGTTCCAGCCGCTCGGTCCCGTCGATGCCGACACGCCGGTCTGCACCCCGCCGATCGACACCGCGCCGCCAGGCAAGCCCAGAACCGGCACCTTGCGCCGCGGCGTGGCGATACGCGGGTCCATACCGCCCAGATAGCAGTACCCTGGATGGCTGCCGAGCGCATAGACCGTGTAGAGCGGCGCGCAGTGCAATTGAACGACTTCGTCGATGGACAAGCCAGTGTGATTCACCACGTCCTGCAGATGTGGCCCGAACTCGCCGCCATATTCCACCGGCAAGTCCACCACCCTCCCCTCGATCTGCAACTCGCCCGCCGCCGCCCAAGCGTCGCGCAACGCGGCGCCGAGCGAGTCCGGATCCGCGGGCGGCGTAGAAAATGTCACCATCAGATTGGTCACGCCCGGCACCGCCTCACGCACGCCCGGCCATGATTCGACCTCGCGGGCGAGCGTCCAGATGCGGCGCTGGGCATGCAGATCGAGCGCGCCCGGCGCTTCGAACAGCATGGCCGTGGTACCCAGCATGCTGATGCAAAGCGCCTGCTCCGATTCATCCTGTTTCATTGCAAGGACAGTCCTCTGTGAATCCGGACGCAGCCGTTCGACTACATCCCCGTGCGCAATCGACGCATGCTCAACAGTCGGCGTCATGTCTGTTTCCTCTTTGCGAGCCAACGCTCCAGATGATGAATATCGACGCCGCCCTCACCGAACCCTTCGTCCTCGAGCATGGCCTGATGCAATGGCACGTTGGTGCGAATGCCTTCGATGCGCATCTCCGAGAGCGCGATGCGCATACGCACCAGCGCCTCTTGACGGGTTGCACCATGGGTGATCACCTTGGCGATCAGCGAGTCGTAATACGGCGGCACGACCGCACCGCTGCTCATATGCGAGTCCACCCGCACGCCGTTGCCGCCCGGCAGTTCCCAAACGGAAATCTTCCCCGGACACGGAGCGAAGGTGAACGGGTCCTCGGCGTTGATCCGGCATTCCAGCGAATGACCAAGCGTGCAAATGTCCGACTGACGGATCGTCAACGCGTGTCCTTGGGCGATCCGGATCTGTTCCCGCACGATGTCGATGCCCGAGGTCATTTCCGTCACCGGATGCTCGACCTGCAGCCGCGTATTCATTTCGATGAAGTAGAACTGGCCGTTCTCGAACAGAAATTCGAAGGTACCCGCGCCACGGTAATTCGTCTGCCGGCAGGCTTCGGCGCAGCGCTCGCCAACTTGCCGGATCAGTTCCGGGTCGATGCCGGGTGCGGGCGCCTCTTCCAGGACCTTCTGATGACGCCGTTGCAGCGAACAGTCGCGCGAACCGAGCCACACGGCATTGCCGTACGTATCGCACAAGACCTGAATTTCGACGTGACGCGGATGCTCGAGAAACTTCTCGACATAGAGCTCGGGCTTGCCGAAGGCGCGGCGTGCTTCCTCACGCGTCACCGACACGGCTTCGAGCAACTGCTCCGGGCCCGGCGCGACGCGCATGCCTCGTCCGCCACCACCACCCGCCGCCTTGACGATCACCGGATAGCCGATCTCCTGCGCGACTCGCAGAATTTCCGTGGGGTCGTCCGGCAGACCGCCGTCCGGGCCCGGCACGCAGGGCACGCCGGCCGCACGCATGGCCCGTTTGGCAGCGACCTTGTCGCCCATCGTGCGGATGGAGTCGGGCTCGGGGCCGATGAAGGCCATGCCGGCGGCTTCGACCTGCGCCGCAAAATCCGCGTTTTCCGACAGGAAGCCATAACCGGGATGAATCGCCTGCGCGCCGCTCACATGCGCCGCGAACAGGATCGCGGCCCGGTTCAGATAACTCTGCCCCGGCGCGGCAGGACCGATGCACAGCGCCTCGTCGGCGAGCCTCACATACCGTGCATCGGCGTCGGCCTCGGAATGGACGGCGACGGTTTTCAGACCGAGTTCACGGCAGGCGCGCTGGACTCGAAGCGCGATCTCGCCGCGGTTGGCAATCAGTACTTTGTTGAACATGGTCGATCAACCGATTCGGAACAGCGGCTGCCCGGACTCCACTTCGCTGCCGGGAGCCACAAGAATCTCCAGAACGGCGCCGCTGAGTTCGGACTCGATCGCGTTGAACATCTTCATTGCCTCGATCGTGCAGAGCACCTGCCCTTCCTTGATCTTGTCGCCGGGATTCACGAAGGGCGCCTCGCCCGGCGCCGGCGTCAGATGAACGACGCCGAACATGGGCGCACGAACGAGTTGCGCCACACTGGCGGTTGTGGGGGCTGCCTTGGGAGTGTCGATGGATTGCGAAGGCCCGGCGTGCGGTGATTGAGCCCCTTGGCTTCCCTGGGTGCCCGGGGGGGATCTCACGGGTACACGTTCATCGCCCGAAGGCGCGTCAGCCCGCTTGCCGCGCCGTTTCGCCTTCACAAGTTTGACCCGTTCCTCGCCCTCTATGACTTCGAGCTTGGCCAGCGGAGAATCCGCCAACAGGTCGATAAGCGCCTTAATCTTCTGGAGATCCATCTTTGAGTCCGTAGCCGGTTGGACGCGCGCCGGTCGATTGGCGTGCGCGAAGCACCGCTGGGGCTGTACGGCAACCAGATTCAATCTCCCGTTGCCTCGCCCGCGTGACGGCTAGCCTCGTCGCGCCGGCTCACTGCGAACCGGGGCGATCGACGATGGACTCAATGTATCCGGCGCATAAAAAATGCGCCAAGACGGTTTGGCTTTGTAGCGATAAGGCGCGCTTATGTATCGGCGCTATCGGCACCGGACTCGAAGCGCACGTCGAGCGCAAGGTCGCCGGCCAGTTCCAACAGGATGTCCTTGACGGCCGCGGCGGGCTCGGAAAGCGGCAAGTGGTCGGACAGACACACCGAAAGCGGGATCTTGATGACGGGTGAAACGATCCGGCATTGCACGACGTCGCCCGCCGCGGCCACGACCCGTGCGGTGGAATCTGGCAGGATGGTCGCACCGATCCCCGCGCTCACCGCGGCTGACAAGGTCGACGCGGATTCGATTTCGGCCACGACCTTGGGGATCATCTGCACGCGCGCGAAACCTTCGTCGACGTACTTGCGCAGATAGTTGTACGGACGCGGCAGGAGCAAAGGCACGTCGCGCAACTCCGTCACGGCGATCTGTTCCTGCGTGATCCCCATGCTGCGCGGCGCCACGAGAAACAGTTCCTCGTTCATCAGAAGCTGGAACGACAGGCCGTGGACGGGCTTGTCGCCATACAGCACGGCCATGTCCATACGCCCGTTCATGATCAGCTCGCTCAACGTCGTGCCGAAGTTCTCGTTGATGTAGAGAAGAATGTCCGGATGCCTGGCGCGCACGGTCCGCAACAGCGGCAGCGAGAGCGCCGACGCGCCCGTGCCGGGCGCGAGCCCCACAGAAACCTGGCCTGACAGCGTCTGGCCGGCGCTCTTCACGTCGGCCTGAGCCTGTTCGTACTGGCGCAGGATCAACTGGGCGTGGCGATACAGCGTGGCGCCCGCCTCAGTGGCCGTGACGCCCCGCTTGGTGCGCACGAGCAGCTGTTGCTGGAACTCGTCTTCGAGCGTGATCAACTGCTGGCTCAGCGCCGGCTGGGCGATATGAAGCACTTCGGCGGCCTGCGTCAGGCTGCCGATATCGACGATCTTCACGAAATACTTCAAACGCCGCAGGTTCACGGTAGTCGCGTCTCAACGTTCAGTGATGGCGACAATGATAGGGCAAGCGCCACGCCGCGCACAGTGCCTAAAAAAAACTTCGCTCCCGCTCCTGCAACGCTAAAAGCGTGGCCTGTCAGCGTATTCCCGCATGGCCCCCGATCGGTAAATGCCGGACGCGCACGCGTATCGCCCTGTCATAAGTGGATGTTATTGCGCCAGCGGAAAGACGTCTTGGCTTGAAGTTTTTCGCGCGCTTAAGGTGAGGCGTCATCAAATGCCGTTGAGGAGTCAAGTGTGAGTGCATCGCGAATTGCCGCCCGCGTCCAGCGAATCAAGCCTTCGCCGAGCAGTGCCGCCGTGGACCGGGCCGCGGAACTGCGGCGGCAGGGGAAAACCATCGTCAACCTCGTGGTCGGCGAACCTGATTTCGACACACCCGCGCATATTCGCCAGGCCGCTTTCGACGCGATGGAGCGCGGCGAAACACGCTATACGCAAACCGCGGGCACGCCGGCGCTGCGCGCCGCCATCGCGGCAAAACTGCAACGCGAGAACGGTCTTTCGTACGATCCCAAACACATCATCGTGACGTGCGGCGCCAAACACGCGATTTTCAACGCGCTCGCCATCACCGTTGAAGCACGCGATGAAGTCCTGATTCCCGCGCCCTACTGGGTGTCCTACCCGGACATGGTGCTCGCCTGTGACGGCGTGCCGGTCGTCGTGCCCTGCACCGAGGAAGACAGTTTCAAGCTCACGCCCGCCACCCTCGAAGCGGCGATCACGCCCCGCACGCGCTGGCTGATCATCAATTCGCCGACCAATCCCACCGGCGCAACCTATAGCGCCGCCGAACTGCGCGCATTGGCGGATGTGCTGTTGCGTCACCCGCAGATGCTGGTGATGATGGACGACATCTACGAACACATCCGGTTCGACGGCGAGGCATCACAGCACCTCTTGTCGATTGAACCCGAACTCAGCTCACGTACCCTGGTCGTCAACGGCGTGTCCAAGACCTACGCGATGACCGGCTGGCGCATCGGCTACGCCGCCGGCCCCGCCGACCTGATCGCGGCCATGGACACGCTCCAGTCCCAATCCACCAGCAACGCCAGTTCGATCAGCCAGGCCGCAGCGCTCGCAGCGCTGAACGGCGACCAGACATTCGTGCAGCAATCGGTGCGGACCTATAAGGAACGCCGCGACCACGCACTCGAAGCGCTTAACGCGATTCCCGGCATCAGTTGCAAAACACCGGGCGGCGCGTTCTATCTGTACGTCAATTGCGGCGGCATGATCGGCCGCACCACGCCGCAAGGCAAGCGCATCGAGGGCGACGTAGATGTCGTTCTGTACCTGCTCGAACACGCCGGCGTCGCACTGGTTGCCGGATCGGCCTATGGCGTTTCACCTTTCTTCCGGATGTCGATCGCGACAAGCATCGACAATATCGATGAGGGCTGCAGGAAGATTGCCGCCGCGGTCGCCGCACTGAACTGAGAGTACGGCGATGAAGCGAATATGTCGCGTCGTCGCTTTATAAAAAAGACATGCCGCGCTGAGAGGACGTGGCAGTCGGTTTGGAGTTTTCCATTTTTCGTCAATCTGCAAGGGGATCTACTCGTGAAAAAGCATGCATTAGGCACACTAACTGGACTTGGACTGGCAATTTCTGGGATCGCACACGCGCAGTCGAGCGTCACCCTGTACGGCATCATCGACGAAGCGGTGCGCTACGACACCCATCAGAACAAATCCGGCGGGAAGCTTTTCACGATGGGTAGCGGCGGCGAGATTCAGGGTAGCCGCTGGGGTCTGCAGGGAACCGAGGATCTCGGTGGCGGGTTGGCCGCCATCTTCCAGCTCGAAGGCGGCTTTACACCGAATACCGGCGTGACACAGCAATCTACGCCGTCCGGCACCGCCCGCCTGTTCGGCCGCACCGCGATGGTGGGGCTACGCAGTACCGACTACGGCACGTTGACGATGGGCCGGCAATACACGCTGGTGCATGAAATGGGCTGGACGCACGATATCTATGCGTTCGCCAATTACACCGGCACGGTCGGCTTTCAGGGCGCCGGTCTGACTGGCGGCGGCCGTCTGGACAATTCCGTGCGATATACCTCGCCGGCGCTTGCCGGTTTCACCCTCAAGGGCTCGTATACCTTTGGCGGGGCAGCGGGGAATACTCACCAGAACTCGTCGCCGGCCGTCAGCCTTTCTTACGACCACGGCCCCTTGAGCGTTGGCGCGGCCTATCAGATCGTCAACGACATCGGCGGCCTGACGCCTGCGACCAGCACCTATGGCAGCACGTACTTCGGCGTGACGATCCCGGACAGCTCGCAAAAGATCTTCACCGCGGGCGCAACGTATAAGTTCGGCGCGGCGAAGGTGTTCGGCTCGTATATCTACAGCCACGTCTACCCGGCCGACTATCGCAACGACTCCTTCTCCACGGCGGTCCAGTACTTCATCACGCCGTCACTCGTGCTCGACCTGCCGTTCTACATCGACTTCGTCCATCACGCCGGCCGGAGCGGCACGCGTATCACGACCGGTCCGACGTTCGACTATTTCCTCAGCAAGCGCACCGACGTCTATGTCGGCGTGGACTACAACCACCTCACCGGCGCATGGACGACCCTCGCCGCCGCCTCCGGCTCGAACCAGCCGTTCTATGGCTTCAACTCGCTGTTCGAAGCCACGATCGGTCTGCGTCACAAGTTCTAATTTGCGGTATTGACGGTCTGTTGGGCGTCGCCCGACGCCCAACAGAACGCGCCGAAAGCCAAACAGCATCGAAACGCCCAATCCTGTCCCGATCGTCCATGCACGGTCCCGGCATCAAAAGGCGGGCCTCGATCCGCCAATTCCGTCTATCGATTCCTGGAGGAACACTCATGAGAATCGGCATCCCTGCCGAAAGCCGCGCCGGCGAGACGCGTGTCGCCGGCACACCGGAAAACAGTCAAAAAACTCACCGCGCAGGAGCATACCGTTCAGGTGCAAAGCACTGCAGGCGAGCGTGCCCATTTCCCCGATAGCGGCTACGCACAGGCCGGCGGGACATTGGTCGAATTAGCCGAAGTCCGCGTCGAGATGACCAAGATGCCCGACCTCATTGCAGCCATGCACTCGTTGACCGGTCTTGCCGCCAGTTGTATTGCCTATGCGGTAGTCTCCGAGCCGTCCGCTTTCGGACTGGCGACAACCGGCAGCGAACTGCCTTATGGCAATCGCGTCGAGTTGTTCATCGGCACCTTCATCGGCGCGATTACGTTCTCTGGATCCGTGATCGCGTTCGGCAAGCTGTCCGGCAAGTATAAGTTCCACCTGTTTCAGGGCGCACCCGTCGTCTATCCCGCGCGTGGTGATCGTTCCTGGCTACGGCCTCGCGGTCGCGCGCACAGCATGCGCCGAAGGAATTGACCGATAAGCTTACAAACAAGGGCATCGAGGTGCGTTATGCGATTCATCCAGTGGCCGGCCGGATGCCGGGACATATGAACGTGCTGCTCGCCGAAGCGGAAGTGCCGTACGACCAGGTTTACGAAATGGACGACATCAACGCGGAATTCGGCCAGATGGCCGGCATGCCGATTCTGGAAGCCTATAAGGCGCGCACCGTGATCGTCAACGAACGGTCGATGGCGTCCGGTTACGCCGGTCTCGACAATGATCTGTTCTATATTGACAAAACGATGATGGTGTTCTCGGATGCCAAGAAGGTCATCGAGAATATGACCAAGGCGCTCGAATGAGCATCCATAAGCGTCGACTATCGGCCCAGACAACTTTGATCTTTGTCGGCTAGGCCCTGAGACGCTACCGTATAGCGTGCTGATCCCGCATTCACCGTTATAGGCCCTCACCATGCATGCACTCGTCATTCACGCCCCACTCGATCTGCGCATCGAGGACGTTCCCACGCCTGAACCGAAAGCCAACCAGTTGCTCGTACGGGTTCGGGCCGGCGGTATCTGCGGTTCGGATCTTCACTACTTCAACCATGGCGGTTTCGGCACGATTCGCATCAAGGAGCCCATGGTGCTGGGCCATGAAGTCTCGGGCGCCGTTGCGCGCGTTGGATCCGACGTGACGGATATGCCGGTCGGCACACGGATTTCCATCAGCCCGAGCCGGCCGTGTGGCCTGTGTCAATACTGTCAGCAAGGGCTGCAGAACCACTGCCTGGATATGCGCTACTACGGCAGCGCAATGCGTACGCCGCACGTGCAGGGCGCATTCCGGCAGGAGATCGTAATCGACCGTTCACAGGCGCATGTCGTGGCGGACTCGTTGAGCGATGCCGAAGCTGCAATGGCCGAGCCGCTCTCGGTCGCGCTTCACGCCGTTCGGCGCGCGGGTCCGCTGCTCGGCAAGCGGGTGCTCGTCACAGGATGTGGGCCGATCGGCGCGTTGATCGTGGCGGCCGCGCGCAGAGCCGGTGCGGCGATGATCGTGGCAACTGATGTGAATGCGCTGCCGCTCGACAGCGCGAAAAAGGTGGGCGCCGACCTCGCGTTTAACATCGCGGAGACGCCGGACGCGCTTCAGCAATTCGCCATCGACAAGGGCAGCTTCGACGTTCTGTGCGAAGCGAGCGGCAACGCAGCAGCATTGCGCGGTGCGTTCGACGTGCTCAAACCGCGCGGCGTGATCGTCCAGGTCGGCCTGGGTGGCGACATCTCGTTGCCGATCAACGTGATTGTTGCCAAGGAATTCGATCTGCGCGGCGCATTCCGCTTCCACGAAGAATTCGCCATTGCCGTCGAACTGCTGAACAAGGGATTGATCGACGTGAAGCCCTTGATCTCGGGCATTTTCCCGTATCAGGATTCGGTCAAGGCGTTCCAGACAGCGGCCGATCGCTCAAAATCGATGAAGGTGCTGGTGAGCTTCGATTGATCGCACACGTGTAGCGACGATGGCGCGGCAAGCCGCGTTCGTCGCCATACATAAAAGAAAGCGCCCATAAAAAAGCCGACGTTGCGATGCAGACGTCGGCTCTTTCCTTTTCCCCACGCGGGGCTCAGTTATTACATCGCGCTTCAAGCGCATCGATAAACGCGCGGTTCCAGCGGCCTTCCTTCATCGCCCGCATCGTCTCAGCCTCGGCTTCCAGAACGGCCAGCGCTTTTTCGATGACAAGCTCGGCGGCGTCCTGTGGAATGGCCAGCAAGCCATCCTGATCGCCGACGACGATATCGCCCGGATTGACCACCATTCCGCCGACCGATACCGGCACATTGATTTCACCCGGACCGTCTTTATACGGCCCCCGGTGTGTGACCGCACGGGCGTAAACCGGGAAATCCCGGTCGCGGATTTCCGCGACATCACGGATCGCGCCATCGATGACCAAACCGACAACGCCGATGTTTGCTGCGTAGAACGACAGGATGCCGCCAACCACGGCGTTGTTGAGATCGCCGCCCGCGTCCACGACCAGGACATCACCTGCACGGCAAAACTCCAGCGCGCGCAGGTAAGTGAGGTTATCCCCGCCACGCGAGCGCACCGTGACCGCGGTGCCGGCCATCGTCTTCTTGCCAGGCCGTTGGTACGGGTGCAGGCCCACGCTGCCGACGTTGCGATGCATGTTGTCGCTGAGCGCAGACACGGGGATGTCTCGCAATGCGCTAAGGATCGCTTCGGCAGCCTGAGCCGCCGACGGGTTCTTCCTGATGGCTTTGTACATGGTCGATCTTCGCTTCCGGATGTAAGGGGAGCGGCTCATGCAGATCAGGAACGAGTAGGCACGACACCGCTGCAACACGGCTATAACGGTATATCGTTCCTGCAAATCGCGCCAAGACGGGTTCGTTCTTGCGCAATAGGAAACGCTTATGAAACGCTATTGTCGGAGGAGGTGGCGCCGAGATATGTCTCTGACGGAAGAACAGCCGCGGGGCTTCGGTCCGAAAAGGCGTTTCCAGCGAACGGGCCATGCTCTTCGATAAGGAATTGCAATCGCAGGAGAATATAGGCTCCGTCGGCGACATCATGTATGCATCGATCATGATCTGGACGCGGCGCGACAATGTGTTCCAGCTGGCAAGCGAGTCGGCGTGGTGAGCGCAAGCGCATCGGCGTTCGACAATGCCGCGACCGCGCTCGAAGCCGGCGCGGCGCAAGTCGATCTGTTCGTGCGCCGCGATGCTTTGCCTCGCGTCAACAAGCTGACAGGTATAGCCGGTTCGTCCTTTCTGCCCATCTCGCCCGGCGCCATGCCGGGCAGACCTCACCGGTGACGACGTGACAGCGTCCGGACTGTTGTCGCCCGTCAACTGGCATCCGAGGAAGCCGAAGGGCGTCAGCGGCATCGGACCAGGTTTTGGCGAAGGAATCAAGCTGCCGGTGCTGGCGAAGTTGATGTTCGCTGAGCGGTTTCTATCTAGTCTGTTCGATCAGATTGCTACTGTTGCGGTGACAGATTCGAAGGAGCACTGCGCGGATCTGGCGATGTTGGAAAAGGTCGACACGCCCGAGAGCTCCAAATCACCCGCAAAGACCAAAC
>Ga0105251_10000503_pt1 | contig 37047 bp, 38 predicted proteins | sample KBSS64metaG_FD_80424 | JGI IMG/M metagenome (GOLD analysis project Ga0105251, IMG submission 80424) | Switchgrass rhizosphere microbial communities from Kellogg Biological Station, Michigan, USA - KBS S6-4 metaG | ecosystem: Host-associated > Plants > Roots > Rhizosphere > Soil | place...
AACAACGCGAAGAAGAAGAGAAGGCGAAACAGCTGGCGAATGCCTAAAACACCCTGCTCATTTTCTGTCTAAGAGGGCTGAAGAGCTCACGGTGTAATGGACAGCCGTAACTAATCTTTAAGTACCGCCCTCATCCTCTCCCTAAGGGAAAGGATGAGGGGATAATATTGAAATAATTAACAGTTTTATTTAAGACCCCGCCTGAATAATTGAAATCCTATTCCTACGCATGTAATCAAAAATATGATCGATATCATCTATACCCGTCATACTTCGAATTGCATGTGCGTTGGCTTTCCTCGCTCACCCTAGTCACTTACTTGAGTAAATTCCTGAGGATTCACTGCGTTGCCGCCTTCCTGCAACACGAATTATTTAGGGTATGCATTAGGATTAACCTATTTATTAAAAAGGTAGATTAAATCAATAAAATTGATTTTCTGTTGGTTTTTTACTCATGGTGTAAATATTTTAGAACACTTGGTCGGACAAGTTATAATTTAATCTAACTCAGAATTACCTCTAAACGTAATAATATTACCGGCCTCGCTATTCCTTTCTACACCAGGATGTTTTAACGCAATGAACGCGATAATCGTTGACGATCACCCATTGGCGCGTATAGCCATTCGAAATTTGCTCGATACCAACGGTATTACGGTCACTACTGAGCTCGACAGCGGTGAGCGTGCGGTACAAACCGTCGAGAAACTCAAGCCTGAACTATTAATTATCGATGTAGATATTCCCTGCATCAGCGGCATTGAAGTGCTGGAACAGCTACGCAAAAGGCACTACCTGGGCATCATTATTATCATCTCTGCTAAGAATGAATTGTTCTACGGTAAACGCAGTGCTGAATGCGGTGCTAACGGCTTTGTTAGTAAAAAGGAGGGCATGAATAACATCCTCGCGGCTATCGAGGCTGCAAAAAATGGCTACAGCTATTTCCCATTCTCACTCGAGCGCTTCAGCGGTGCCGCGACGACGGAACAGGACAAGCTGGATACGTTATCTACCCAGGAAATGAAAGTATTACGCTATATTCTCAATGGTATTGATTACACGACCATTGCCAGCAAAATGAATATCAGTAATAAAACCGTCAGCACCTATAAAAGTCGCTTAATGGAAAAGTTAGATTGTTCCTCATTAATGGAACTTTATGATTATGCGCAAAGAAATAAAATAGGGTAATAAGATGCGGTTTCTATTATATGTTTATCTGGCAGCAATGTTTTTCTTGAACATTTTTTCAGCCTACGGTGCTTCTCAGTTAATTGAGCTTAAAAGTAATTATCAACCATCGGCACTGGATATTCGTTTAAGTGCCGATGAATCACGCTGGCTGGCACGTAATAATACTCTGATAGTCGGCACTTGGTAGCCGGAAGTTTCTCCGATAGATTATGAAAGTGGTGGAGAACATTATCAGGGTGTTAATGCTGATTATCTCGCGCTATTACAAAAAAACCTCAATGTTAAAGTCGCTATCAAACAGTACGATAGCGAAAAAGAAGCCCTGGCAGCGCTCTCCCGAAACGAAGTGGATACTCTGCTCACGCAGTTATCTCAGCGCGAAGAAGTAGGGAGCGACTTGCTGCGAACCTCAGCGTTGATCAAGACGTGGCCAACGCTGGTCACATCCCTCAAAAACACCTTACTGCCACTGGCAACAAATAAAAAAGTCACCCTTGCTTGCGTGCGTGATTGTTCATTTCTCGATGTGATTAAGGTGGCTTTTCCTAACGCAAAAATCACCTTTTACGATAGCGATTATCAGGCGTTGTCGTCCGTTATGTCAGGTCTTAACCAATATTTTATTGGTAATAATGTCACCACCGGTAATTGCATCTCGAAATATTTCTCACAATCGCTGGTTATCACGCACTACTTTAACAAGCAGGAACAATATAACTATTTTGTCACTAGCCAGAATCAGCCGCTGTTGCGAAACATCCTTGAAAGTTTTATTAGCGCAATTAGCAATGAAACCCATATGCGGGTCATGCAGAACTGGCTAAATCGCGGCAATCTTTCTTACCTGAATACCCCGATACCATTCAGCAGTGAGGAAAAGAGTTGGCTTAAAAAGCACCCTAAAATCCGCGTGCTGGTGAATCCAAACTACCCACCGTTTACGCTTATCGATCATGACGGCGAGCTGCGCGGCATCATGGCGGATTTGCTCAATATCGTCCAACTGCAAACCGGCCTTGAGTTTCAGCCAGTTATCGTTAATTCCAATAAGGAAATGGCTGAAAAAATGGTGCCGGGTCAGTGGGATATGATCCCAGCCGCCACCCTCAGTAACCAGCCACAGAAATTTATCTCGTTTAGCGATCCGTTGATGAATGTCTCTTTCGTACTGGTTACCGCACACCGAGAAAATGCCAACGTAATGCTGGCAAAACCTCGGCGTATCGCCGTGGCAGCGGGGCATATTTTGACGCACGACCTCAAGCTTCGTTTCCCGCAGGCGACCTGGGTTGAAACGGATAATGTCAAAGTGGCGATGAAAATGGTCGAGGAGGGGGAGGTTGATGCGGCGATAACCACCGAGCTTTCCGCTCGTTACATGATTGACCATTATTATCCGCAAAATATGCACTATACCCGGCTGCCAGGTATGCCCAGCGCGGCTCTTAGTTTTGCGATGGCGCGCGATGAGCCAGAACTGAAGTCTATTTTAGGCAAAGCGCTGCAAGCCATTCCTCCGCGTGAAATTCTGCAAATGACGGAGAAGTGGTCGAAGATTTCCAGCGTGCAGATTGATACCTGGAGCCTTTACAGCAAACAGTTCTATCAGTTGGTTCTCTTCGCGCTGATGCTTATCGCCATCAGCCTGGGATGGGGGCTATCGCTTTCGCGTGAAGTGCGTAAAAGAAAGCAATCACAGCGGCAACTCGAAGAGCAGTTGCATCTTAAAGAGGCGCTTTCTCACGAACTGGAGGCTGAAAAAGATAAAGCGATTCAGGCGACTAAAGCGAAAAGTCGTTTCCTTGCGAGTATGAGCCATGAGTTACGCACCCCCGTCAGTTCAATTGTGGGTTTCTTAGAATTGCTGTCCAGTTCGGATCTCAGCTCCAGCCAACGCAAAGAGGCGATAGCGCTTGCCGGGGCGACGGCGCAATCGCTGCTGGGGTTGATTGGTAAGATCCTTGATGTCGATAAAATTGAGTCAGGTAAATATCAAATTGCTCCACAGTGGACTGATTTAACTCAGCTTATCGATCTGCAATGCCACTCGTTTGATGCACTGGCACGGCAAAAGGGTATTACGCTGCGCTGCGTTAGCCATTTGGCAGCCGATGATCGGGTGCTGGTCGATCCGCAGGCTTTGCGACAAATCCTCACCAATTTGGTCGGTAATGCGCTGAAGTTTACCGAACAAGGGCATATTCAGGTGTCTGCTCGCCTGATCCCCGAAATGGATAAACACGGCACGTTAGTGATTACGGTAAGTGATACCGGTTGCGGGATTAGCCCGGAAGAGCAGGAAACGTTATTCCACCGCTACGTACAGGCACGCCAGGGACGTGAACAAACGGGGTCTGGTCTGGGATTGGTTATCTGTAAAGAGCTGGTCACGCTGATGGGGGGGACGCTTGAAATGAACAGCCGCCAGTCGCTGGGTACCACTTTTACGATAACGCTTGCGGTTGAAACGGCTCAACAATCGCTAACGCCAACGCGCGATACGCCTGCTGCACTGTCGCCATTGCCGCGCTTATCGATTCTGATTGCGGACGATAACCCAACTAATCGCCTGCTACTCAAACGGCAGTTAAATACTATTGGTTTCAATGTTGATGAAGCTTGTGATGGCGAAGAAGCTGAAGCCAAAATTCTCAGCAAGCAGTACGACTTGTTGATAACTGACGTGAATATGCCGAAAAAAGATGGCCTCGAACTGGCGGCGTCGTTACGTCGTCAAAATCAGCGGCTGCAAATCTGGGGGCTTACTGCCAGTGCCTTGCCTCAGTCACGCGAACAGTGTCTGGAAAGTGGGATGAATCAGTGTCTGTTTAAGCCGGTATCGATTCAAACGCTGACGCATGAGCTCAGTAATCTCGATGTTGGCCGTTCAATGCCTTGTGTTACCCGGCATTTGAAACTCAGTATTTTGACCGAGAATACTGGGGGGGATCGGAAGTTGATGAATGAAATTCTGGAAACCTTCCGCGAAGCTTCGGCAAATGATTTGCAGGCTGCTGTGCGTTCAATAGAAGAAGATGAGCCGCAGATGTTTTTGCATGCGCTACATCGTCTGCATGGCTCGGCTCAAATACTGGAAATCACTGCTTTGCAAAAACTTTGTGAACCGTTTGAATCACGCCGCCATGATTCGCTACCGCTTGAGGAGCGACGGGAGGCGTTAGAGGAAATTGCGACAATTATGCGGGAAATCGAGGTGGAGATAGAGAGCTTGATGAGCCACTGAGATTGAATGGTCGGGCAGTTATCGCCCGACCATTCCCCGCGTGCACTCTCAATACAAACGCAGATTAGTTACTGGCAGCAAACATTTCGCTATCAACCACGATACCGTCTTCAGCACCTTTCAGTACCAAATTCGCCTCGTAGTATTTACCGTCTGCCAGCAGTTTTTTGGCCTGAGCAACCGCTTTACGGGTCTGGTTCAGTGGCATCAGATACTGATTTTCCATCACGCCAATACCAGCCAGACGTAAGGTATCCATCGCACCTTTCTGGTCACCTTTTGCCAGTTTTTCATTAGCAGATTTGATGGCGGTCTCTTTTGCTGGGGTCGCAATGTAGTCTTCAGACAGCGCTACGGTTGCGTTAATGATCACGTATTGATCGTCGATCATTTTCGCTTTGGCGTCGGTTTTGACAAATTTCTTCCAGTCAGCGCTGTCATCTTTGAGCAAAGTTGCTGCGTCGTCGGTTAATTTCTTCGCGCTGGCGGGTTCACCGTGGAATAGCGCCAGGCGTGCAAACTGAATATCACGCATTGCATTGGCACCCTGCACCGCAACTTGCATTACATCAGCCGCTTCTTTTTGGATTTGTGCGGTTGCCGCAGCGGTCTGTGCTGGGGTTGCAGTCGCTGCAGCTAATACAGGTGCAGAACTCATCATGGTTGCCAACAGACCTGCCAGAATTAATTTTTTCATTATCTTCTCCTTAATAAAATAGGTGTTCATCACCAAACGCCACCAGAATAAAAAATAAGTATCACAATGAAAATCAGAGCGCCGAATGAATAATGCAAGCTGAGTCTGACATATGTCAGAAGAGACAGACAGATGTCAGACTCAGCGTATAACAATGACTCTTCACTCTTATTTACTCCGCAGTCAGATGGGTACTACCATTTCAATCATTGAAATTACGGCGGAGATAATATGTTCATCTTTAACCAATATAGAATGAAGGCACTGAGCGAAGCTTCTCGTCTTTATTATAAAAAACATGCTCTGGTCATGGCGGTGCTGCTGCTTATATGTGGCGCTTGCTGTCTTATCTATCCATTTATGTCAGGACTGTATCTCAGTTATATCATTGGCATGATGTTTATGATTTGCGGCTTTTATACTCTTTACTGCCTGGTTGTCTTTCGTCAACAGCACTGGAAATCAAAATTTGTCAGTGCGATTTTCGCTCTCGCCTGGTTGTTGTTGGGTTACAGCTTCGTCGCCAATCCCATGGTAGGGATGAACTCTTTATCGATAGTATTTTGTTGTCTGTTCATTATCGGTGGCGTTTCACGCATCGTTTCTGGCTTCACTATGCGCGGGCGTTCCGGGGCTATCTGGAACATTTTTATCGGTATTTTTGACTTGCTGATTGCCGCCATCTGGCTGGGCATGAACCCTGAGCAGTCTTATCTGTTCACCACTGTTTTTATTGGCCTGGAGATGATCTTCAGCGCCGGGAGTTTTATCTCTTTGCGTAAGAAATTGGCGCTGGCACAACCTAAACGACTGGCGTCAAAAGATTCAAAATAACCACTGGAATAATTTATGAATATTAAAGTAAGTATCTCGATAATTATTGCTGCTGCGGCTCTTTCTACTTCTATTAATTCTGCTTTTGCCGAACAGGAAACGACGCCACAAAATATGACTTGTCAGGAGTTTATGGATATGAATCCGAAATCCATGACGCCAATCGCCTTTTGGGTAGTCAATAGAAATACCGATTTTAAAGGTGGCGATTATGTTCACTGGCATGAAGTCGAAACCGTAGCGGTGCCGAAAATATTCAAGCAATGTCAAAAAACACCGCATGCCAAACTGGGTGAAATAACTCCAGCCCTAAAGTAACTGAATAATAAATTTATCTGATACGAAAAAGGATTAATTATGACTATGCTCATTCAAGCCGCTGAAAATGAAAATGAAAATGACGATGTTTATGCATCTGTAGAATTATCCACTTCACTGCCAAAAAACAAATTCCCGGTTCAAGAAAGCAATCCACGTAATGTTTTTCATGCCATTCATGATGAACTGATGCTTGATGGCAATTCACGCCAGAATCTGGCGACCTTCTGCCAGACCTGGGTGGATGATGAGATTCGCCAGTTAATGGATCTCTCCATTGATAAGAACATGATTGATAAGGACGAGTACCCACAAACTGCTGAACTGGAACAGCGCTGCGTGAATATGCTCGCCGACCTTTGGCATTCTCCAGCAGCCACCGATACGCTCGGTTGCTCAACCATTGGTTCTTCTGAAGCCGCGATGCTTGGCGGCCTGGCGCTGAAATGGCGCTGGCGCAAACGCCGTGAACTGGCCGGAAAATCTACTGATAAGCCAAACATGGTGTGTGGCCCGGTACAAATCTGCTGGCACAAATTCGCCCGCTACTTTGATGTTGAACTGCGCGAAGTGCCATTGGAAGGTAATCGCCTGATGATGACGGCGGAAGAAGCACTGAAATATGTCGATGAGAACACCATCGGTGTGGTGCCGACTTTAGGTATTACCTTCACCTGCCAGTACGAACCAGTGAAAGAGATTCACGATGCGCTCGATGATCTGTTCGAGAAAACCGGGCTGGATATTCCAATGCACGTGGATGCCGCAAGCGGCGGTTTCCTTGCTCCGTTCTGTGCACCGGAAATCGATTGGGACTTCCGTCTACCGCGTGTGAAATCCATTAACGCATCTGGCCACAAATTTGGTCTTGCGCCACTGGGTGCCGGTTGGGTGGTATGGCGTGAAAAACAGGACCTGCCAGAGGAGCTGATCTTTAACGTTAACTACCTCGGCGGCAATATGCCGACCTTTGCGCTGAACTTCTCGCGCCCTGGTGGGCAAATTGTCGCGCAGTATTACAACTTCTTGCGCCTGGGCCGCGAGGGTTATCGCAAAATTCACATGGCCTGTTACGAGACTGCACAGTATCTGGCTCGAGAAATTGCCGCGATTGGTCCATTCGAGATTATTTTTGACGGCAGCCACCTGAACGGTATCCCGGCGCTAACCTGGGCACTGAAAGCTGACCATCAGAATGATGGATACACTCTGTATGACCTGGCTGACCGCTTACGTAGCCGTGGTTGGCAGGTGCCTGCTTACTCCATGCCAACTCATCGTGAAGACTTAGTGGTGCAGCGCATCCTGGTCCGTCACGGGATGAGTACCGACCTGGCTGAATTGCTGATTGCCGATCTGAAACGCACTCTTGAGGCGTTGGAGAAAAATCCGGTTACGCATTCGCTGACCGCCGAAGAAGCGGGCGGCTTCAACCACGCATAAGACACTTTCTTATCAATTAACCAAAAACATCCGCAGGCTTCTGCTTGCGGATGCGGAGAGACTTATGTCCACCACAACGACAAATGCCCCCGCAAGGTCGCTGACTTTGCTTGGCTTTTTCGCGATTACTGTCTCAATGGTGATGGCGGTTTATGAATATCCTACGTTTGCCACCTCCGGTTTTAGCCTGATTTTCTTCCTGCTGATGGGCGGGGTTTTCTGGTTTATTCCCGTTGGTTTATGCGCTGCTGAAATGGCAACCGTTGAAGGCTGGGAGGAGGGCGGTTTATTTGCCTGGGTTTCCAATACACTTGGTGAACGCTGGGGATTTGCGGCGATTTCCTTTAGCTATTTGCAAATCGCCATCGGTTTTATTCCGATGCTCTATTTTGTGCTCGGCGCGCTCTCATACATCCTTAACTGGCCTGCGCTAAATACCGATCCGCTGGTGAAAACCATCGCAGCCCTGATAATTTTATGGGGCCTGGCACTTACACAATTCAAAGGTACACGCTATACCGCGCGTATTGCTAAAGCGGGTTTCTTCTTTGGGATTTTATTCCCGGCAATCGTGTTGGTGGGTCTGGCTGTGGCCTGGCTTTATAACGGCCAACCGCTGGCAATTGAAATGTCGGCTGCGACTTTCTTCCCTGATTTCTCACAAATTGGCACATTAGTGGTGTTTGTGGCGTTTGTGCTCAGTTATATGGGTGTTGAAGCTTCAGCGACTCACGTCAATGAGATGACCAACCCGGCGCGTGATTACCCACTGGCGATGATTCTGTTGGTGATTGCCGCTATTGTACTTAGCTCGATTGGCGGTCTGTCAGTCGCGGCGGTTATTCCGCATGATGAAATCAACCTCTCCGCTGGGGTGATGCAGGCATTTAGTACTCTGATTGGTTATTACGGCCCAGGTTTTGAATGGGCGGTGCGTGTCATTGCGGCATTGCTGATGTTGGGTGTGTTAGCCGAAATTGCTTCGTGGATTGTCGGCCCTTCTCGCGGCATGTTAGTCACAGCACGACAAGGTCTGCTGCCTGCGCGTTTTGCCAAAGTGAATAAAAACGGCGTACCTGTAGCACTGGTGATCTCTCAGTTGATCATCACTTCCATTGCGCTGATTGTCCTGACCAATACTGGCGGCGGTAGCAATATGTCATTCCTCGTGGCTCTGTCACTCACCGTAGTTATCTATCTGTGCAGTTATCTGATGTTGTTCCTGGGGTATATCCAACTGGTGCGTAAACAGCGTGATAGAAAACGTGCCTTCCAGGTTCCGGGTGGGAAACCGGTGAAACTGGCTATCGCCTGTTCAGGGTTGGTGGTGTCGGTGCTGGCGTTTATTGTGTCATTTATTCCGCCTAGTTCTCTACCCGGTGCCCACGCCCACGATGTGTATGGCGGTCTGCTGATTGTCTGCTTTGTACTGGTGTTTATTCTGCCGTTTAACGTCTATCTGTTCCGCGATAAAACCATTAAAAGTCATGCCCCGGACCTGGTTCATGTGAAAGTCGATAATGCGCCAGAAGGGCACTTTGCCGTGCATCCGAAAGCGCGTCCTTCGCATCTTCCTAAACCTTAAATTAAACGTCGTGCCATCCACCACGCAAAGTGTGGATGGCGCTATCGCTATTTTTCTTTATTGAAGGATAATGGTCGATTCTGAAACGACAGTTTAATTTTGGTTAAGGGAATAGGCGTGAGTAACAACGTTTCACGGTTTACTAATAAGAAAATCGCATGGATGGGGGCTGCTTTTTGTTGCCTGTTATGGGGTAGTGCTTACCCGGCAATTAAAAACGGCTATGAAATATTTCAGATAGCGACGGACGACCTGCCTGGCAAAATTGTCTTTGCCGGATATCGCTTTGTGATTGCTGGCTTGTTGTTGCTGGCATTTGCCTTTTTACAGGGTAAGCCGATTGCTCGTTTGTCGCGCCAGCAGTATTCCCAGTTGGCCGTATTGGGTGTCACGCAAACCGCAATTCAATACATTTTCTTCTATATTGGCCTTGCGTACACCACCGGTGTTAAAGGCTCAATTATGAATGCCACCGGTACTTTCTTTAGCGTGTTACTGGCGCATTTTATCTACCAAAACGACAAGCTCAGCATCAACAAAGTCGTGGGTTGTGTGCTCGGTTTTGCCGGTGTGATGGTGGTCAACTTCAACAGCCAGTTGATGGACTTTAGCTTCAGCCTGATGGGCGATGGTTTCGTGGTGCTGGCGGCGTTTATTCTTTCTGCCGCGTCGTTGTACGGTAAGCGTATTTCGCAAACTATGGATGCGACGATTATGACCGGCTGGCAATTGGCTATTGGTGGCCTTGTGCTAACGGCTGGCGGCTATGCCTGCGGCGGTACGCTTGCGTTTCATGGGTGGGAGTCGGTGGCCATTCTGGGTTACCTGGCGCTGTTATCATCCGTGGCGTTTGCATTGTGGAGCCTGCTGCTCAAACACAACCGTGTGGGCATGATTGCACCATTTAACTTCCTGATCCCGGTATCCGGTGCGGTATTGTCGGCAATCTTCCTGCAAGAGAGCATTCTTGAGTGGCGTTATGCGCTGGCGCTTGTGCTGGTGTGCTTCGGGATTTGGCGGGTTAACGTGGTACGTGGCAGTCGGGTGAATTAGAACCAGGCAAAATCATCAAATGCAGGCCATTATTTATCTATCTTTTACCGATAAAGGGCCTGCAAATGACCAGACTTACCGCAAAAGATTTCCCTCCTGAATTACTCGAATACTTCGATTTTTATGTACACGGCAAAATCAGCAAACGCGAGTTTCTCGATCTGGCGGGGAAATTTGTTGTTGGTGGCCTTTCGGCCGTGGCGCTCGGTACATTGCTGACCCCAAACTATGCCTTCGCGACGCAAGTGGAGTTTACCGACCCAGATATTGTCGCTGAATACATTGAGTACCCAAGCCCACAAGGGCATGGCCAGGTGAGAGGCTACATGGTGCGCCCGGCAAAAGCCGTGGGCAAAGTACCGGGCGTGGTCGTGGTGCATGAAAACCGTGGGCTTAATCCCTACATCGAAGATGTGGCGCGGCGCGTTGCCAAAGCGGGTTTTATTGCGTTAGCTCCTGATGGATTAAGTTCGGTTGGTGGCTATCCTGGCAATGATGAAAAAGGCCGCGAGCTACAATCCCAGGTCGACCCGACCAAACTGATGAATGATTTCTTTGCCGCGATAGAATTTTTGATGCATCACGATGCGGTCACGGGAAAAGTCGGGATCACTGGTTTTTGTTACGGCGGAGGAGTAGCCAATGCCGCTGCGGTCGCTTACCCGGAATTAGCTGCCGCCGTACCGTTCTATGGTCGCCAGCCAAAAACTGAAGATGTACCACGTATCAAAGCACCTCTATTACTGCATTATGGCGAGCTCGATTCGCGCATTAATGAGGGATGGCCCGCTTATGAAGCGGCTCTGAAAGCCAATAATAAAGTCTACCAAGGTTATATCTATCCGGGCGTGAATCACGGCTTCCACAACGATTCGACTCCGCGTTACGACAAAGCCGCGGCAGAACTTGCATGGACGAGAACGATTGATTGGTTCCGCAAATACCTAGTTTAAGACTGAATAATAATCCTGACACCCAACGCGATACCATTTTTGCCGGTGCGTTTAATCAAGTACATCGATTCATCGGCGCGGATCACCGCATTATTAAAAGTGTCGTCCGCCCAGGATTCATTCACCCCGATAGATGCTCCTACTTTGGCGGCGCCATTACCTAATTCGAACGGGGTGATGGCGGCATCCAGACAGCATCTGGCGATGTGGTTTACCTCGGGATGTTCCAGTGACCAGGGCAATAACAGGATAAATTCATCTCCCCCAATGCGGCCAATGGTGACCTCTGGCGGGCAGGATTCATGCAGGCGTTGACTGAGTTGCAACAGCACTTCATCACCGCTGCGGTGGCCCAGCGTATCGTTAACGTTTTTGAAGTCATCGAGATCGATAAACGCTATCGAAAGTGGGCCCAATTTTTTTAGCAGATCGAACTGCGCTTGAAGCGCGTGGCGGTTGGCAAGGCCCGTGAGGGGGTCATGATTGGCAAGTTTTGCCAGCTGCTGCTCGTACTGCTTTTCTTTGGTCATATCAATGTGGGTGCCGGTAACTTTCAGCGGTTTTCCATCATCACTCCATTCGGTCACACGGCCCCGATCCAGCACCCAGGTGATAGCGCCATTTTTTGCCTGCATGCGATGCAGTGCTTCATAAAATGGCGCTTTACCTTCGAGGTGGTTATAAAACGCGGACAGCACCATCTCTTTATCTTCAGGATGCAGGTGCTCACGCCACACATCAAAATGAGCGCTAAGTTCTTTGGGCTGAAAGCCCAGCATGGAACCCCAGCGACGGTTGAAAATAACCAACTTGCCGCTTGGCACATCGAGTTGCCATAAACATAAGCCTGTCCCGTCCAGCGCTGCACTGAGCTTATTGCGAGAGTCGTGTGCAATTCTTTTGAGTCGGGCATTGTGTTTTTTAAGGTTCTGAATCTGCTGCCTGAGTATCTCTTCTGACATTGACCACAGTTATGAGCAAATAATATCCATTCTTAACAGCTATTAATTACTTGTAAATATGGCGATGTAAAAATCGTGCTAATTCCACAAACGTTTTGTCGTTGTGGCCATTTTTTCTCTCTGTACAGGAATGACAGACAGCAACACGCCGCATAACATTCCCGCGAGCAGAATCCACGATGTTTGAGAAAATACGCTGCCCATCACCACACATTCCAGGATGACCGCGATAACGGGAAAGCAGATAAATACCAAAGAGGTGTTAAAAGTCGAAATGCGTTTTTGCAGCGAGAAATAACACAAGATCCCGAATACGCTAGCCACGACGCCCAGGTAAATAATCGAAGAAAAAGACAACCAGGTGATGTTTTCAATTTCCGGCCTTTCCACTACCGCGCCAGTCAATGTGAGCAGTAAACCCGCAGCCAGGCAAGGCAGGGCGTTAAACGTGAAAAGCGAAATCTGGCAACTGCGCTTTTTGCATTGCACATACATAAAAGCATGCATGGTGACTGCCGCTACGACAGCAAATGCGCCTTTCCAGTTATTACTGAGACTGTTTCTGGACTCTTCCTGCAAGAGACAAAACAGGGAGAGCATTGCCAACATTGCGCCCATCAGCTGCAACAGGCTGGTGGGTGCATTGAGCACCACAATAGAAATCAGAAGCACGGCGACGGGCATTCCGGCGAAGATTATCGCCGCAGTGCTGGCGTTAACGTACTGCTCGCCGTAAATCACCAGCGTAAAGGGCAGGCAGAAACAAAATAGGAACACGCAGAACTGGAAGAACCGGTGCCCTGGCGGAAATAACAATGATGAGCGCGTAATGTGCAGCAGCCATAGCAGCAAGGGTGCTGCACTTAAGAAGCGCAGCCCGGTGGCAAATATCGGCGGCATACTGACCAACGCAAACTTCATGGCAAGCCAGGTTGTTCCCCACATCAGAATAACGATGGCGAAAAGAATAAACATTTTTGTTTTCTGCATGGGGCGGCTCCCTTTTTTACCTTAAATTAATGATCAATATAGAGATAGTGCATCCAGCTGGTCATGCGCAGCAGGATTTTACGAATAATGGAAACGTGCTCGAAATAACCGGAATACACTGCGACCTGGCCCATGGTTCCTGCGGGTAGCCTTTGAACATCGGCAACGTTTTTCAGCTCAATTTCCGCATAGATACCGTCGAGTTTTGGGTCAAGGCTCAAGCCTTGTAGATGGCCTTGCGCCTGATAGCTGCTGTTAGCAATCGCTGGGAGGATTTGCTTCACTGTCCCTTGCACGACACTGCCGGGCAGGCCATTAAATACCACTTCGGCCTGGTCGCCTGCGACTAAGCGAAGGGCGGAGTTTTGGCGGAATACGGCATAAACACTGGTTTTTTGATCCGGAACGAACACCATCACCGGGCGCAGTGGCAACGGGCGTACGAACATACCGGGTTTCAGCAAAAGCTGCGTCGCGTAGCCATCGCTCGGTGCGCGAACCACGGTTTTTGCAAGGAAGTACTCTGCTTCTTTAAGGTTTGCTTTCAGCCGGTAAACCGTGGCGTTTTCACCGTTTATCATGGCAGCAAGCTGTGCCGCTGTTTGATCTCTCTTTGAGAGGGAAGAGCGCCACTGTGCCTGCGCGGCCAGATACGTCTGCTGTGCGCGAACCACTTCTTGATCGGTAAACGGGCTTTTTAGTTTGTCCCGGCTGCCGTTGCGGTAACGGTCGGCATCTTTCAAAGCTAAATCACGCTCTGCTTTCGCCTGCGCAATATCGGCGTTTTCGGAAGCAAGGCGTGCTTTGAGCATCTCTACATTTTGCTGAGCGCTTTCTATCTCACCTTTTATTGCTTCGACTTTGGCTTCATAAGCAGTGGGGTCAACCCTAAATAAGAAGTCCCCTTTTTTCATCTTCTTATTGGCATTGGCGGTCACTTCTACCACGACGCCTTGTACTTCTGGGATGATGGGTAACGTAACGGTAACCATCTGGGCTCGTTCGGTGTATGGATGGTTATAATTCATTAATAATAACAACGAGCCAATAAGAATAATGCCACCCAATACAGCAGTAGGCACACTCCATTTATTTAACGGAATTTTAAAGAATTTAAATATACCGAAGCAAATGGCGGTATATGTAAGAATAAGTAATAAATCCACAATGAATCCTGCTCAATTAGTCGGTTACTGATGACTTGCTTTGGTTTTTCTCATGCAGGGATTCCAGCCGGAGTAACCTTTCACGTAGCATTTCCATTTCATTATTTTTGACGGCAAACCCCCAGCCTCTGTCTTCACGATATAACATCGCCCAGATCCACAGGAACGGCCATAAAACATGCAAAGTAAATAGACTTACCCATCCTGCGGCATGAATAGCATCTTGATGGGGATGGTTACGATGTACTGCTATTTCATAGGGGATGTCGTGTACAACAATAACGCCATAAAAGAGCGTCAGTGCCACGAAAATAAGTGCGCCTAAGGCAAAGTAATCGAGAAACATAGATGGGTGCCCCCGTGAGAAAATGTCTGGAGACACTAAAGATAAGGCGTGTATCGCTCCACTTTTATTTTGTTTAAAAATAAATAGAGGGTAAATATTCAATTGCACAAAGCCATAATAGTGTGCAAGAGGAAAGCTTGAAAATTACAATTCTTTGCATCATAGAAATAGTTGTAAGCATGTTGCTGAATATTGTTTTAGTTTTAATAAACACGGTTGTATCTATAAGCCAAACACCGCAATGTAGCGCACCCAGCGAGATCTTTGGCGTGGTATATACTTCAAGGAACCTGTGCATACCGTGAGTAATTTCAGGAAAAATAATGACTATCTCTCCTCCAACCCGCCCGGAATCAGCTATCCAGCGTCTGATTGCCATCCTCGAGCCCCACGGAACACCGATGGAGGTGATTCCCCGTAAACGGATAAACTGGGAATATAAAGAGATCCCGCAATTTTATATCTTCAAGCAAGGCGAGATCTCTGTCTTGCGGGCGACCGATGGCCTGGTTATCGCCACGGTTTCTGGCCAGAATCTGTTTGGTATTGCAGAAAGCATCCAGCCATTACGTAGCCATATTTTGCGAGTAGAAACTGAATGCACCATGCTGCGTCTTGATGCCAGTCTTGCACATGAAATCATTACTCAGGAAGGGATGTGGAAAGATATTGCGGTGATACTTGCTTATTATACTACCCATCTTTTCTATCGCGATTCTGAGGTGGTGCAGCAACGCACCTATTCCATCATTCGAGGCCATCTTATTGAAATGAACCGCCTGCCTGAAGATTCGCGGTTGAGAACTTCCGTTCTTGATTACATTCAGGAAAGAACGCACTTATCGCGCAGCAGTATTTTGAATGTGATGTTTGCGCTAAAAAATGGTGGATACATCGATATTAAGCGTGGTGGATATTTACTGGAAGTGATCAACTTGCCAGAGAAATTCTGAGGCAGGTTTACATTCTGGATAATTACTAAAAGCACTGGCGAAATAATTTTCGCCCAATCTTCTTTTATTTAAAATTAAACAAAAATCAAATTCCCTCTCCCTGGGAGTCTGAATACCATCCATCCCTGAAATATCAAAACCATAGAGTAATCTCTCTGCAGTGATTTCAAGGATTATGATGAAAAAGACTCTTATTGCGTTAATCGTATTCAACACCTTTGCAGTAACGAATGCTAATGCGGTGGCATTTCACGGCGAGGCTGGTGCCGACTGGACTAATCTTGGAATGAGTTTTGGTGCAAACGAACCGGGTTTTACCTTCAATGGTAACTGGGCGCACAACGATAATGATGGTGATATTGCCAGTCTGGGAATGGGCTGGAATATACCGCTTGGCTCTGTTTTGGTGACATTGGGTGGGAAAACACTGTACCTCAATCCGAGTGATGGTGATGAAGGTTATGCCGTAGCCGTTGGCGGTGGCGCGCAACTTCCACTTGGTGATCATTTTAGTCTGTTTGGTGACGCATATTATTCGCCTGATTCGCTCTCAAGTGGTGTTGAGCAGTATGGGGAAGCGAACGCAGGCATTCGTTGGAAAGTTAACCCAACGCTGTCAGTTGAAGGTGGATATCGCTATGTGGGTATGCAGGGGAAAGATGGTCATAGCGATAACATCTTAGCCGATGGGGGCTACGCTGCGGTTAATTTCAACTTCTGATCAATTTATTTTTATATGTGAAGACAATTGCCCGATAACAAATTGCGCATTAAAATTATTTTGTTGATGCATCAAGTCTCATTGATATTATCAATCCCGAGTGATTAGATATTTTTTTAATGTTGTTTGTGCGTTTTATTGCGCCAATACAATGTGCCCGCCTGTCCGGCGGGTATTTTTTTATCCATAATGCAGCATTTATTTTTAAATAAAAAGATAATTGAGTACTGGGAGAAATGGTTCTATGCTGTTTATAGCCAATAAGGATGTAGGCTATGTAAGTAATAATCAAATAGTTAGTGCTCAGCAGCCACACTATGGCAACATAGTGTGGCTTTATCTTATGTTTTGTATAGGAAATTAATTCCGCGAGCCGCATTGACATAGCAGTAAAATAAAACAACATCGATAATGATGTTACTTACTGAGAAATAAAGCCCAGAAAGTAATAATATTATCTTGTGCGTGGCGAAATAAATAACCATAAGCACTGCGCCAATCTTGCTATTGATGAAGATAAGATAGGTAAGTAGTGCAATAACTAAAAACTCAACAGGGCTTTGTAGGTATTTCAATTCAACATAATTACTGTATTCATTAAATATCACCGCAAATATAGTGTACAGTAATGAAAATAACCCTGCCAGCCAACCTTGACGGTTCTGCTTTTCTTTGTGATGTAGTTTTTCACTTGATTCAATCTGGACATTTTTGGTTTTTTTCATTTGGCCAGCGTGCAGTTGCGATATAGAAATATACGAACAAATTGATTAGCGGAAGCAGTAATAAAATTGAAACCCAGGGTTTCAGTCCGGTACGTTTGACAATAATCCATTGCAAAAATACGAATAAGAACAAAGTTATAATTTGCGTGATAAGCATTAGATACTCCATGTGACATATAACCTTTATTATAATAATAAACTTTTAAATACAATTAATTGGTTTGTTTAAAAATAAATAACTAATGATTTCAAATGACGTTGTTACTGCGTTAATAATGTGGGCGTTCAGATGCTACTAATACACACTATGTTTAAGGGTATAGAATGAAGAAAGTATTTAAAATTGCCACATTGATTACGGTACTGGCTTTTTCAGGAGTGGCTGTTGCATCTTCTGCTACAGAAACGCTGCCGCAGGATTCATTGGCGAAGCAATTAAATTTCTCACCAGAGCAAACGCAGAAGGTAAAAGCACTGCGTGAAGATACGCAAAAAGAGATCGCCAAAATTAATACCGATGCTTTAACACAAGATGCGATTGTTGATATGTTCCATTCTGGTGTCTGGGATGATAGCGCAGCGAAGAAACAACTTAATGCCATCGGTGATATTCAGAGTAAGGTGCGCTACCAGCGAGCAAAGTACCTGTTTAATGTCAGCCAGGTGTTAACCACGGAACAAAAAAAGCAATTACAGCAAATGCTGATTGAGAAGCAACTTTACTGATTATTGAGTGAACGAGAGTCGGATGGAGCACCGCTTATCCGAGCTACAGTAAGTCGTTGGTAGGTGGACTAGCGTAAGCGACATCCACCAATTTTAGTTGGCTCAGGATGTTTTCTCTTTTATTGGTTTTAAGGCATTGCCAATCAGCACTAACCCATCTTTGTTTTGATCTTTTAGATAAGTGTTATTCAGCTCATCAAATTGTTCGAGCCGAGTCAGCGCCTGGAAAACATCATCAATACCATAGCGATTATCAAAAACATCTACACTTCTGAGGTTATCGACCCGTGCCGCTTTTATTTCTGTGGTGAGACGGGTAATCACCTCCTTATTAGAAGTATGCAAAGTTTGCAATTCTTCCGGGGTGCTATTAATCGCTGGAGACATCGTGCCGGGATGGAATTCGAGGGTATTTAGGGCTTCGACCGTCTCATCACCTGGATTGGCACATCCGGCAATAACGAAAGTGAATACGAGTACGAATTTTTTTAACACGATATTTCCTTGCAGTTTGCTCACTGAATAATTCAGACGGCAAGTTACCTGCAACGGTTAGGCTTAAACCACCCATAGTTTGTTTAATTTTAAATTTTTACGCCCTGCATACTGCAACGTGCAGGGCGTGGTTGAGTACAACTGTGTCTACTTCGCCAGCTTATCTTCGGTACGTAACTCAAAGTCCGACGCATCGTGGCGTTCATGCAACTGCTCAGACGGCTCACCAAAGGTACGGTTTACAATGCGCCCACGTTTAACCGCCGGGCGGCTTGCGACTTCATCGGCCCAGCGTACGAAGTTTTTGTACGAGGCGAGGTCGAGGAATTCAGCCGCGCTGTACAGCCCACCTTTTGCCAGGCTGCCGTACCACGGCCAAATAGCGATATCTGCAATCGTATATTCATCACCTGAAATAAAACGATGTGTCGCCAGCTGCCTGTCGAGCACGTCTAACTGGCGCTTGGTTTCCATGGCAAAGCGGTTAATTGCGTACTCAATTTTCATTGGTGCGTAATTATAGAAATGACCGAAGCCACCGCCCAGATATGGCGCAGAGCCCTGCAACCAGAACAACCAGTTCAACGTTTCAGTGCGTGCGGCGAGATCTTTAGGCAGGAAATGGCCGAATTTCTCCGCCAGATACAGCAAGATTGCACCGGATTCAAACACACGAATCGGTGGTGTTACCGAATGGTCCATGAGTGCCGGGATTTTTGAATTCGGGTTCACGTCTACAAAGCCGCTTGAGAACTGATCCCCTTCACCGATACGAATCAGATGCGCGTCGTATTCAGCTTCGCTTACACCCAGAGCCAGCAGCTCCTCAAGCAGAATAGTCACCTTCTGCCCGTTCGGTGTGCCAAGTGAATAAAGCTGCAAGGGATGCTTGCCAATTGGCAGCGTGCGTTCGTGAGTTGGGCCCGCTATCGGACGGTTGATGTTAGCAAAGGTACCGCCTTCGCCTTTTTGCCAAGTCCAAACTTTTGGCGGCTGATAGTTATTATCTGACATGTTGTGTCTGCCTTTTAATTGCCAGTGAGAGATTGAAAAGTGTAACCCCACTTTGTTTTGTTCGGTAATCGCCCGCTATTTTTTTTAACTTTCTGAGGTGTGATCTTAGGTAACAATAAATTAACTATAAATTTGCAATATGAACCAAATGATACAACATTAACCGACTTATCCCGACAGACCAGGAGCCATCATGCAGCGTTCAATTGCAACCGTATCTATCTCTGGCACGTTGCCTGAAAAACTGGCCGCAATTTCGGCTGCTGGTTTTGACGGTGTAGAAATCTTTGAAAATGACCTTCTTTATTACCCAGGCACGCCTGCCGATGTGCGAAAAATGGCGGCCGATCTCGGGCTTACTATTACATTGTTTCAGCCGTTCCGCGATTTCGAAGGCGCGTCGCGCCCGCAGTTTGCCAGCAATCTGGAACGCGCGCGGCGCAAGTTTGCCCTGATGCACGAGCTGGGGTGCAACACCATGCTGCTGTGTAGCAACGTGGCTCCCGATTGTTCGCCGAATCTTGATTTGCAGGTCAGTGACCTGGCGCATTTGGCTGAGTTAGCACAACGTAATGAAATAACCGTTGGCTATGAAGCGCTGGCGTGGGGCACCCATGTGAACCGTTATCGCCAGGCATGGGAGCGTGTAAAGCAGGTAAACAGCCCAGCATTGGGGCTGGTTCTCGACAGCTTCCATGTGCTTTCGTTGGGTGACCAACTGATTAATCTCGACGACATTCCGGTCGATAAAATTACCTTCCTGCAACTGGCCGACGCGCCGTTGATGAAAATGGATGTGCTTGAGTGGAGCCGCCATTTCCGTTGCTTCCCTGGGCAAGGCGAATTGCCGGTGGTTGAGTTTACCCGCTTGCTGACGGAAAAAGGCTACCGTGGCCCATGGTCACTGGAGATTTTCAACGACAGTTTCCGTGCTACGCCAAATGCACCAACCGCCAAAGATGGTTATCGCTCGCTGCTTTGGCTGGAAGAGCAGATCTGGAATGCTAATCCGCAAATTGATGCGCAGCTGTTCCATAGCGCAACCCAGGCCAGTTACCAGGGTATCGAGTTTTTAGAATTTGCCACCGATGCAAAAGATGCACAGGCATTGGGCGAAGCACTGCAACCACTGGGTTTTGCACAAGCCGGTGAGCACCGTTCTAAGGATGTTTCACTGTGGCGCAACGGTGGGGTGAATGTGATTCTTAACCATGAGTCGCATAGCTGGGCTGATGAGTTTCATCGTCGTCACGGTGTTTCGCTGTGCGCGATGGCGTGGCGCATGAAAGGGGCGGCAAATGTAGTGCAACGGGCGCAGGATTACGGTTACCCGATTTGGCATGAAAAGCATGGGCCAGATGAGCGTGCGCTGGCGGCAGTGTGTGCGCCTGACGGCAGCCTGATTTATCTGATAGAGGCACCAGATCTGGGTGAAAACGATATTTATCAAACCGATTTCAACCTTTCAGAAACCGCCAACCAGGGCAGCTTACTTGGGATTGATCATCTGGCGTTAGGGCTGGTAGAAGGCAGCCGTGATAACTGGATTATGTTTTTCCGCGCGGTGTTCGGATTTGAACTGGACAACGAACTTAGCGTGCCGGACCCGTATGGCCTGGTCAGAAGCCAGGTGATGCACAGCCCTTGTCACTCGATCCGCTTGCCGCTGAATATGTCGCACAGCCTTGATACGCAAATTGCCCGTTCGGTTGCCAGCTATCAAGGTACAGGCCTGCAACACGTGGCGTTTGCTTGTGATGATTTACTCGCGACGGTAGAAGACCTGCAATCACAAGGGCTGAAATTGCTGCCAATTCCGGCTAACTATTATGACGATTTGCTGGCGCGGTACGGGGCAAATAACCCATTGCTCCAAGGGCTTGAGCGCCTGGATATTCTTTATGAACGAGATGCGCGCCAGCATGAGTTTTTGCATGCCTATACGCCACCTTTCCGCACGGACCGTTTCTTCTTTGAACTGGTTGAGCGACGGGGGGATTATCAACAATACGGTGCAACTAACGCCGCCGTGCGGTTGGCCGCCATGCAAATGCGTTAATGCGAATTACAACAATAAATGAACCTTAAGGTTCAATAAGACACCTGTAACCTACAAATAACCGAGGTAAAAACCATGGCGAGTTATGGCCAGGGCGACATCGCTGCCCAGAAAACTGGTGTTGTAAAAAGAACCCGTACCCGAATGGTTATCCTGACCCTTTTGGCTATCGGAACCATGATTAACTATCTCGACCGCACCGTGCTTGGCATTGCTGCACCGCAACTGAGTGCCGATCTTGGCATCGGCGCGGCAACGATGGGGATTGTGTTTTCGGCGTTTGCCTGGACTTACGCGGCAATGCAAATCCCCGGCGGCATCTTCCTTGACCGCTTTGGCAATAAAGTCACCTATGCGCTGGCACTGTTTTTCTGGTCGGCATTTACCCTGTTCCACGGTTTAACCGTTGGCCTGAAAACGCTGCTGCTATGCCGCTTAGGCTTAGGGATCAGTGAAGCACCATGCTTCCCGGTGAACAGTCGGGTGGTGGGAAAATGGTTCCCACAGCATGAGCGTGCGCGCGCTACGGCGGTTTACACCGTCGGTGAATACATTGGCCTTGCTGCGTTTGCGCCGCTGCTGTTCTTTATTATGGAAACCTTCGGCTGGCGTGCGTTGTTTATCACCGTCGGCGTCGTGGGCATTTTGTTTGTGCTGGTGTGGTGGCGTTTCTATCACGAACCGCACGAGTCCAAAACTGCCAATAGTCTTGAGCTTGAATACATCGGTCACGATCTCAAAGAGGCCGAGCCTGAACCGAAGATGAACTTTAGCTGGGCGAATGTCGCAAGGCTTATTAAATGCCGCCAAATCCTCGGTGCGGGCATTGGCCAGTTTGCCGGGAACACGACGCTGGTGTTCTTCCTGACCTGGTTCCCAACCTACCTTGCTACCGAACGCCATATGCCATGGCTGAAAGTGGGCTTCTTCGCCATTCTGCCGTTCCTCGCCGCCGCAGTGGGCGTGATGTTTGGTGGTTGGGTCTCCGACCAAATCCTCAAACGCACCGGTTCGGTGAATATCGCCCGTAAATTGCCGATCATTTCTGGGCTGTTGATGGCCAGTCTTATCATTTCGGCTAACTGGATGCCAACCGATGCGCTGGTGATTACAGTGATGTCGGTAGCGTTCTTTGGGCAAGGCATGGTGGGACTCGGCTGGACGCTGATTTCTGATATGGCCCCGAAGAATTTAGCGGGTCTGACAGGTGGGTTATTTAACTTCTGCTCAAACCTGGCCTCTATTATTACGCCACTGATTGTCGGTTTTATCGTTGCGGCGACCGGCAACTTCTTCTACGCGCTGGTCTATATCGGCGGTGCTGCACTTCTGGGTGTGTTCGCGTATGTCTTCATTCTTGGCGATATCAAACGTATTGAGCTGGCGGACTAATTATGGACATGAGTGGCAATACCCGTTTAATCGCCCATCTGGGCTACCCGACAACCACGTTCAAAGCACCGATGATTTACAACCCCTGGTTTGAAGAGCAAGGCATAGATATCAAAGTGGTGCCGATGGGGGTGAAGGCAGAAGACTATGTGCAGTTGATTGCTTCTCTATTTCGCATGACCAATATTATTGGCGCGTTGGTGACGATGCCGCATAAAGTTTCGACTTGTGAGTTGGTTCACACTATGAGCCCAACGGCGCAAATTGCCGGGGCGTGTAATGCCATTCGCCTTGAGCCGGACGGCTCATTGCGTGGCGATATGTTTGATGGCGACGGTTTTGTTCGTGGCGTGTTGCGCAAAGGTATTCAGGTGGGTGGAGCTCGTGCGTTAGTCGTGGGTAGCGGTGGCGTGGGTTCCGCTATTGCGGCGTCTCTGGCGGCTGCTGGCGTTGATACGTTGGCGCTGTTTGATAGCCGGGCTGAAAGCTGCGAAGAGGTGGCAAAACGGCTACGTAGCCATTATCCGTCTCTTAAGGTGCTTACCGGGTTGCGCAACCCGAAAGAGTTTTCCATTGTTGTTAACGCAACGCCGCTAGGTATGAATGCCGGTGACGAATTACCGGTGGATGTTAGCGCGATAACGCCCGGAACCTTCGTGGGAGAGGTGGTAATGAAGAGCGAAATCACGCCATTTTTGCAGGCCGCCATGAAAAGAGACTGCCAGATACAACCTGGAACAGATATGTTGTTTGAGATGATTCCTGCATATATGGAATTTTTTGGCCTGCCAGAAGTGACGCCAGAAGCACTGCGTCGCGTAGCTAAAATTGATTACTAACAACTGGTTAAGGTAGGGGTAGATGGGTGCGAAAGGATGCCATTCGCACCCCCTAAACGAAACGGTAAATGAGACGTAATTTAGCTATAGAGCTGTGGACGGCTAAAATAATCCTTGTCATTCATCGCCTAAGCATGAGTTAATACGCCCCATCGGTTTGACGTACAGACCTTTAAAGCAACCTAGTAAAGCAGTCCTTCAAGAGTCATCCCTGGATACCCTTTGTCGTGTGCTCCTCTACCGCTTCATAAAATCTGTAAAGCATACCAAATCGCCGTAAGGCACACTCAATTCAAAAGGTAATACACATGTCTAACAAAATGACTGGTCTGGTAAAATGGTTCAACGCTGATAAAGGTTTCGGCTTCATCACTCCAGACGACGGTTCTAAAGACCTGTTCGTTCACTTCTCTGCAATCCAGAACGACGGTTACAAATCTCTTGATGAAGGCCAGAAAGTTTCCTTCACCATCGAGAACGGCGCTAAAGGCCCAGCAGCTGGTAACGTAACTAGCCTGTAAGGTTAGCGTTAACTAAGCTCTAAAGAATTTAAAAACCCGCTTCGGCGGGTTTTTTCGTTTCTGTCCGATACGGTTCCCCACCGGATCACTTGTTGAAAATTTATTCATTCCACTCTATAGTCTGCGTACGGAAAAATACCGTACATAATTTCCGATGCCAACGCGAGCAGTTATGGAGCGCACTATGTCAGCATTAAAAAAACAGCGCATCGATCTCAGATTAACTGACGACGACAAGAGCTTAATCGAAGAAGCTGCGGCAATGTCCAACCAGACTATCACTCAGTTTATGGTAGCCAGCGCTTCTGAACGTGCTGCACAAGTCATTGAGCAACATCGCCGTCTGGTTCTTAATGAAGAATCGTGGGATTTGGTGATGGAGGCTCTCAGCAATCCGCCTGCACCGAACGCCAGGCTTAAAAGTGCCGCTAAACGCTTACAAAATATGGAGTAACGCGTGGCTGACCTGATGATTGAGATTTTTTCGCAGGATGCTGAATACGATTTTTCCGGCTTCGATTGCGGTGAAGAATCGTTGAATACTTTTCTAACCGATCATCTTGCACGTCAGCATAGTGGCCGTATCTTACGCGGCTACTTGCTTGTTGCTAAAGAGCAGAAATCGAAAGTGTTCGGCTACTATACGTTGTCGGGCAGCTGCTTTGAAAAGGCGACACTTCCGTCGAATACACAGAAGCGGCAAGTCCCTTATGCCAATGTTCCCAGCGTCACGTTAGCGCGCCTGGCGGTTCATAAAGATCTTCATGGGCAAGAGTGGGGCACAACGCTTGTCACGCACGCGATGAAAACGACCTGGCTTGCATCACAGGCGGTGGGGATTCACGGAATGTTTGTGGATGCCATTAACGCGGGGGCGATGCAGTTTTATCTCAAACTCGGATTTACTGCATTGGTAGGCGACAATGCGAATTCGCTTTTCTACCCCACTAAGTCCATCGAACAGTTGTTCGCAGAATAAGAAGACTTCATTTTAAGGTGGATGGCGTTCATGCTTATCCACCCTATGATTTACTGTTTTGGCGATTCCGGAACACAGGATTTCGGGTCAAACACCGTTCTCCAGTCCTGCTTCATATCCACTACCGTCCAACCTTTTTCCTTCGCCACCGTTAACCCTTCAACCAGTTTTCCGCTGGCTGGTGGATGACTGTCGTACGCATATTCACGTTTTGCATCCGTATGGTGAACCAGTAAGCCGAAAGTTTTATAGTCCGGGTTTGCTGCGGTGTATTGCATCATCGCCAAATCGCCGTCACTGTTACCAAATGCTGCAACCGGGCGTTGCCCCATAAATAGATGAATGGCGACCGGCTTGGCGGCGGCATCGTCGTTAAACGCACCTTTCATGGTTTTACGCAGTTGCGTGCCGTTATCCGTAAGTGAAAATTCGCTCAGTGAGAATGATCCCACCACTTGTTCTGGCGGGATGCCGTACATCCTCTGCGCCACAACACGCATAAAATCGATGCCGCCGCCGGAAATAATCCACGTTTTAAAACCATTGTCGCGCAGGTAGTCGAGCAGTTGACGCATCGGTTGGTAGCCCATCTGGTCGTAATGGCAGCCAAAACGGTTATCACGATGACTCGCCACCCAGTTACTGACGCGTTGATCGAATTCATCCGTGGTGATATTGCTGTGCGTTATCTCCAGCAGTTGCATCAACCCTTTTTCACCTGCGGCGGCGACGCTTTGCAAATCGTTGTTCAGCACAGCACTTACAATCGGGTCGCTCTTCCATTCAGGATGCTGTGGAGCAAGGCGTTTCACTTCATCAATTGCAAACTGTAGCTGGAAGGTCAGAGGTGCTTCAGGCCACAAAGTGCCGTCGTTATCAAACACAACGTAGCGTTTCTCAGGTGGAATAAAGGTCGAGCGATCTTTGTTGGTTGCGTTTTGCACCCATTGCTCAATCGCTTGTTTCGCGGCGGTATCGTTCCAGGCAGAGAGCGGGTCGGCGGCCTGTGCGGTGCCAATAGCGCTAAAGATCAGTGCGCTGAGTAATAATTTATTTTTCATCGTTCACCCCTTTTGGTGGGAGTCAGCTCGGGTAGTTGAACCGGGTTCCAGAAACGTAGCCAGGCATGGTGCAGGTATTTCAGGCAGCGCTTGAGCAGGCGTCGCGTAAACCAGATGAGTAGCAACAGGATGGCAATGGCGCTGATAACCAGCACGGTTTGCCATTTATCCTGGCCTGTCGTGCCGCGTAGAGCTGATTCGCTACCCGCAGCACGTGCTTGTGCGACTGGCATCGTTGAACCGGGTAATTGCGCGACTTGCCATTGCTGATTGGCGGTATCCCACCAACGCAATTTAATGGGGGGTAGCGTGATAGTTCCTGCCTGCGAGGGCAGATAACGCAATGTCTCTTCACGCTGTGCGCCTTCGATTTCGCCGCGCCCAGATTTCAGCATCGTGTTTACAGGCGTCAGGCGCTGCGTTTCTGTGCCTGGAATGGCGTACAGCAATTGCGGGATTTGCGTCGCCACAATCCCGTTAGCTTTCACTGTGACAATACGTTCCACAACATCTCCGGCATGCAGAGTGGTATCTTTGCTGGCGTGAAATTGAGTGATTTTTTGGCTTAACGTTAAATTGCTGGCAGGTAAGAAACGGTCTGGCTGTTCAACGCCTTTCGGCCAGACCACCTCTTTTTTCAACTCTGGCAACTGCACCGTTACTGGCGGCTGGTTTGGGGATGTCAGCGTAATTTCTACTGCAGGCAGAAGCAGCACGCCTTGATCCCATGCCGTGACCTGTTTTTCCAGGCGAATTCCGCTCCAACTAATGCCATTTTTCTGGCGGCTTAACAGCTGGTTTGGCAGTGGTGTGCTCATTAACGAGCCGTTTTCAATTTTAAAGTCAGGCCACTCAGGCGGCGGGTTAAACCAGCTATCTGTCCAGAAAGTAATAGCGATGCGTACTGGCTGGCCCGGCACTACATGTTCCGGCACCTCGAGTTCACGTGTGATGTCCATTGCTGCACGGGCTGGAAGTACCGCCAGAAAAAGCAGAATCAACATGGCTCTCATGGCGTCTCCTCCGTATTGGCGCGGTAGAGATTTTCCAGCAGGCCAGATGGGGAAACTTCGAGGTTTTCAAACCATTGGTTAACCTGCGGGCTGCTGCTTTCAACCGGTTGAATATCTTTTTGATTCACGCCCTGATCTTTCTTCAAATCATGCTTTATCTCATCGGGTTTGTAGTCTTGCTCTTTGCCTTGTGCCGCCTGGCGATCGCGTTCTTTCTGGCGCAATTCCATAATGATTTTGGCGATTGCGGCTCGGTTTTGTTGCGCCGTTTTCCAGTCTGGTCGTAGGCTTAATGCGCGGTCATAACTGTTGATTGCCTGTTGCCACTGCTTTTGCTGGGCATAGCTGTTACCCGTCCATAACAGGGTTTCAGCGGTTTGCGGTGCCTGGCGAAATGCTGATGTGGCAGCGACAAAATCCTCCGCACGGTAGTAAGCAATGCCTTGCCAGAGCGGGTCCTGGAAACGTTCAGCCGCTTTTTTGTAATCACCATTTTTGAAAGCGATCTGTCCCTGCATATCCGGGCTAACCCACGCATCCTGCCATGCGGCCTGGCTTTGTGGCAGATAGAGCAGCGGTACCAATACAATGAGCCAGCAAATTAGCTGACGCCGCCCAAGCAACAACAAAATCAGCATCGGGATAACCAGCAGATAGCCGCTATTTTTCCAGTGCAAATCACCGCGTGCATTATTCTGCGCACTGACTGATTGCTGGATATGGCTGGTGATGACGGATAAATCGCTGTCGTCACTGGTCACAAGCGTTACGGGAATACCACCGTCGCGAATCTGACTGAAACGTTCGACGTTAAGTCGGGTATCAGTGCCGCTCTGGGCGTAGCTTTCCGGCAGTTCGCCACCGCGTGCGGTGCCTGGAACCCAGATTTGAATCGGTGCTTTAAGTTGTGCAAGCCAGGCCGCGTCCTGCGCTGAAATGGTGTCGGCGACCAGCAAAATATTGCGTGGAGTATTCGGTGTTTCCGGCATGTTTTTCAGTGCAAGGCTGATGGCCTGTTTTAGCCCTGAGCCTTCTCCCTCAGGCAAAAGATTTGGGCTTTGGGCATGCAAAAACAGCGCGTAAAAAGATGGGTCTGAAGTGAGCGGGGTCGTTAAATATGCATGGCTGTTGTAGACCACCAGGCCAAAATGCGTGCCGGTTGAGCGCGACATCAAATCCATGATTTTGCTTTGCATCCGCTGGTGGCGGCTGGGTGCGAGATCCTGCGCGTACATTGCCGGATCTTGTTGCAGAACCACCATCATATTGCTTTGCTGCGTTAATGCCGCAGGCAGTTCGCGTTGCCATGTTGGGCCTGCCAGTCCGATCACGCCTAATGCGCACAGCCATGGTAAAACCTGAGTGATTCGTTTCTGCCGCCCGATAATGAGCGCCTTAGCGAAAGGCTTGTCCATAATCTTGTGCCACGCGCTGCGCTGCCCGGTGCTGATAAACCACAACAGAGCGCAAATCAGCAGGCCGAGTAGCCGCCAGGGATAAACAAAATGGAAATCACTCATGCTGTTTTCCCCCGAACAAAACGACCGATGGCGAGCAAAATCAGCAATACCAGCGCGAGCATTAGCGGCCACTGGAACAGCGGAATATGCCACGACCAACCGATGGATTTGACCTGAACAGGCGTGATGGCGTCGATTTCCTTCCAGACGCTATCGAGTGACGCGCCCGAACTGGCAGCAGTCCAGGATTTGCCACCGGTAATGCGCGCAATTTCCTGCATTAGCGGGAGGTCGACTTTGTCATCGCCGGTGCTGTTGAGGTCGCCAAAAGCAATGGTATGCACCTGAACATGATGTGTTGCAGCCAGTTGCGCGGCAAGCGGTGGGGCTAATTGCGAAGCGGTGTCGTTGCCATCGGTGAGCAAAATTGCCAGCTTGCTGGCATCTTTATTGGCGGTACTGTCGAGCAGTTTTACACCCACGCCTAACGCGTCACCAATCGCGGTTTGCTGGCCAATCATGCCGGGAGCCAATTGGTTGATACGGGTTTGTAGCGCCTGTTTATCTTCACTGACAGGTGCGAATGGCCAGGCGGAGCTTGCGAAAATAACCAGCCCAATACGGTCAGACTTACGGGCCGCGACGAATTTGCGTACCGAATCCTGAACCGCCTGCAATCGCGTTACGCCACCCTGAACGTCGTTTTTTGCCATCGAACCCGAGACATCAAGAATCAGCACCACATCGCGCATCGGTTTTTGAATATGCTGTGGTGGCGTCAGGTATTCCGGGCGCGATAGGGCGGCAACTAATAATATCCACGCCAGCCAGAAAAGCAGGCTTGAGAGTTTGCTGCTGCGCACCGGCTGGCTATTAAGCTTTAGTTCATCAATCAGTTCAGGCAGAAACGGCACGCGAACATGCTCTTTCACTTCGCGGTCTTGCGGCAAAAAATAGCGGCCAATCAATGGCAAGAAAATCAATAACCCGGCCCACGGCCAGGCGAAATCTATGCGGCTTAGAAACTCAGACATACGGCAGTTTCTCCAGCCAGTTTTTCAATTGAGTTTGCAGGCGTGCAGCCTGGCTTGCATCGAGCTGGTTATAGGGCCTGCAATATTTGTCGCTAAGTTGCTGGCGTAAATCGTTGTCGATTTCCACCTGCTGTAAAAGCTGTTCCGGGGAGAGCGTGTGGCTGACGAGGGTTCGCGGCTGGTGCATCAGAAGAATGCGTTTTATCAGCTCAAGCCAGCTATCAACAGTGTGCGGCTGCTGCAAAGCCGCCAGTGCTTCACGCCGCCACAGGTTTCGCCGCCAGCGTGCCAGGCGAAATAGCAGGAAAATGAGCAGGGCAATCAGCAACAGACCGCCAGACACAAACCAACCTGGGGGTAATGGAAGCCAGGAGATACTTTGCGGAAGTGCTGGGTTTATTAGATCCGGCACGCTAAATCCTTTCTCCAGCATTCAGACTCCCTTTTGTAGCTGCTTGAGAAGATCCTGCGCGACCACTATCTGATTTACGCGGATCCCAAGTCGTGTGAGCCGGTTTTGCAGGCCAGAAAGTCGGGAAGTTGTGCTTTGCGCAATCTCATCTTTCAAGCTGGCTGAAAGAGAAAATGCCGCTTCACGCCCCTGATAGCTGGCGGCTAAATCACCTTGCGCGGGCAATTTAAGATGGAGATCGTCGAGGATCACAAAGGCGCTTATCTCGCAGCGTCGTCTCAAGGCTGCAAGTAATGCCTCACTCGGCGCATCCAGATCGTGGAAATCGCTGATGACTGCCACCCACGATCCGCTGGGGATCAGCTGAATTGCGTGTTGTAGCACGTGAGTCAACGTGACAGAGGCGGGCGTTTCATCAGGATAGCGTTCGGGTAACTGTTGGTTGTATTGCAGCACATCATCAAGCACGGCAGGGAGATTGCTTTTCGGAGAGCGGCATTTTTGCAGGCTGTATTGGGTATCGCTGAAAATCGCGCTACCCAGACGATCGCCGTCGTGCCAACTGCGCCATGCCAGCAGGCCAGCAATTTTGGCGGCGGCGACGGATTTGGTTTGCCCACGAGTGGCAAAAAACATATCCAACCGTTGGTCTACTATCAAGAAAACCGGGCGCTCGCGCTCTTCGTTGTAGAGCCTGATCCAGGGCGATCGCAGGCGCGCTGTTGCTTGCCAGTCGATCAACCGCACATCATCACCGGGTTGATAGCGCCTGAGGCTGTCAAAATTAAGCCCACGCCCCTGTTGGCGTGATACGCGTTCACCTGCAAGCGCCCCCGGTGGGATTTGCCCCGGCGGGTTTGATAGCAGCCGCGCTTCGCCTGCCAGTGCCATCAGGGTTTTTCTGTCCACCTGCAATGCGCTGTCCATCACGCTACCACTGCATCAAGCAACATCCGAATCACATCATCTGGTGAGCAATTATCGGCGTTGGCCTGGTAGCTCAGCATCAGGCGGTGGCGCAACACCGCAGGTGCGACATGTTGAATATCTTCCGGCAATACCGCATCGCGGCCTTCAAGCCAGGCCAACGCACGGCCACATCGGTCGAGTGCCAGTGTGCCGCGCGGGCTGACGCCAAAGGTGATGTAACTGGCGAGGGTATCGCTAACACCTTGTGGATGACGGGTCATATCCACCAGGTTCACGATGTAGTTTTCAATAGTGGGGGCGACGTAAACCGCAGAGATTTCCTGCCAGCAGGTAGCAATATCCTGTTGCGATAACATCAGCGTTTCCGGCTGTTTTCCACCAGCCACAACCGAGCCTGCCTGGTACTTTTTCTGCTGCTCATCACGTACCAGTTGCATCACTTTTTGTTCGTTCGCTTTGGATGGGTAATCCACCAGAACTTTCATCAGGAAACGGTCGAGCTGGGCTTCAGGCAACGGCCATGTGCCTTCCTGGTCGACCGGGTTTTGTGTTGCCAGCACCATGAAAACACCCGGCAATGGCCAGGTTTTCCCAGCAACGGTGACGTGGCGCTCTTCCATGGCTTCAAGCAATGCTGACTGTACGCGTGCGGAAGCGCGGTTTATCTCATCGGCAAGAATGATGTTGCCAAACACCGGGCCTGGGCGAAAACGGAACTGGTCTTCTTCACGCGTGGCGTTTTGCTGGTAAATCTCACTGCCGGTAATGTCAGATGGCAGAAGGTCTGGTGTGAACTGAATACGGCGAAAATCCCCTTCAACATGGCGGGCGAGTTCCCGTACCGCACGTGTTTTGGCAAGTCCTGGCAAACCTTCGAGCAGGACGTGCCCGTCACACAGCAGGGCGACAATCAACATGCGTACCAGTGACTCTTGCCCAAGAACTTGTTCGTTCATGCGCTGCTCAAGTTCAAGCAGTTTCTCTCTGTTAGTCATTTGCGTAATCCTGCAAAGTCGCGTTTCAAAAGAGTGGCAAGCCCGACAAGAATCGGCTCGGCGTAATTGAAGAAGGTTTTAATGCCGGGGCAGAGATAGTTAAGGCCTGGCTCTCCGTCTGGTGTGCGGACAAGGCGGTTTTTCGGGCACTCTCCCCAGCACAATTTCAGGTATGGGCACTGCTTGCAGTATTCCGGCAGGGTATCTTTTTTGCCCATGCCAAATGCTTTCTGGCGCTCAGAAAAGGCCAAGTGCGCGAGTTTGGTGTCTTCGATATTGCCAATCTGATATTCGGGGTAAACGTAGTGGTCGCAGGAATAGATATCGCCATTTTTTTCAATGGCCAGCCCTTTGCCGCAGAACTCAGACGCAGTACAAATTTGCGCGGGCATACCCATGGTTTGAGCAACAGCGGTTTCGAACAGGTTGACCTGCACACGGCCTAAATCGTTATTCACCCACTCTTCAAATACCGTTTTCAGGAACGTACCCCAGTCTTCCGGGTCGACTGACCAATCGGTGACGATAGAGTCCAGATCGCCTGGTCGAGCACGGCGGGAGCCGGTAATTGGGATGGTGTCATCGCGCCAGAATTGTGGGGCGGTGACTTTGAAATCTACAGGTTCTACGCACGGGTTGAACTGCACGTAGGTTGCGCCCAGTTCGCGGGTCACAAAGCGGTAAACTTCCAGCGGGAAGCGAGCATTGGTGCGGTTGACGGTGACGAGCGCATTGAAAGGGACTTTGTATTTTTTGAGCGCTTCGACGCCTTTCATCACTAAATCGAAAGTCGGTTTTCCGCTGCGGGTGACGCGATAGCGGTCGTGCAATTCTCGCGGGCCATCAATCGATAAACCCACCAGAAAACGGTGTTCTTTAAGAAATTCGGCCCATTTGTCGTTTATCAGTACACCATTGGTCTGTAAGTCGTTTTCTATGCGCTGACCGGGCTTTTGGTACTGTTTCTGGAATTTGACGACTTTTTCAAAAAACTCCAGACCCATCAATGTGGGTTCGCCACCTTGCCAGGAGAAGACCACTTGCTCACCATCTTGTCCGTCAATGTACTGACGGATGAAGTTTTCCAGCACTTCATCGCTCATGCCGGTGTGGCGGTCTTGATGCAGTAACTCTTCTTTGTGTAGGTAGAAACAGTAGGAGCAATCGAGATTACAGGTTGAGCCAGTCGGTTTTGCCATCACGTGGAAACGGCGTTTGTATTCAGGGCCTTTGCCATCATATTTTTCTGCTGACGGTAATGCTTTAACCGGCAATGTCGTGCTGTATTTCATGGCTGACCTCTAAATAACCGGGCAGCGGGCTGCCCGGTAGAAGTAAAAATTAATTACTCTTAGCACCTTGCTCGATCAACGCCTGAACATCTGACACTGTGAAGGAGCCTGGTTTCTGACGTGGCGGGAATTCCTGGAAGCTTTGCAGCATTTCGCCAACGTATTTCTGCGCACCACCCAGCAAGAACAGACGGCTATAGAACCAGCTGTTGTAGTCCATGCCGGTATCGCCTTTTTCAAGCGGGTCGATTTCCAGATCGAAAATCATTGGGACGCGCAGGACGGTAAACGGATAGCGCCACACATCCATGCCGGTGTGTTCCTGAATCATAAAGTGCGCTTTCCAGCGGCCATAACGAATCGCCAGCAAGTCGCCGTCATCGCTCCAGTAGAAGAACTCTTTGCGCGGGTCTTCGCCTTTACCTTGCAGGAAGTCGAGCTGGTTGTAGCCATCAAGATGTACTTTGTAAGTCATCGAAGTGGTTTTGTAGCCTTTAAGCAGTTGTTCTTTGATATCCGGAACGCCCGCTGCGGCAACTAGCGTTGGGAACCAGTCGTTACTGGCAAAGATGTCGTTGATCATGGTGCCAGGTTTGATATGTCCTGGCCATTTGACCATTGCAGGTACGCGGAATCCGCCTTCCCAGCCGGTATTTTTCTCACCGCGGAACGGTGTCATACCTGAATCGGGCCAGGTGGCGAGCATTGGGCCGTTGTCGGTGGTGTATAGCACGATGGTGTTATCTTCGATGCCAAGATCTTTAATCTTCTGCAGCACCTCGCCGACTATCTTGTCATGTTCAACCATGCCGTCTGCATAATCACCAAGCCCGGTGACCCCTTTACTGGCATCTTTGAGGTGGGTTTTGTTGTGCATACGCGTGGTGTTATACCAGGTGAAGAATGGCTTACCAGCTTTAGTCTGGCGCTCCATAAAGTCGTTGTTGGCAGCGAGCGTTTCTTCGTCAACAGTGCCCATGCGCTTGATGTTAAGCGGGCCGGTGTCTTCAATTTTGCCATCGGCGGTACTCTTAATGACGCCGCGCGGGCCAAATTGTTTACGATATTCGGGATCTTTCGGATAGTCAGGGTTTTCGGGCTCTTCTTCGGCATTCAAATGGTAGAGGTTGCCGAGGAATTCATCGAAACCATGTGCTGTTGGCAGGAATTCATCGCGGTCGCCGAGGTGGTTTTTACCAAACTGGCCGGTGGCATAGCCAAGTTGTTTTAGGATGTTGGCAATTGTGGGGTCGTCTTTACTTATGCCTTGTGGCGCACCTGGCATACCAACTTTACTCATCCCGGTACGGAATGGCATTTGCCCAGTAATGAACGAAGAACGTCCGGCGGTCGAGCTTTGCTCGGCATAATAAGATGTGAACTTGGCACCTTCATTGGCAATACTGTCAATGTTCGGCGTTTTGTAACCCATTGTTCCCTGGTTATAGGTACTTAGATTCCAGTAACCAATATCATCACCGAAAATAACCACGATATTTGGTTTTGATGTGTCTTGTTTCGGTGCATTTTCGGGCGAGGCGGTAGCAGGAGCGGCATTAACAGAGGACACTGCACCAGACATCAAAGTAAGCATGCTGGCAATCATTGTCCTTTTGAAAGGGACGTTGTTAAGCATCTTTGGGACTCCGTTCATTTAGGGGACTGAATGAGTATAGTCAAGGGTTGAAACTTGCTATTACATTATGAATTACCAGGAAAAATTTCTGATTAAGATAGTTAAAGATATTCTTAATGTGAAAAAATAAGAGGAACTAGCTAACTAATTGAAATTTAATAAATGGCGCTATATACAGTACCATTTTGGATTAAAGAGAATGTTATGGATTTATTTAATTTTAAACTATATAGCTAAAAATTATGCGGAGTTTATGAGGGAATCAAAAGGAATAACCGAGTAAAGATTGCCTTTACTCGGTGAGGAATAATCAACAAAACCTAGATATGTCACACCATTGAATCTGGTTTTTTCATGGGACTATTAACATCTAATAGCAAACACAGTTTCTACCATTTTTCTTCGCTTTATAAAGTTGTTGGTCTGCTTGTTCAACCAATGCTTCCAGTGCCATTCCTTGTTTCCATTGTGCAATACCCTGGCTGATGGTTAGCACCGAAGAGACGTCTGAACCCTTATGAAGAATATGGGCATGAGCAATATTTTGCTGAATCCTCTGACTGATCGCTTTGACCTGGGAGATATCATCACACACCGTCAGAACGACAAACTCTTCACCACCGAAACGAAACGCACTATCGCTCTCTTTTCTTAGTGATTTTTCAATGCATTGCGAGACTTTTATCAAGCATTTATCACCGGCAACATGGCCATAAACATCGTTGTATTGTTTGAAGAAATCGATGTCCATAACAATCATGAACAGTTTTTTGTTATTCGCGGAAAGTGAGCTTACGCATTCTTCAAAGAAACGAGTCAGGCTCAGGCGATTAAATAGCCCGGTTAATGCGTCGTAATGCGCCTGCTGTACCAGCTTTTTGATCAGGATATTTTTTTCATATTCACTGCGCTGCACACGCTGATACCACTCCAGCAAAATGTAGCGGGCGGAATAAATCACCATCAGCATGATCACGGCCCCGACAACCTGCGCCACGCTGAATTTATCCTGTAAGAAGAATTCGACATACAGCAAGCAGACCACCAGTGGCGCGGAGAATAGCAGCAGCAAACGCCCTGAAATGTAAAAAGTAATGGTCGCCGGTAATAATACCGAGACAGTCAACATCAGTGTGATAAGCGGGTTTTGATAATAAAGAGTGAAGTTCAAAAATAACACCGACCACAATAGCCCAAACGCCAGAACCACAAAGGGCAGCAGTTTGTGGTAGAAACCGTCGTTAATGTTCTTCTTTATTTTTACCGTGATCAGCAGATTGATTAATGAAAGAGCAATGATGCATCCGCACAGTATTTGCAACATCAGCGGCAGGTCTTCAACGTCGCTACGGTGGGTGCCACGTAATAATAACCAGGTGCAGAAGATAATATTCAAAGACAAAAACCACATATAGCCTTTGGTACTGGTAATGACGTTTTCGCCAGTGTTGTGATTAATGTCCACAAATAACACTCCTTTAATAAATTTATTAAATGATACCGTGCTCACCCCACCGATACCACCCTTGATATCCTTGTTCACCAACCCTTTAATATCACTCTTGTTATCTTGAATATGCTTAATGCTGGTCTATGCTCAAATCAGATATGACTCGGCAGAGCGCTGCTCGTGTCATTGAAAAATAAAACAAAATCATTCCTTTTTTGGGTAAAAAAATATGATTAGGGCGCTGCTATTCCTCCTCGCATGGATACCTCTTATAAACGCTGGTGTGCTGCATGCGGCGGAACCCAGGCAACTACCTTCCGAACAAGATCAAGCACGCACGATCTCAATCTTTCATCACCCAATTGTTATGTTGCAGGCAAAATTTGGCCTGACCACGCCTGAAGAACGCGTGCTGCGCGTTCGCCGAACCTTACGTTCTCTGAGTGAAGAAGACATCCGCCAGCCGATATTAATTACCCCTGTCACTCGCTATAACCAGCAAGGCCGCTTATTTACAATCAACGGTAAGATGCTGATGTTATTAGCAGA
>Ga0105251_10000508_pt1 | contig 36785 bp, 22 predicted proteins | sample KBSS64metaG_FD_80424 | JGI IMG/M metagenome (GOLD analysis project Ga0105251, IMG submission 80424) | Switchgrass rhizosphere microbial communities from Kellogg Biological Station, Michigan, USA - KBS S6-4 metaG | ecosystem: Host-associated > Plants > Roots > Rhizosphere > Soil | place...
CATCAGCGTCAAGTAGGGCGCAGCGAAGGCCCATTCTTCATCGGATACGTCGGTCGGATACGGGCGTGGCGGCTTCATCCGTTTACGATACCCGCGCCAGCCTCAAGTTCATAACACGCTCTAGACAATCCAGGCTGGAAGCTGGAGGTCAACCTCACGGGCACCACGCTCGAAGGCTGGCACTTCACCCCTGTCCATTACGGCCTATTCGAACAGGCGGAAACCAGCGGGAACGAGTGGATTTCCTGCAAGGTCGAGCACAATCGGTTCAGCGCCGCAGGCGGGCCGCTCAAGCTCGACGAGATCGTCACCGTCTTCCTGCGATGGGCCGGGCTTGCCGCCTGACGGACTTGTGCAGGCCGACGCTGCACACATGCTGGAATCCACGTCGCTCAGTCGCTGATGGTTCGACAGTCCAGGAAGATTCCTTACGCGCGCCGGTCCGCGGCGCGCTTTCTCCACTCCCTGATCGCGAACCACCCCATGCCCATCACCATCACCGCCGAAAGCGAACTGATCGTCGGCACCGCGCTGGTCGTGGAGGCGCAGGCACCACATCCCCCCTTCGTTGCCGTGTTCGAAGACGACGGCGAGACCGGCTATTTCTATGCGCTGGACACCTCGATCGACGACAACCCCATCCAGGACGCGCTGCACATCTACAACGCCGCCGACGTCGCCGACAAACAGCGGCCGTCCGAGATCAAGATCGGCTGGTCGCAGGACGGCAAGAAGGTGGTCCTGCTGATCAACGGCCATCCGCATGCGATCTTCGATTTCGACGCGAAGCGCGGCTACTGCCGGACCGGATTTCCGCCGGCGCCGGAAGACAGTCCCTGGGGTGTGCACGGACATGCGTGGAGCGATGCGGCGGTGGAGCTGTTCGCGTAGCGCGCCGGTTGGCGGTCGCGTGGGTGCCGCGTCGCTGAGATGGGTGCGCCGGTAGGCGACAAGCCGACGTTCCGATGCGTTCGGCGCCGGCATCGGCTAAGAGCCGCGCCCGTAGCACTGGCGACGTGGCGGCAGCGGCACGAACTCGTGCATTCAGCGAGCCGCGCCAGCGCCGCAGATATGTCCGGCAGTGGGCACTGGACAGGATGTTCAGCCGCACGCACGGAGCTGACCGCCGGAGGTGACCGATCTTCATGGGTCCGATCAGCTTCCTGCGCGCCCCACCCATGCACCGTCGCGTAACACTTCACCGCGAACTTCCGCACCAACTGGCGGTCCGTCGTCCACTCCATCGCCATCACGGTATCGAAGGTCACCGACTGTCTGAATTGCAGTTCCAGGGGGCCAAGGAGCGAGCAAGCTGGCACCCTCCAGGTCGTGGTTTGGCGCGCGCCCACTGCCGAGACCCATCCGATCCGGATTTCATGCCTTGCCACTGACGGCGCCGTTGCCTCGCTCACCATCCGGACAGGGATCCGTACCGATGCACGATCACACCCAATTCCAGTTCCGCCAGGCGACCTGCGGCCGCGACGGTTGTACATCCGAGAAGCTGTCCGACGGGCGGGTGCGATGCCAGCACGGCCAGGCCGAGAGCGGCCGGCAAGCACAGCGGAGAGAGCGTATGGCTCGGTCTCGTGGATCCGCGCGCAGTCAGCACGGCCACCCTGCCGCCAGCGATCCCAGCTCATGGTATTTAATTCATAATAAATAGGTATCTTCAAAGCCGGCATAGGACCGGACCACCATGCTGCGCTCCCTGCTGTTCCCCCTTTTGCCGTTGCTCTCCCTGTGCGCCGTCCGCGCGATCGCCGCGCCTGTTGGGCCGGCTGCGCCCGCCTCGGTCACGCCTTCGCCGATCGTCTACCGTGAACTCGTCAATGCCGTTGCGCCCACCGCGCAATGCCACGCCTCGACCCTGCTGGAAACCCGCGACGGCCTGCTCGCCGCATGGTTCGGCGGGCGCCACGAAGGCGCGGACGACGTCGGCATCTGGGTCGCGCACCGCGATGCGCACGGCTGGGCGCCGCCGCAGCGCGTGGCCGACGGCGCGCAGCCGCAGGGGGCACCGCTGCCGGTGTGGAACCCGGTGTTGTTCCAGCCCAGGCACGGCTCGCTACGGCTGTTCTACAAGGTCGGCCCCGACCCGAAGCGCTGGTGGGGCATGCAGATCACCTCCACCGACGGCGGCGCGCACTGGTCCACGCCGGTGCGCCTGCCCGACGGCATCCTCGGCCCGATCAAGAACAAGCCGGTGCAACTGGCCAGCGGGCGCATCCTCAGCCCGAGCAGCAGCGAGGACGCGGGCTGGGTCGCGCACATCGAGTGGTCCGACGACGACGGCGTGCATTGGACCCGCGGCCCGGCACTGAACGACCCGGCCAGGATCGGCGCGATCCAGCCCAGCCTGCTTGTGCACCGCGACGGTCGCATCCAGGCGATCGGCCGCAGCCGGCAGAACCACGTGTTCAGCACCTGGTCGCGCGACGGCGGCCGCCACTGGGAACCGATGACCTTGCTGGACCTGGCCAACCCGAACTCCGGCACCGACGCGGTGATGCTGGCCGATGGCCGTGCGCTGTTGGTGTACAACCCCACCGCGTCCGGCAAGGACTGGTGGGACGGCCGCGGCACGCTGGCGGTGGCACTTTCCGACGATGGCACGCACTGGACGCGCGTGCTGACCCTGGAAGACAGCCCCAAATACGAATTCTCCTACCCGGCGGTGATCCAGACCCGCGACGGCCTGGTGCACATCAGCTACACCTGGAAACGCGCCCGCATCAAGCACGTGGTGCTGGATCCGAAGCGGCTGAACGCCGCCGCGGCTGCGCCTGACGGCAAGCGCTGAGGCGTTGCCAGGGACCGCGGCTCTGCGGCGGTATTCGCTGCGGCGTCGTATCGGATTCGTGCCTGGAGTGAATGCCCAACCCAACAGCGCAGGCACCCACAATGCTCCGGTTGGCGTAGGCGAAACGGTTGCACCACGACAGGCGACATCGCGACATCCGCAGCGGCACTCGGAGCTGAAGCCCCGACCTCAGCACGCCCCCAGGCATCGCCCGCCCCCTGTAGGAGCGGCTTCAGCCGCGACATAACCCACAACGCGATAGCGAACTCCAGCAGCATTGGGAACTCCTGCCACAACGCACAGGCAGCCCGACCTCATGCACCTGTGGTAACGACTTCAGTCGCGACGAGCGAACCCGCCCACCTCCCCCACTTGCGCATCACCGGGGACGGAATCCTCCTGCAACATCGCACCTACCGCCCCCACTGCCAGCGACACCCACGACCGCTCCAGCGCCATACCATCACCGCGAACACATCACACAAAACCGCCCGCACTCGCTACTCCGCCAGCAACGCCACCATCCGCCGCACCCGCTCCACATCGGTCTGCATGCGATCGCCCCCCAGGCTGCGCACATGCGGATGCGACGTCAGCGCCCGCGATGCCAGCGTCCCGCGCGCCGACCCATGGAACTCGCGCGCACCGGTCAGCGCACGCAGCCGCGCGAGATTGGCATCGGACACCCCGGACCCCGGCATCACGCTCAAACGGGTACCAGCCTGCCGCACCAATTCGGCGATCAGCCCGGCTCCCTCTTCCGCGGTCTCCCGCGCACCCGAGGTCAACACGCGTTCGCAACCGAGCGCGATCGCATCCTCCAACGCACGCCGCGGATCGGCGCTGACGTCGATGGCGCGATGGAAGGTGACGCCGAGCGACCCGGCGGCCGCGATCAGTACGCGCATCGTCGCCATATCGACCTCGCCGGCCGGATCCAGCGCACCCAGCACCACCCCGTCGCAGCCCAGCCGCACGCACTGCTCCACGTCGCGGCGCATCGCCTCCACTTCCGCCGCGTCGAACACGAAATCGCCAACCCGCGGGCGGATGAGCACGTACAGAGGAATCGTCAGACGATCGCGCACCACCGCCAGCGTGCCCAACGACGGCGTCAGGCCGCCACCATCCAGGCCGCCGCACAACTCCACCCGCATCGCCCCGCCAGCCTGCGCCGCCAGCGCCGAGCCGATCGAATCGGCGGCCACTTCCAGGCCCATCGTCATCGCCTTGCTCATGCGGCAGGCTTCGCGAAATGGCTCTGCCCGGGCAGCAGCAGATCCTGCCGCTGCGCATCGCAGACCGCATAGCTGAAACCGGGCTGGATCGCGAACGCGCCGACCTCGCCGCGCCTGTTCATCGCCAGGAACCCGACCTGCAGGTCGCGGGTCAACTCCGGCTTGCGCCGCACGATGCGCATCACCACCTCGCGGCAGGCTTCGGCCGGACTTTTGCCCTGGCGCATCATCTCCACCACCGCGAAGCTGCCGACATTGCGGATCACTTCCTCGCCGACGCCGGTGGAGGTCGCGCCGCCGACCTCGTTATCCACATACAACCCGGCGCCGATGATCGGACTGTCGCCGACCCGGCCGTGCATCTTCCACGCCATGCCGCTGGTGGTGCAGGCCCCGGACAGATTGCCGTGCGCGTCCAGCGCCAGCATGCCGATGGTGTCGTGGTTGTCCTTGCCGCCGGGCAGCGTGCCCTTCTGGTAGGCGCGGTTCTCGATGTTGGCTTCCGGCTTGTACTCGGAAGTCTTCAGCCATTCCTTCCACGCCTTTTCCGACGCGGGCGTGAGCAGGCGGGTGCGATCGAAGCCCTGCGCCAGCGCGAACTGCAGCGCGCCGTCGCCGACCAGCATCACGTGCGGCGTCTTCTCCATCACCCGCCGCGCCACCGAGATCGCATGCACGATGTCCTCCAGCGCCGCCACCGACCCGCAGCCACCGGTGTGATCCATGATGCAGGCATCCAGCGTCACTCGCCCATCGCGATCGGGATAGCCGCCGAGCCCAACGGTAGGATTGTTCGGATCGGCCTCCGGCACCTTCACCCCAGCCTCCACCGCATCCAGCGCCGCGCCGCCACGCGACAGCACCTGCCACGCCGCCTGGTTGGCTGCGATGCCGAAGTCCCAGGTTGAGATCACCCGGGCCGCGCCGCGTGGAAGAGGTGCGACGCCACCGCTGGCGGCCGCCCGAGCGCGCGGCAACGCGGCAGCCAGGCCGGTGGCGATGGCGCCGAAAGCGGCGGTCTTCAGGAAGTGGCGGCGTTGGTGCATGAGTGGCTCCGTCGCTGGGAAGGATGGACGCCGCGCAAGGAAGAGCGCGGTTGGCCTTACATCATGCGGCAGAGCATGTTGGGATGGTAAGAGTGACGGTGAACTACATTACCCGCGTTGCTCTGAGTCGGGCTCGATCATGGCGCCGGCCAAGTGTAGAAGCAGCCTATCGAAGTGAATCCAACAGCGCTTGGGCTGCCTGCCTGACATGAGCAGCCGGATCATCGAGATAAGGCGCTACCAGATAAGAATTATCAACGGATATAAGCCCATCCAGTTCGTCGATTGCGTTTTCTCGAACAATTGAGTCTTCGTCATCTAGACTAGCCAGCAACAGCGAAAGTGCGCCCTTACCAAGAGCACTTTTCGCGTACCTGAGAGCTGCCCCCCTGACATAGGGGGAAGGATGATTGAGCTGTGAGGAAATGATCGGCCATTCCAGTGAACCGATCCATCTCAGCCCATCAATAGCGGCAGCGACAACCAATGCATCATCATGATGAAGAAACTTTTTGATCACCAACCCACTATCAGCAGAGGAAGCCATTCCCAAGCCGCAGATCCCGGCACGCAGACGTTTACTGGAGAGAACATCCAACATCCCCTCCAATGCATGCCGATACCCCTTTGCCAGCTCAACAGCGACCACATCATAGAAATCGTCGTCATCTATTACTTCACAAAAGAACAAGCCCATCAACTCATCAAACGACTTTCCCGCCAAATTAATCGAAGCAGTCATTAACGCACCAATAGGCATGCCGAATTCCATCAATACTTCTACCACGGCCGAAGCTCATACTGTTGATCGCGCCGTAGGTCAGCGAGGTTCCCCTCAACGCGTTCAGAGGATGGCTCGTCGCTACTCCAGCGGTGCTCGCCCCTGAATACCCTCGATCCGAAAAGTGCATTTATTGACCGAATACTTAGCACCAGCGCCCTTTATAGTCCCACCAGGGTAATTGTACGGCAAGAACTTGACCGTATAGTTATCCCGCTCCAAAACCGCGATTAACTGGTAATTCTCTATCTTCCTTAAAAACTCCCTCATCGGCTTACTTTCAGGCTGCGCAGGCACCTTGGACAAGAACGTAGCAAAGTCCTGATAAGACTGATCGATAGCTCGCACTATTCCACCCTCCTGGCACTTTTGAACAGGCGCAAGAGGCTCTCCCTTCGCCATTGTTGCGACGACCGAAATTACCAAAATGCCGACGATAGCGATGAATTTAGCACTCTTTTTCGCAGTCATATTTTCCCTCCGCGAGACGGGCAAAGCCAATCTTTATGTTTCGGCGTCCACATAAAGCACCCCCTAGCCGAGCGCTGAAATGAAATCAACGACCCGACTTTTTAAATCAAGAATTAACCAATGCTCTCCCCCCGGGGGCCGAGGGGCATTTGCTGGATACTTTTTCGCGCTGTGCCGCCGCGCGACAGCAACTTGCCATGCCGCTTGGTTTGCTGCGATGCCGAAGTCCCAGGTTGAAATCACTCGGGCCGCGTCCCGTAGTAGGGGCGCAACGCCACCGCTGGCAGCCTCAGCGCGGGCGGCAATGCGGCCGTCAGATCCATGGCGATGGCGCCGAAAGCGGCGATCTTCAGCGCTTGGCCTTGCACCATGCGGCAGGAGAGAAAGACTAAAGGCATGCCCCTTAATGGAGATTATTGCAGCACCCATGCCATAAGCTCATTTTAGCTGTGTACAACACACGCCCAATCTGAATCAGATTGAGAGCAAAGCTCCATACACTTTCCCTTGTCCTTATTTAGTGAATGCGCGAACGCCTCACAAATCGAGACAGACTCTTTAAGATCTACCTGTCCCAACAAGGCACATCGGTCGTCAGTAGGATTTTCAGGGAGCCTAGCTTTTACAACCGCCTCATCTCCTGCAATGAAAAAAACTTCCTTTCCCGCATTTTTTTTAAAAAATTCCATTGAATCTTGATGGCTACACTTGAATTCAATATCAATCAATCCACTTTTGTGAGGAACAATGCGCAATGGAGCGTCAATTTTTACGCCAGAAGAAACGGGCTGCGCACAAATCTGCCGAGTTCTGGATGATTCAAACAAATGTTCAGAAGTCGACCATCTCTTTGTTTCACCCGAAGTTCCTGCCTGTTCACAGGCAGGGACGATGTACCCAAGCGACCCCGAAGATCCAGCACTAGCGCCGCAAGAAAGAAGCCCCAGAAAAGATGGAATAATAAAATAAAATTTCATACATTACTTCCTCATCATCCGAAGTTCTCGCAACCTAGCTGCGATCTCCAATGCATCCATGAATTCCGCTTGGTCAGGCCCAGTCCTTGGCAACTGATCTCCAAACAGCGCCTTCCTACACTCGCACCCTCGACGCATAACATTTATGAGCGTTTGATAACCACCAATCTGGCCCTCCCTTTCCCATTGATCAGATATATAGAACACTGATCCTCCGACTTCCGACGCATGCACCACACATCAACACAGTACATCGTATAGTCCCATGGAGCCAAACTCATCGCAGCAGACTCCAATAACTTGGAATAGTGTCACGCACTGAAAAGCCTAGTGGAATGTTCACTCCAGGCGGGGTATATAGGATGCCAGATTTTATACCTGAATAGCTCCCTGCATTTTTCCTCCATGTGTGTGAACTTGGAATTCTAACTTGGAGTCCATCTGGATCAGTTGAGGTCGTAGGATCAGCATTTGCATAAGCAAAAATACTGGGTCCGGCTCGCAGCCCTAATGGATCGGCTTGTCCGTATCGCCCGGTGGCGGGGTCATAATCCCTGAAATAGTTCTGATTGAACCCTGTCGCCGCATCATAGCGCTGCCCAGGGAAGCGCATGTCGAACACGAACGCAGTGTCGTCCTTGTCCGGATCTTGGTCCGGCGGGATGTTGCCGAACGCCTCGCCCTTCATATCCCATTTCCAGATCGCCACGTCGCGCACGGATCGATCACCGCACGTGGCGTGCCCAGATGGTCTTACTGCACATAGCAAGGCCGTTCTTGGCCAGCATGCCCGTCGGCAGGCCGTCCATCCAGGTCGCTTACTGCAGCGGGGTGCAGCGAGCACCGTCGTTTAAAATTCGCAGGCGTTGGTGTTCTTTTTGCGCCTCCCGGATCAATAAGTGCCTGTATATTACGATCCTCATTACCACCAGAGTATCGTAACCTTTGAGAACAACTTAAAATTCGAACCAGAACTTTGTATTTCAATTTTAAAACTTAACTCTACTATAAACTAAGTTCAACTCCTTATCGTGCATAACCCATCGCTGAGCGCTGCCTTCAGGACATAAAAAAAAATCTCCAGAGCGACGCGATGAGCGAGCCCATGCGTCCTGAGCGAACTTTGGAAACCGCCGAATCAGACGTTCATTAGATTCATCAAAATTGTGCGCCTGTCTGCAATTTTCTGGCAATTTTAGGTAACCACTATTGGGCCGAAATACTAGCCACGACTCATTTGTATCGACATCGTGCGCCTCTTGAATACCAACAGCATCTTCAGGCAACCAGGCAGGCAACCACTTTGACTCACCAATCGCCCCCCTGTTATTTGCGTCATTACGATCCATGTATTTAGCACTTGTCACCTCCCCGCATCCGGAAAAAGCGAAAGCTAAAGGCGTCAACAGGAATAGATTGCGAACGTTCATAGGATTTAGAGTTATCAGAATTTAGAGTTATCAGAAAGGAAAATTTCCACCGGGGCGGTAGCCCATACATATCTGTGAACAATTCGCAGCAGGACTCATCTGCCCTAATGAACGCCCATGTAGATTTGCCAGCTGATCCGCTGCAGAGTCCGCAGCAGTGTCCCCCTTGATATTTTGATCAAACCACTCGCGACCATCACTTATACACTGAGCAGCGGCGGAACCGCCCATTCCCTTTTGCGCTGCCTGGCAATTTGCCATGCAATGGAAATACTTATCTTGGCCGAACCAGCCGTTATGAGCGCCACCAACCAGATGAGTAGCTGACCATTGATCTACGTATTGCTTACCAAAATCTCCAGCCCCAGCGACAAATGTACCCGGAAATCCCAGCGCCTCTAAAGTTCTGTTCACATAGTAGCGCCATTTGATGGAGTATCCACCTGTTTCAGTTCTGGTCACTGCTGGCGCGGAATCTTGTAATCCAAGCGGATCGACCAATTCAATCGGATTTCCGTTTGCATATGCATAGGTACCTGCCCCACCCCCGAGTCCAATAGGATCACTTTGACCGTAACGTCCAATACTGGCGTCGTAGTCTCGGAAGTAATTCTGGTTGAATCCGGTCACGACATCGTACCGTTGCCCCGGGAAGCGCATGTCGAACACGAACGCGGTACCGTCCTTGTCCGGATCCTGGTCAGGCGGGGTATGGCCGAAAGCTTCGCCCTTCAGGTCCCAGGTCCAGATCGCCACATCGCGGACCGGGTCGATCACCGCGCGCGGAGTGCCAAGATGATCCGGTTGCACGTAGCGCAGGCTGTTTTTGGCCAGCACGCCGACCGGCAGATCGTCCAGCCAGATCGCTTGCTGCAGAGGGGCGGCGTCGTTGTCGTAGTCGCCGATCCAGTGGCCGCTTTCGTCGTACAGCGTGTAGATATCAGTCGTACCGACCCGCCACACCTGCTCGCCTCGGCCGTTGTAGGCGTAGTTCATCACGACGGTGCCGGAACGCTTGACCAGCCCGAGCCGGCCGCTCGCGCCGTACACCAACTGCAGCGCAGTGCCACCGATGGAGGTGGTGTTTCCGCTCGCGTCATAGGTGCGCGCAGTCCCCGCCACCGCATCCAGCCGGTGGCTGGTGGTTTGATAGGTATAGGTTTGCGTGGCGGTATTGACCTTGGCGCTGAGTCGGTTGCCAGTGGCATCGTAGCTATAGCCGTCGATCACCGTGCCGGTCGGGCCGTCCTTGAACGCGGTCAGCCGGCCCAGGGCGTCGTAGTCCAGGCTGACGACGGGCGCGGTGTTGCCGGCCGCGGTCAGGGCGCTGAGATTGCCCGCAGGGTCGAACGCGAAGCCGGTGCTCAGGCCGTCGTTGCGCATGTCGCTGACCGCCAGCGGACGGTAGTCCTGGTCCAGCACGCGATGCATCGGCCGGCCGTTGCCATAGGTCCAGTTCGCCACCGGGCCGAACGGATAGTAGGTGGCATTGCCCAGCAGGACCTGCCTGGCGCCGCCGGCCGGGGTCACCCCCACCTCCGTGGTCTGGCCCTGCGCATTGCGAACGTAATCCACCGCAGCGCCATCGGGATAGGTGAGCCGGCTCAACTGGCCCGCCTTGGTATAGGCGTAGCGCAGCACGAACATCTTGCCGTTGGTAGTCTGCACCTTGCGCACCAGGTCGCCGAAGCGGTCGTAGCAGTAGTCGGTGCTGCCGCTGCCGTCCTGCATCCGGGTCAGGCGGCCGACCGCATAGGTCTCGCCGCTGCCGCAGGTGGCCTGGCTGACGTCGTAGGTGTAGGTGACGTTGAGGCTGCTGGTCGGATAGGTGACCTGCGTCAACCGGTTCAGCGCATCATAGCCGTAGGTGGTCTGGACGTTGCGCGCATCGGTCTGGGTCGCGCGGTTGCCGGCGCTGTCGTAGGTGTAGGTGGTGACACCCGTATCCGGGCTGGTGAGCTTGGTCAGGTCGCCCAGTCCGTTGTAGGCATAGGTGGTGTCCAGGCCCTTGGGGTCGGTGACCTGGGTCAGGTTGTCCAACGCGTCGTAGCCGAACTTGGTCTCCGCCGCGATGCCGCCCACGTCCTGCAGCGTGCGCGCCAGGCGGTTGAGCGGGTCGTAGTCGTTCTGGGTGACGTGGCCGAGCGCGTCGGTCACGGTCTTGGTGTTGCCGTTGGCGTCGTAACCGAAGTCGGTCGGATCGCCCTGGGCGGTGGCCTGCGTGGCCAGCTGGCCGAGCTGGTTGTACACGCGCGAGAGGGTGCGCTTGAGCGTGCCCGATGCGTCCCTGGCGTCTTCCTTGGCGCGATTGCCAGCGTTGTCCAGAGTGTAATGGATCGTGTTGCCGGCGTTGTCGGCGACATCGGTCAGTCGCTGCGCAGCGTCGTAGGTGAAGCGTATGAACGCACCGTCCGGCTGTGCCACCTGCTTGACCAGGCCAGTCGGCCAGTAGTCGATCAGGGTGATGCGGTCGTCACTTTCACTGCTGTCGTCGGCACCGCGGATCTTGCTGGCCGTCAGCCAGCCGCGTGGATGGTAGCTGTAGTCGGTGATCACGCCATTGGCGTCCTTCACCGACAGCACACGGCCGGCGCCGTCGTAGGCCAAGTATTCGGTGACCTGACCCGAGGCGTTGGCGATGCTGTGTAGGTCGCCTTTGCGGAAAGCACAGACCCCGCCCGTGGCACAGCCGGCGTCGTCCGCCGTGTACCAGGCGTACGTAAGAATGTCCGCTACATCCGAGCGCGGTCCGTCAACGCTGCGCAGCAGGCCCACCTGCGGGCAGTCCTGTCCCACAGCTTCGCAGTAGGTCAGCGTGGTGACACGCGTGTCGCCGGTGGCGTTGTCCCCTACGGCGATGCTGCTGGGTTGGAGACGTGCGTTACGTGCGATACGGGTTTCCCGATTACCTACGGTCCTTTGTACCAAGCGGTTGCTCTCTACCGCCACACGCCTCTCAGTGACATGCTGCCCAGCCGTGCCGGTTGCCTCGGTGGTGCTGGTTATGCTGATAGCACCTGCGATCGGATCGTCGGCCTCGGCATAAGCGTAGTTCGTCACAATGCCGCGACGATCCGTCACCGATTGCAGCCGTCGACGGAAGTCGGTGCCTTCAGGAAGATAGGTCCGGCCGATACTGCCATTGCTTTCGGCGATATCGTTGACCTTGCGTGGAAGACCGCTTGCACCGCTATCGGTCAGCGCATAGGTACTCTGCTTGCCCAACGCATCGGTCACAATCGTCGTACCAGTTTGAGTGTATTCCAGGCGCACGCCATCGACGCCGACATCGGTTTGGGCGCAATCGCCCGAATGGCGACTACAGATCACACGCCCCGCTGCGTCATAACCGAACCAGCTATAGCGACGATTGTCTTCGGCGGTCACTCCTGTCAGGAAGCCCGGGAACCGGCTGTCCTCATAGTGATAAATTCTGACGCCACCATCGGCGTAGGTGACGCTAGCAAGTTCTCCGGTCTGCATATAGGCATAGGCCGCTAGTGCCTGGCCGCCTACCAGAACCGCCGATATCAGGGAGTCATCACCAGACGCAAGGTATTGGAAGTCCAGTCGGCGACCGGTCGAATGGGTAATACTGAGCAGACGACCGCGGCTATCGTACGCATAAGCCAACGATGTTCCATCCTCGAAATCGCGGCGCTGCATCAAACCCGATGCGCTGAAGAGAATCCGTTCCTGAGCACGCGACAGCTGCCAACCAGTCTCTTGCTGCACCAACCTGTCGCCACTACCATCATTTGCTTCGTAGTAGTCACCAATTTTTTCGAAGGCGGTCTGGGTGCCATCCGTCCCAATCAGCCCCACCTTCAGCTCTGTTCCCGGCGTAGAGGATGTACTGTCTACGCCAAGACTCAGACGCAGATTATGCGAATGCGTCCAGCCTACCCCCAGAGCGCCACCAGCCGTACTGGTCAGAGAATGATAGGTGCGGTCGAATCTGATCCATCCCAGATCGAAGTCGGGCTCGGGCTGCAGCTTGTCACCGGTGGTGGGGTCGCAGGGATTTCCGGCAGCGTCACACTGTTTTGGCAATACGCTACTGAAGTACTGATTCCCACTGGATTCAAAAAAATGCGACATAACACACATACCCATATCATCCTGCCACTCCATGACAATCGGATTCGGGCAGTGCGCCTGACGGCTGCGCTGAGCATATAGATTGCCATCATTTCTAGAATGGCACTGGGATGTAGACGGATCGAAGTAGAAATTGACAACCCCGATAAGAATGTCCTCATCGAGATCGCTCCCATCATCACCAGTTCCCCCGCCAGGGATCCCCGTCCACGGCTGAGTGACCGGAAACTCCGTGGCCGGACAAGGTGGATCCTGCGTGGCTCCAGCCTTCATCGCCGAGAAGAGTGCCTCTTCAGAGTCATAGTACTGACCATCGTATTCGTACTCCCAATCCGTCTTGACAAGCTTGGCGGGCTTTAAGCTGTAGTCATAGATCACCTTATCGGGCAGCACTGTCGTGCTTCGCACCGCCCACTCGAAAGCACCATTCTCCTGATATGTGGAAAGGTTCGACTCAATATGCTCCTGCGCCAAACGTTCGGTGGCGAACTTCTGAGAACTGGAAGCGACGACGGCCCACTCCTTCTTCACCTCCTGCGCTTCCGCAAAGCCAATGCAGCCGAGCGCAAACAGCGCCAGCGCGCCGCACGATAGAATTCTCAGCAACCGCTCGAACATCCCTGCTCTCCTTTCCAGATAAGCACATAACGCCGGAAGCGAATGAAAATACGGAACCCTATTCCTTAGGCTCAGTTTTAAAGTGCGACACCTGCGATTACACAGGGTGCAGGCATGAGAAAGCACGGCAGTCATCACGAGTTCCGATGAACGCGCGTTTCTGCAGTTCGAGCTCGGTGACAGTGTGAACATCCACCGTATTGCACATCGGCTCGGACGAAGTATGTTCACCCTGTCGAATGAAGGGCTGGGCTAGAACGGGTCTGCGTACACTGCCAGCCTCCCGGGCAAACGCTATTGGCAGTTTCGTAGCGCCTAAGGCCGCAAGCCCAGGCTCGTAGAGGGCAGTACTCTGTTTCAGAGCGTACGTGGCGATCTGGTTCTGTATCGCTGGTCGCCCCAGCAGCTTGCCGACAAGCCCAGGTGGCTGCGCCTGCAAGTTGGGGGCACTTACCGCAAACGGGAAACGCACGTTGCGCATATGACCATCCTTGTCATCGTTGAGTCAGATGCTAGACCACGCGACAGCCGCTGGCAATCGGACGCGGCCCGTTTTCGCTCAGGCATGCATAGCATCGACCAGGACGGTTGCAATCCGCAGTCAAGCGGAAGACCGTCGAAAGGCGGGGGGCAGAACTAACCGACCGCCGAAAACCGCTCCGCAATCATCCCTTCGATCGCCTCCATATCCGGCAGCAACGCGCTCTGCTCGCCCAGCAGCACGCGCATGTGCACGCCCGCAGGCAGTGTTTCCTCGGAGGCGTCGGCGAGCAGGCCATCGCGCGGGACCGAGATCAACTGGGGGAAGGATTGGGTCAGCAAGGCGAAGTACGGCAGGTCGGGATTACCGCCCAGCGCCTTCAGCACGACGATCTTGTTGTTGGCGGCGACGGTTTCGCTGCCCAGGCCGGTGAGGCGGGCGAAGGAGACCAGCGGGACCTTCCAGCCATACCAGGCGACTTGGCCGAGCAGCCAGTGCGGGGCCTCGGGCAGCGGTTCGACCGGCACGCGCGACATCACTTCGGCGACGGTGGCGTTGGGCAGCAGCGCACGCTCGCTGCCGGCCTGGATCAGGACTCCGCGGAGTTCGTCGTTGCTGGCGTAGCTGCTCATGGATTACGTCGTCCTGAAATCGGAAAAAACGCTCACGTGACGGCTCAGCCGCCCCATCGCACGGACAAGGCTTGCGCCAGTTGCACGGGGTCGCCGCCGGGATGGCCGCGGCCGATCAGTTGCACGGCGGCGGCCGGGTCGTAGCAGCCGTCGCCGGTCTGGCCGGCGACCCAGGCACCTTGCGCGGCCAGGGCCAGTACGTCGTCGACCTGCTGAGGGTCGCTGCCGCTGAGCAGCAGCACGGCGCTGTGCGCGGCTGGCAATCCACCCACCACCGCCGTGCCGGCGTCCTGGGCGACGAAGCGCAGGCCGGCGCCGTCATGGCCGCGCACGCCGACATCGTCGGGCAGGATGTAGACGTTGCCGGCACTCACCGGTTCGCCGGCTTCGGCAAGCAGAACGGGCAAGGCGGACACGCGCGCGATCTGCTTGACCAGGTTGCCATAGCGGCCGCCGTCCAGGCGCAACTGCACCAGCAGCGGCTGCGGGAAGTCAGGCGGCAAGGCGGCGAGCAGGCGACGAATGGCATCGGGACCGCCGATACCGGCCATGACCAGGACCGCGCCCTGCGCGGCGGCGGATGCCGCGGCCGCAGGCGCATCGGTGGCGGCGGCATCGTCGCCGTCGAGCGCGACCAGCGACAGGCCTTCGGTGGAAATCTGCATCTGGTTCAGCGGCGCACGCGCCTGCACGACCAGCGCCGCATCGTCGTCCACCAGCGACCAGGCGCTGGCCGGCAGCGGCGGTGGCGCGCTGGCCGGCGTGGCACTGGATGCCGCAGCGGTGTCCGGCGCGGACTCGGTCACCGCAACGTGCGATCGCGCAGCGCCGGCGGCGGCTTCGTCGCGCGCGAACTGCAGGTCCTCGAATCCAGGCGCGGCATCGGCCGGCGGTTGCCAGGCATAGAAGCTGTCGCCCGGCACGGTGCTGGCGAAACTGGCGGCCTCCTCCACGTGGAAGCCGATCGGCGCGCCTTCGTGCAGTTGCGCCGGCGTGGCCGGCAGGCCGGGTTCGGGGTGCAGGCCGGTGTCGGTCTCGCGCCCGGGCGGCAGCACGTCCTGGTGGCCTTGCAGCTTGGCCGCCAGGTGCCGCGCCCAGCGCTGCGTCTCCCAGCCCTCGCGGCGCGCGGCCAGTTCGGCCTCGTCAAAGATGACGGTGACGCCGGGCAGGTCGAGCGCGGCGTCCAGCCGCTCCAGCGCATCCTCGATCGCCGGCTCCAGCGCGATCAGCACCGCGCCGGGCGCGGCGTCGGCCAGGGTCTGCGCGTCGATCGCGCCCGGGTCGTCCTCGAGCACGATCGCCGCGCCGGCCAGGTGCAGGGCCTCGCGCAGGCGCTCGCGCGCCTGGCCGGGGCGCGCCAGCAGCGCGACCGGGGTGCCGCCGGTTTCGCCGTCACTCACGAACACGGGCGATCCCCAGCAGGTCGTACACGTTGCGCATCAGATCCAACTCTTGGTAGGGCTTGCCCAGGTAGCGCTGCACGCCGATCTCGAAGGCGCGCTGGCGGTGCTTCTCGCCGCTGCGCGAGGTGATCATCACGATCGGCACCGCGGCGTAGCGCGGGTCGGCACGCATCGCGGTCGCCAGTTCGTAGCCGTCCATGCGCGGCATCTCGATATCCAGCAGCATCAGGTCGGGGACGCGTTCTTCCAGGCGCTCCAGCGCCTCGATGCCGTCGCGCGCGGCGATCACGTCGAAGTTGTGGCGCTCCAGCACGCGGCCGGTGACCTTGCGCATGGTCAGCGAATCGTCGACCACCATCACCAGCGGCACGCGCCGCTGTTCGGTCGGCGCCGCTTCCACCACCGGCCGCGCCGGTTGCGCCAGGTAGCGGCGCACCAGCGGGGCCACGTCGAGGATCACCACCACGCGGCCATCGCCGGTGATGGTGGCGCCGTAGATGCCGGGCACCGAGGCGATCTGCAGGCCGACCGGCTTGACCACGATTTCGCGGTTGCCGAGCACCTGGTCGATCGCCACCGCCGCGCGCAGGTCGCCGGCGCGCACCAGCAGCAGCGGTACCTGCATCTGCCCTTCGGCGCGCGCCGGCGCCTGGCCGACCAGCGAGCCGAGGTCGTGCAGCGCGTATTCCTCGCCGCTGTAGTGGTAGCCGCCGGCGGCCGCTTCGAAGCGCTCGCGGCTGATGCGGCCGATGCCGCTGACCGAGGCCACCGGCACGGCGAAGGTGGTCTCGCCGATCTGCACGAACACCGCCTGGGTCACCGCCAGCGTCTGCGGCAGGCGCAGGGTGAAGGTGACGCCCTGGCCCCACACCGAGTGGATGTCCACCGAGCCGCCGAGCTGGCGCACTTCGTTGCGCACCACGTCCATGCCCACGCCGCGGCCGGCGAGCTGGCTGACCTGGTCGTAGGTGCTGAAGCCGGGCGCGAAGATCAGCGAATCCAGTTCTTCGTCGGACAGGGCGGCGCCGATCGCGATCAGACCGCGCTGTTCGGCGCGGTGGCGGATCGCGTCGCGGTTGAGGCCGGCACCGTCGTCGGCCACTTCCAGTACGATTTCCGAGCCTTCGCGGCGCAGCCGGATGGCGATGCTGCCCTCCTCCGGCTTGCCGGCGGCGCGGCGCTGTTCCGGCGTTTCCAGGCCGTGCGCGACCGAGTTGCGCAGCATGTGTTCCAGCGGCGCGATCATGCGATCGAGCACGTTGCGGTCCAGTTCGCCGTGGGTGCCTTCCAGGCTCAGGTGCACCTGCTTGCCGGTCTCGCTGGCGGCCTGCCGCACCACGCGGCGCAGGCGTGGCACCAGGCCGTCGAACGGCACCATGCGCGCGCGCATCAGGCCGTCCTGCAGTTCGGAGCTGACGCGCGACTGCTGCTGCAGCAGGCCGTCGTACTGCCGGGCCAGGTCGTCGAGCACGCCCTGCAGGCCGCCTAAGTCGGCCGCCGATTCGTTCAAGGCGCGGCTGAGCTGCTGCAGCGTGGAGAAACGGTCCAGTTCCAGCGGATCGAAGCTCTGCGCGGCCTGGTCCTGCTCGCGCTGGTAGCGGGCGACGATCTGCGCTTCGGTCTCCAGGTCCAGGCGCCGCAGCTGGTCGCGCAAACGCGCATTGGTGCGGTCCAGTTCGGCCATCGCACCGCGGAACGCACCCAGCTGCTGCTCCAGCCGCGAGCGGTAGATCGCCACTTCGCCGGCATTGTTGACCAGGCGGTCGAGCAGATCGGCGCGCACGCGCACCTGCTCCTGCATCGGTCGCGCGAGCATCGACTCCTCGTCGAGGGCACCGTCCACCGGCAACGGCGCCGACAGCGGCGCCGGCGCCGACGCGGGCACCGAGGCCGGGTCGACCACGGCCTGGATCATGGCGGCGACGGCGACGTCCTCGTGCGCCTCGGCACCGGTCTCCGTCGGCACGCTGCGGCCGTGGGTGCGCGCGTCGAAGCGACCGATCAGGTCGGCCGGCATCGCCACCGCGCGGTGGTCGCCGGTGAGGGTGAGCAGCTGGTGCAGGCGATCGAAGCCGCGTTCGAGCAACTGCACGTCGCCCAGGTCCAGTTCGGTGCGATTGGCGGCCACCGCTTCCAGCAGCGACTCGATGCCGTGGCCGAGGTCGCCGATGGCGTTGATCCCGGCCATGCGCGCGCCGCCCTTGAGCGTATGCAGGTCGCGCTGCAGGCCGGCGAGCGCGTCGCGGTCCTGCGGCGCGGCGCGCAGCTCGGCGATCAGGCGATCGCAATGGTCGAGCAGGTCCTTGCCTTCCTCGACGAAGATATCGACGAGTTCGCGGTCCAGGTCGGCGAAATCCAGCGGTCCGATGTCGACGGCGGCCAGGTCGGCGCTGGCGTCGCGCTGGACAGGGTCGGCGAACGCGGCCGGGGCCTCGCTGGAAGCGTGGTGGCCGTCGTGGGCTGTCGCCTCGTCGGCGGGCGCATCTGCGGCTCCCGGGTCGAAGTCGGCCTGCGGCGCGACTTCTGTGGCAGGCGCATCGGCGTCTTCGTCCGCCAACGTGACATCCGCAGGATGTGCGACATCCGCGTGGTCGAGGTCGGCATCCGCTGGATGTGCGACATCTCCAAGCCCAGGCTCGGCATCTGCAGTTTGTGCGGCATCCGCATCCGCAGGAGATGCGGCTTCCTCATGCGCCGGTTCTGCAGCCGCGGAATGTGCAGCATCTGCATGCGCGGGATCAGCGTCGGTAGCGTGTGCGGCGTCCACCGGATCGGCGTGCGTGGCTTGCGCGGAAGGCGCGTGCGCATCCGACGATTCTGTGGTTTCGGTGTCGGTGGCAGGCTCGATGTGAAGCGTCGCCTCGGCATCATCCGTTGCCGTCGGCACGGCGCTGTCAGGCGAGACGGGCTCGTCCTCGGCGCGCGGCGCCGTCAGGTGGTCGCTTGCGTCGGACGCATCGGCATCGGCCGAATGCGCTTCTGCATCCACCTGTGCGGCGTGATGGCCGGTATCGTCGACCACCGCGTTGGCCTGTTGGTCGGCCGCAATGTCGGCGCCTTCCCGAGCATCCGACACCGCGTCGGCGGGGGGCTGCGCGGCGTCGCCGGCAGTAGCCGAATGCGATTCGAGATCGGCTTGCGCGGTGTGGCGTTCGCCTTCGGCACTGGCGTCCGCCCCCCAGTCGGCCGTGGCGTTCGCGTCATCCTGCGCGTTCGGCGCGATGTCGTCCGCGATCGGCGGCTCGGCATCGTCGTTCGCCGACGCCGGTTCGGCGCCATGCCAATGCGCGGATGGCTGCGCGGCGTCGGCGCTGAACGCGTATCCCTGCGCATCCTGCTCCTGATCGTGCGCCTGCTCGGCGAGTGCATCCTGATCGGCATCCGCGTCGTGCGCGTCCTGCAGCACTTCGCCCTCGCCGGCGGCAGCTGTGCCGTGCGCAGGCGCGGTGCCGGCGATCTCGCCCTGCACGTCGGCCACGGACTCCGGCGGTGGCAGTTCGCTGTCCGGGGACACGCGCTCGTCGGCCAGGGGCGCCTCGACGGTCAGTTCGTCGAGCTTGCCCTCCTGGGCCAGGAACGCCTGCTCTTGGGCATCGGTCGCGGCAGCCGCGTCGTCGCTGTCGGCGGACGGCGTGGTGAGTGTGTCGCCGGGTTCCGCGGCGTCCTCGCGTTCCGCAGCGCCATCGCTGTCGGGCGCCATCGCGGCCTCGTCGGCAGCGCTGGCCGAAAGGCGATCTTCGGCATCGGCTTCGCGGTCGTCGCGCAACTGCGCAGCGTCGAACGACGACGGTAGGCCACCCACCTGCGCAGCAGGTGCATCGGTGTTCAGAGGCTCGACGAAATCGGCGGCGTCCGCAGTCCCGGCAGCGCCAACCGTGTCGGACGCGGCGGCGCGATCCGCATGCGCCGCATCGGTGCCGGCGGCATCCAGATGCCTGGCATCGCCCAAGTACGCCGACAGGTCGTCGGCCGCGGTGAGTTCGACCGCCTGCAGCAACGTCGGATCCAGCGGCGCGTCGGCAGGCGCGTCCTCATCGTCCTCGTCATGGCCGACCACGGGCCACTGCACTTCCGGCAAGGTGGCGACCAGTGCCTGCAGGCGCTGCGCCAACTCGGTGAACGGCGGAATCACCGGCGACGGCGCCTGCAATTCCTCGATGGTGCTGGCGATCGCATGGGCGGCGGCGTCGAGCGCATCGACGCCATCGGCGCCGGGCGTCGCGTCGGCAGCCAGCAGGCGTTTGACGTAGCTCTCCGCCGGGCTGGTGACCGCGGTGATTTCCGGCACGTCGGTCATCGCGAACGCGCCGCTCATCGTGTGCAGCGCGCGCAACAGCGCTTCGGTGGCCGGCTGCGGCGCATGCTGCAGCCAGTCGCGGACGGTCTCCAGATGGGTCGCGACCTCGGCTTCGAGGATCTCGCGCAGCACGCTGTCCACCGAGGCCGGCGTGCCGGCGCGCGGCGCGGCGGCGGTCGGCGCAGATGCGGCGGCGAAGTAGTAGGCGTCCTCGCCCGCGGCGATGCGCTCGGCGACCGCCTGGATCGCCTCCAGGTCGGCATGGATGGCGCCATGCCCGCGCAGCGCGGCATTGAGTTGCGGCAACACCTCGTAGGCCAGTTCGACCATGGTCACCACCGCCGGGCTGGCCGGGCGGGTGCCGTCGAGCACGCGGTTGAGCATGCCCTCGATCTTCCAACTGAACTCGCCGAGCACGCGCGCGCCGACCAGCCGGCCGCTGCCCTTCAAGGTGTGGAACACGCGGCGGATCGGGCGCAGGCTTTCCATGTGCGCGGGCGCGGCGCGCCACGCCGGCAGCAGGTTGCCGAGGTTGACCAGTTCTTCGTCGAATTCCTCGAGGAACACCTCGCGGATGTCGGCGTCGATCTCGCCATCGTCGACGAAGCCGCCATCGATGGTGGCTGGCGCGGTCGTTCCGCTCGGCTCGCCTGCCTCGTGTACCGGCTGCGGCTGGGTGGTGCCGGCCTCGGCGACGACAGGGTCGGCCGCGGCGGGCACGGCCTCCACGTCGAACTGCGCGGCAGCGGCGTCGAGGTCGGCGAGGAAGGCCGCCGACGCTTCGTCCAGTTCGATCGGCTGGATGCTGGCCTTGTGCACGCCAGGCACCGGCGCTTCCGGCGCAGAGATCGGCTCGGGCCAGTCCAGATCGACGAACGGACTGTGCCCGGCGTCGCTCTCGGCGTGTTCCTCGACGCCGGCGCGGACCGGCGGCGTCTCGCCGTCGGCGACGCCAGGCGCGGTCGCCTCATCGGCGTGCGACGGCTCGGCGACCGAAACGCCCTCGTCATCGACCAGGGTCGCCGGGGTGTCGTTCCAGACGATGCCGTGGTCGTCGTCGGATGCGCTCAGCGGGACGTCGGCGAAGACCGGCGCGTCTTCCAGTTCGATCACCAGGACGTCGGCGTCGGCCGCGTCCACGCGCGTACCGACCGGCTCGTCGACGATGACCAGGGATGCGTCGTCGTGCGCATCGCCGGCAACGGGTTCGGCGGCCGATTCGGCGGCCACCGGGTCGAACGTGTCGCCGTCCCCGGTGGCGATGCCGATATCGGCGGCGTCGACAGGCGACGCGGAGGCCTCGTCGCGCACGTCGCCAGTGGTTGGCTCGAACGCGGCGTGCTCGGCGGCTACCGGGTCGAACCCGTAGCCGGCCGGCGCCGCGGTTTCGGTGTCGGCCGCGGCAGGCGCCACGGCGGTATCGTCATGCCCGCCACCAGCGACCGGCTCGAACGTCGCGTACTCGGCGGCCACCGGGTCGAACCCGTAACCGGCCGGCGCCGCCGTCTCGCCATCGGGCTTGGCATCGGCATGCGTCTCGGCGTGCACGGGCGCCGCATCGGCCTCGGCGCGGAACGCATCGCCTTCCAGCGCCAGGGGATCGATCCGGATGTGCAGCGGTTCGGAGTTCGCCGCCCACGCGTCCTGCTCCGCGGCGACCGGATCGAAACTGGCGGCGGCGGAGGAGACGACGATGGTGTCGTCGCGATCGGCGGCATCGGCTTCGGCGGCGAGCGGCGCGACATCCGCGTCGGCGCCGTTGCCCTCGCCCGGTGCGGTGTCGCCAGCGTCCGCGGCGATGTCGTTACCACCGTCCAGCGTCCATTGCGGCGCCTGCGGCGTCTGCGCAGGCAGTGGCGGCGGCGTGCTTGCGACAACCGGCGTGTCCGCGACCGGCGCCAGGTCCCAGGACGGCACCGGCGGCGGGGTCGCAGGCAGCGCGCCCGGTGCCGCGACCTCGCTCGGCGCGGCCAGCGCTGCGGTGGCGGGCGTGGACGGCGCGAACGCGGCCGTCTCCGGCACCACGCCCTGCGGCGCCGGCGCCTCGCTTGGCAACGGCCAGTAGCGCAACGCCTCCAGGCTGCTGCGGGTGATGTCGAGGATTTCCTCGCGGCCCGGACGGCGCTCGCGCAGCGCCTCCAGGTAATACTCCAGGCTGGCCATCGCATCGGCCAGGGTGTCGAGCTGGCGGCCGCTGGGCACGCGCCGCTTGCCGATCAGCTCGGTGGCGACGTAGCGGCGCACGCCTTCCAGGTAGTCGGCCGGCTGCGGCAACTCCAGCATGCGCAGCGCACCGGCGACGTCGCCGAGCAGGCGCGGCACGTCGGCCAGGCGCTCGTGGTCCCAGTTGGTCTCGATGAAGGCGACGAAATGCTCGCGCGCGGCGGCGAAGTTGGCGATCGCCTCGTGCGCCAGCACTTCCACCGTGCGCCGCGCCTCGGCGGCGCTGGCATCGTCGTGGACGCCGGCACTGGCGCCGAGATAGGCGACCTGGTCGTCGAGCGAGGCGTCCACGTACAGCAGCGCGCCGGCGATATCCAGCAGCAGGCCCTCGTCGGCCTGGCGCTCGCCCTCGACGATGCTGCGCAGCGCATCGCGCTGCTGCACCACCACGCCGCGGGCCACACCCAGGCCCATCACGCCGAGGGTGTCGGCGACGCTGCCGAGTTCGTCCACCTGGGTCTGCAACGCGGCGACGTCGCCGCCGGTGCGCAGGTGCAGGTCGAGCGCGTCCTTGACCCGCAGCAGTTCTTCCTTGATCGCGGTGCCGACGGTGTCGAGCAACTCGCGATTGCGGCCGCTGAGGCTGCCGCGCGCATGGTCCAGTTCGGCCTCGGAGACACTGGCCGCGTCCGGCGACAGCGCGAACAACGCGCCTTCGCTCAGGCCGGGCTCGCCGCGCGCGGCGCGGATCTCGTTGAGCAGCGGCAGCAGCACGATCGGGATGTCGCGATGGCCGTCCTGCAGGCGTTCCAGGTAATCGGGCAGCAGCACGGTGCCGCGCATCAACGTCGCGCAGGCCTCGTCGCGATCGGCGACCTGCCCGTTCTGCACCGCCGTGGCCAGCAGTTCCAGTTCCTCGGCGACCATCGCCGGCGCGTACAGCTCGACCATGCGCAAGGTGCCCTGCACCTGGTGCAGGTAGCCGGCGCAGAAGCGCATGCGGCTGGTGTCGGCCGGGTCCTCGACGAAGTACTCGATTTCGCCGCGCACCTGGCGCAGGGTCTCGTCCAGCTCCGGCTTGACCCAGCCCAGGGCGGCGTGGCTCATCGCATCGCGCAGCGCGCTCATCGCGGCGCCCCCGCGGACGGCCACGCGCCGCGCCACGACGGCGCGGTGGTGAGCAGGGAGTGATCACGGTACGTCATGTGCGCTGTCCTTCCACCCGGGTCCGGTCGGCTCACGCCGGCAGCTTGAAGTCGGCGACCGAGCGCCGCAGGTCCGCCGCCAGTTGCGCCAGGCGGCCGATCGACTCGGCGGTGCGGCCGGCGCCCTGCGAGGTCTGTCCGGTGATGCGGCGGATCACGTCCATCGTCTGGGTGATGTCCGTCGCCGCGGCGGACTGCTGGTGCGCGGCGATGGAGATGTTCTTGATGAGGTTGTTGAGCGCATTGGAGACGCGCTCGATCTCGGTCAGCGCGGTGCCGGCGTCCTCGGCCAGGCGCGCGCCGGACACCACTTCGGAGGTGGTCTGCTCCATCGAGCTGACCGCTTCGTTGGTATCGGCCTGAATCGTCTGCACCAGGCCTTCGATCCGGCGCGTGGCGCCGGAGGTGCGTTCGGCCAGGCGCTGCACTTCGTCGGCGACCAGCGCGAAGCCGCGGCCGGCCTCGCCCGCCGAGGCGGCCTGCACCGCGGCGTTGAGCGCCAGGATGTTGGTCTGCTCGGAAATGTCGTTGATCAGTTCGACGATCGAGCCGATCTCCTGGGTCGATTCGCCCAGGCGCTTGATGCGCTTGGAAGTCTCCTGGATCTGGTCGCGGATCTGGTCCATGCCCTGGATGGTCTCGCGGACCACGCCGGCGCCCTCGGCGGCGATCACCACCGAGCGCTGCGCCACCTCGGCCGACTCGCTGGAATTGCGCGAGACCTGTTCGATGCTGGCGGCGATTTCGTTGATGCGCTCGGAGGCCGAGCCGATCTGCTCGGCCTGGTGGCCGGCGGCCTCGGCCAGCTGCAGCGCGGTGGCCTGGGTTTCCTCGGTGGAGACGGCGACCTTGGCCGAGGTGTCGTTGATCGTGGTGACCAGGTGGCGCAGTTCGTCGACGGCGTAGTTGATCGCGTCGGCGATGGCGCCGGTCATGTCCTCGGTGACCGAGGCCTTGACGGTCAGGTCGCCTTCGCCGAGCGAGCTGATTTCGTCGAGCAGGCGCATGATCGCCTGCTGGTTGCGGCTGTTGTACTCGACCTGCGTCTGGTAGCGGATTTCCTGCTCGCGCGCGCGGCTGCGCACCGAGGTCCAGACGAAGCCGATGATCGACAGCAGCGCCAGCACGCCGGACACCACGCCCAGCCAGAAGTTCGGGAACAGGCGCGTGTCGCGCACCGAGCCGAACGCGGAGAAGGCATCGAACAGCTTCTTGCTGTCGTCCAGCATCTTGTCCGAACCGGCGGTCAGCGCCGCGGCCGAGGACTGCGCGGCGAACAGGCTGCGCGAGCTGGCCAGCAACGCGTCCAGGTCCTTCTTCATCTCCGCCCACTGCGCCTGCGACTGCTCCAGCGCGCCCAGCGCGGCGGCGTTGCGCACCGGCGCGATGCCCAGTTCCTCGTTGCCGTTGCGCAGGCCGTCGAGCATCTGCCCGAACACCACCGAGTCGCGCGCCAGCGCGTCGCCGGCGCTGGCCGCGCCGCTGCCGCCCGCCCGCATCTCGGTGACGCGGCGGGCCATGGTGCCGGCCACCACCACCTGCTGCAGGGTGTTGTAGATCTGCGCGGCGGGCGCGCCGCTGACGGTCATCGCGCGCACCACTTCGTTCAACTGCGCCTGCAGCTGCGGCACGCCGCCGACGAAGCGCTCGGCGTTGCCGGCCAGCGCCAGCACCGCCGGCTCGCTGTCCACCACCTGCTGCGCGTTCTTGCCCAGCGGCGCCCAGGTGCGGTTGAGCGCGTCCAGCGGGCCGGAGATGCCGGCCTCGTTGGCGTAGCGCGCATTGAGCGCGGCGACGGTGCTCTCCACCCGCGCCTTGGTCTGCTTGAATTGCGTGTAGGTGGCCGCGTTGCCGGAGACCGCGTCGCGCGCCTGGTTGGCGAGCTGCTGCGACAGCACCTGCAGGTCGGCCGCGCCGGTGCTGGCACCGGCCAGGCGATTGCCCTGCCAGGTGGCCACGCCGGTGTTGGCGCCGAACACGATCAGCGACAATGCCAGCAGGCCCAGCCAGAAACTGGTGCCCACGCTGCCGAGCTTGCTGGCCTTGCGGGCGTCCGGAGCAGTACTCATGATGCGACCTCGGTCTTCGATGCGGAGGCAGGCCGCGCGCTCAGGCGGCGGCTTGACGGAATTCGGGTGTGCGCGACAGCAGCGACAGCGAGAACACGCCCCAGTCGTTGCTGTCGCCGCGGAACGCGCGGTCGACGAAGTGGGCGTAGCGGCCCTGGGCCAGTTCGCCCGGCTCCACCGCCTGCGACTCGGTGAAGCTGCGCTGGCCGAACAGTTCGTCGATGGTCAGCGCCACGTCGCCGCCGCTCTGGCGCATGATCAGCACGCGCTGGCCTTCCAGCAGCGAGGTGCGCTGGCCTTCCATGAACTGCTTGAGATCGACCACCGGGAACAGGTTGCCGCGCAGGTTGCCCACGCCCAGCAGCCACGGCTGCGCGCCCGGCACCGGGGTGATCGGCGGCATGCGCACGATTTCCACCACCTCGCGGAAATCCGACACCAGATGGCGGGTACCGACGCGGAAGCCGACCCCGCGCCAGATGTTCTCGTCGAACTCGCGCTCGGGCATCTGCACCGCGTGCGCCAGGCTGCGCCGCTCGTAGGCCTCGAGGATGTCGAAGGGCGAGCGCACGTCAGCCGACCAGTTGGTTGATGCGGGCGATCAGCTCGTCCTCGCGCGGCGGCTTGACGATGTAGTCGGTGGCGCCCTGGCGCATGCCCCAGACCTTGTCGGTCTCCATGCTCTTGGTGCTGATGATCAGCACCGGGATGTGCCGGGTGGCCTCGTCGCGCGACAGCGCGCGGGTGGCCTGGAAGCCGCTCATCCCCGGCAGCACCACGTCCATCAGCACCAGGCTGGGCGCCTGTTCGCGGACGAGCTTGAGCCCGTCCTCGGCATTGTCGGTGGCGAGCACCTCGTGCCCGGCCTTCTGCAGCCATTGCGTGAACACCGCCCGGTCGGTCGGTGAGTCCTCGATCAACAAGATTCGAGCCATGCTGCCTTTCCCCCTGGTCAGGCGTTGACGTATGTACGGATCGCGCCCAGCAGTTCTTCGCGTGTGAAGGGTTTGGTGAGGTACTGCTCGGAGCCGACGATGCGGCCGCGCGCCTTGTCGAACAGGCCGTCCTTGGAGGACAGCATGATCACCGGCGTGGCCTTGAACAGCTGGTTGCCCTTGATCAGCGCGCAGGTCTGATAGCCATCCAGCCGCGGCATCATGATGTCCACGAAGATGATCTGCGGTTGCTGATCGGCGATCTTGGCCAGCGCCTCGAAGCCGTCGGTGGCGGTGACCACCTCGCAGCCCTCGCGCTTCAACAGCGTTTCGGCGGTACGACGGATCGTCTTCGAGTCATCGATCACCATGACTCTGAGTCCTGCGAGTTCCCCACCCGCAGTCGTGTTTTCACTCATTCACTTGCCCCCAGGCGCGCGACGCTTCATCGGATCCGACGTCGCTGCGAAACGACATGTATCCCAAGACCCGCTCAGACTGTCAAGGCCGCCGCCGTGGCACTGCTTCGGATCACTTTCCAGCGCTTACTATGTCACAGTTTGATTGCCGTCGCCGGGCGCCGCGGGGCCCCGTGCCTGGCCCGTTGCGCACCCCTGCCGCCGACCCGCTACCATCTTCCGCTCAGCCCCCCAGGTACCGCCATGTCGTTCGATGTCATCGTGGTGATGGACCCCATCGCCAGCATCAAGATTGCCAAAGACACTACCTTCGCGATGTTGCTGGAAGCGCAGCGCCGCGGGCACCGTTTGCACTACGTGCGGCCCGGCGGGCTGAGCCTGCGCGAGGGCCGCGCGCTCGCCCAGGTGGCGCCGCTGACGGTGCGCGACGACAAGGCCGGCTGGTTCGAGCTGGGCGCCTTCGCCGAGTTGGCGTTCGGTCCCGGCCAGGTGGTGCTGATGCGCAAGGACCCGCCGTTCGATTCGGAATTCCTGTACGACACCCACGTGCTGACCGTGGCCCAGCGCGCCGGCGCGCAGGTGGTCAACGATCCGCAGGGCCTGCGCGACTTCAACGAGAAGCTGGCCGCGCTGCTGTTCCCGCAGTGCTGCCCGCCGACCCTGGTCAGCCGCGACGCCGCCGCGCTGAAGGCGTTCGTGCTCGAGCACGGCCAGGCGGTGCTGAAGCCGCTGGACGGCATGGGCGGGCGTTCGATCTTCCGCAGCGGCACCGGCGACCCCAACCTCAACGTGATCCTGGAGACGCTGACCGACGGCGGCCGCAAGCTGGCGCTGGCGCAGCGCTTCATCCCCGACATCAGCGCCGGCGACAAGCGCATCCTGCTGGTCGACGGCGTGGCGGTGGACTACTGCCTGGCGCGGATTCCGCAGGGCGACGAGTTCCGCGGCAACCTGGCCGCCGGCGGCCGCGGCGAAGGCCGTCCGCTGAGCGAGCGCGACCGCTGGATCGCCGCCCAGGTCGGCCCGGAGATGAAGCGGCGCGGCATGCGCTTCGTCGGCCTGGACGTGATCGGCGACTATCTGACCGAGGTCAACGTCACCAGTCCCACCTGCGTGCGCGAACTGGACGCGCAATTCGGGCTCAACATCGCCGGGCTGCTGTTCGACGCCATCGAGGCCTATCCGGCGCGATGAGCGCGGCCGCCGCGACGCCCGCGCCGCGCATCGGCGAGCGCGAACGGCTCAGTGCCACCCTGGTGCTGTCGCTGATCGTGCACGGCCTGCTGATCCTGGGCGTGGGCTTCGCGATCGACGACGAGGCGCCGCTGGTGCCGACCCTGGACGTGATCTTCAGCCAGACCAGCACCCCGCTGACGCCCAAGCAGGCCGACTTCCTGGCCCAGGCCAACCAGCAGGGCGGCGGCGACCACGACAAGCCGCAACGTCCGCGCGACAGCCAGCCCGGGGTGGTGCCGCAGCAGCACGACGGCCTGGCGCCGCAGGCGCTGCGCGCGCAGACCGCCGCGGCGGCGCCGGAACCGACCCCGCGCGTGGTCAGCAGCGCACGCGGCGAGCAGCCGCAGCCGGCGCCGCAGACCCAGCCGCGCACTGAGCCGCCGCCCCAGCCGGTGGACGCGCAACGCGAGCAACGCGACGCGGAGATGGCGCGCCTGGCCGCCGAAGTGCATCTGCGCTCGGAGCAGTACGCCAAGCGGCCGAACCGCAAGTTCGTCTCCGCCAGCACCCGCGAGTACGCCTACGCCAACTATCTGCGCGCCTGGGTCGATCGCGCCGAGCGCGTCGGCAACCTCAACTACCCCGACGAAGCGCGCCGGCAACGGCTGGGCGGGCAGGTGGTGATCAGCGTCGGCGTGCGCCGCGACGGCAGCATCGAGAGCAGCCGCGTGCTGCGCTCCAGCGGCGTGCCGATGCTCGACGCCGCCGCGCTGCGGGTGGTGCAGCTCGCGCAGCCGTTCCCGCCGCTGCCGCGGACCGAGGACAACATCGACATCCTGCAGGTGACCCGCACCTGGGTGTTCCTGCCGGGCGGCACCCTGCGCGACGACCGCTGAGCGCGCGGCGAGTAAGCCCCTCTCCCGCCGGGAGAGGGGTTGGGGTGAGGGTCCGGCGCGAAAGCGACTCGCGGAGCTTGGGGTGCACGAGGCTGCGCCCGCACCCTCATCCGCCCTGCGGGGCACCTTCTCCCGACGGGAGAAGGAGTTGCCTGCGTCGCGTGGCGCCACATGCGTGCCCACCGCAGCCAGGAGATAACCATTGGTGCCAGCCACATAACGACGCGGCATTTCTGAATAGGCGACACATTAAGGTTAATGGACGCGGGGAACGTTACCGCGCACACCGCATCGCCAAGGACGCGTGACTCGGAAGCAGGCGCGGCGCGCCCCGCCCCCACCACCCGAGCCGCTTCCTCCATGAAAAAGTCCCCCCTACTCCACAGGCCCGCCCTGCTCGCCTTGGCGCTGGCCGCCGCTCTCGCCGCGCCGCACGCGTTCGCCCAATCCACCACCGGCGCGGTCGCCGGACAGGCGCCGGCCAACGCGCAACGCGTGCTGGTACGCAGCGACAGCGGCCTGAGCCGCGAGGTCGCGGTCGACGCGCGCGGCCGCTACAGCATCGGCCAGTTGCCGCTGGGCACCTACACCGTCATCGCCAAGGGCGCCGACGACGCCGTGCTCGGCAGCCGCGAAGGCGTCGGCCTCACCGTCGGCGCGGTCACCGACGTGTCCTTCGCCGCCGTCACCAGCCTGTCCGGGGTCCAGGTCAGCGCCGACCGCGCCGCCGCGGCGATCGACGTCGGCAGCGTGGACTCGCGCACCGTGATCGATGCCCAACAGCTGCAGCGGCTGCCGCTGGGACGCTCGGCCGAAGCGATCGCGCAACTGGCGCCCGGCGTGGCCGGCAACAGTGGCAGCGGCACCTACATCGGCCCGACCGGCGCGCAACTGCTCAGCTTCGGCGGTTCCTCGTCCGCGGAGAACGCGTATTACATCAACGGCTTCAACACCACCGACCCGCTGCGCGGCCTGGGCGGGCTGACCCTGCCCTACGGCAGCATCGACCAGTTGGAGGTCTATACCGGCGGCTACAGCGCCAAGTACGGGCGTTCCGACGGCGGCGTGATCAACGCGGTCGGCAAGCGCGGCAGCAACGAATGGCATGTCGGCGGCCAGGCGACCTGGGAGCCGGACGGGCTGCGCTCCTCGCAGAAGGACGTCTACGCGCCCGGCGACGGCAGCCTGTACCGGCCGGACAGCAAGAGCGGTTCCACGCTCAGCACCCAGAGCCTCTACGCAGGCGGCCCGCTGATCCAGGACAAGCTGTTCTTCTTCGGCGCCTACGAACTGCAGCGCCAGGACGGCGACCGCTTCTACGGCGCGCGCGAGACCACCCCGGGCGAGTACTACTACGACTACCGCTACCGCCGGCCGAGTTGGTACGCCAAGCTGGACTGGAACATCAGCGACCGCCAACTGCTGGAGATCACCGGCGCCTCCAGCCGCTACATCACCCGCGGCACGTATTCCGACTACAGCGGCCGCGACATCGGCGCCCCGCGCGGCAGCGCCGACACCACCAAGACCGGCGGCGACCTGTGGACCGCCAAGTACACCGGCTATCTCACCGACCGCCTGACCTTCAGTGCCCAGTACGGCAAGCAGCGCACCGACGACTACAGCGGCAATCCCAACTACAGCGGCGCCTTGACCTATCTCTCCGGCACCTCGTTCCAGAACCCGGCCTACACCGGCGGCACCCCGATCACCAATGCGCAGACCACCGCGCTGCTGATCGACCCCGACCGCGGCAACCGCACCGACAACCTGCGGCTGGACCTGAACTACGTGATCGGCGAGCACAGCATCACCATCGGCATCGACAACCAGAACGCGCGCGCGCTCAACCGCGGCTCGGTCGCGTCGGGCGATGGCTACCAGTGGATCTACGGCCAGTCCAACCCGAACGTGCCGATCAACACCGGACTCGGGGTGCCGGCCACCGGCGGCTACGCCAACGGCCAGGACGGCTACTACGTGCGCCGGTACGTCTACAGCGCGCTGGCCTCGGTGCGCGCGGCGCAGCGCGCGCAGTACGTCGAGGACAACTGGCAGATCAGCGACCGCTTCCTGCTCAGCCTCGGCCTGCGCCTGGACCAGTTCACCAACTACAACCGCGACGGCGACGCCTACATCAAGCAGACCAGCGGGCAGTGGGCGCCGCGGCTGGGCTTCAGCTGGGACGTCGACGGCGATGCGCGCTTCAAGGTGTACGGCAACGCCGGCCGCTACTACCTGGCGCTGCCGCTGAACCCGGCGTTCAACGCCGCCGGCGCGACCCTGGCGACCTCGACCTACTACACCTACGGCGGCATCGACGGCAACGGCTATCCCACCGACCTGACCCAGATCTCCGGCGCGGTCTCGGCCAACAACAACTACGGCATCCTGCCCGATCCCAAGACCGTGGCCACGCAGGGCATCAAGCCCTCGTTCCAGGACGAGTTCATCCTCGGCTTCACCAAGGCCTGGGGCGACAGTTGGGTGTACGGCGCCAAGGGCACCTACCGCGTCCTGCGCAGCGGCGTGGACGACTACTGCGACAGCGACACGGTGTTCGCCGCGGCCGCGGCGCAGGGGCATACGGTGACCCTGGCCAGCAATCCGGTCAGCTGCTGGCTGATCAATCCGGGCCGGCGCAACACCTTCACCCTGGTGGACACCTCGGGCAACTACGTCAGCGTGCCGCTGAGCAACGCGCAGTTCGGCTTCCCCGCGTTCAAGCGCAACTACTACGGGCTCAACCTGTCGCTGGAGCATCCATTCGACCAGCGCTGGTACGGCCGCCTCGACTACACCTGGTCGCGCAGCTACGGCACCACCGAGGGCCAGTTGCTGTCGGGCATCGGCCAGACCGCGGTGTCCACCACCCAGGCCTGGGACTATGCGCAACTGATGGAACACACCAACGGGCCGCAGAGCAACGACCACACCCATCAGGTCAAGTTCTACGGCTACTACCAGTTCACCCCCGAATGGCTGGTGTCGGCCAATCTCAAGCTGGTGTCCGGCACGCCGTTCAGCACACTGGGCTCGTACGGCGCCGACCAGAGCGATCCGTCGGGCTACGGCATCGCCTACCACTACTACCAGGGCCAGCCGGCGCCTCCGGGCAGCCAGGGCCGGCTGCCGTGGCTGAAGCAGCTCGACCTGGGCGTGTCGTGGCGGCCGGCGTACGCCGAGCACAAGCTGGCCTTCAACCTGGACGTGTTCAACGTGTTCGACGGCCAGGCCACGCTGTGGAAGTACCCGTACTCGGAAAGCGATCCGGGCGTGAGCGACCCGGTCTATGGCGCGCCGTTGCTGCGCCAGGCGCCGCGTTCGGTCCGGCTGAGCGTCAGCTACGACTACTGAGCCGCGCCGGCGGTGCGCGCGGGTGCCGGCCGCGGGCGGTCGGCACCCTGCCCGGCCTCACTGCGCGCCGCTGGCCGCATGCAGGCGATCGGCCAAGGCCACGATCTCGGCCGCGTCCTGCACGCGCGTGCGCCAGGCGGCAGGGATGCCGTCGACGCCATAGAAGGCGCCCGCCAACTGCCCGCAGATCGCCGCGGTGGTGTCGGCGTCCTCGCCCAGGTTGGCCGCGCGCAGCACCGCGTCGGCGAAGCACTCGGTGGTCGCGAAGCACCACAGCGCCGCCGACAGCGCATCGACCACGTAGCCGGTGCCGCGAATCTGCGTCGCCGGCACCGCGGCGTGGTCGCGCACGGCCAGCGCGCGCAGCGCCGGCGTGTCCAGGACCAGGTCCGGCGCCCGCAGCACCTGCGCGCGATCGCCGCCGAGCAGCGCGCTGCGCAACTGCACGGCGAACAGCCGGCAGGCGTCCAGCGCCTCGGCGGCGGCATGCGTGGTGCGCGAGCTGTCGGCCGCGCGCTCGGCCAGCACGTCCGGACGCTGCGCGTAGTACATCGCCACCGGCGCCAGCCGCATCAGCGAACCGTTGCCGGCCGCGCGCGGATCGGCGCTGCCGCTGAAGGCCGGGCCGCCGTCCAGATAGCGCTCCAGCGCCTGGCGCACGGTATTGCCGATGTCGAAGCATGCGCCGGTGCTGCTGAGGTAGCCGTGGCGGTACCAGTTGCAGTAGCGGTTCATCTGGTCCTCGGCGTCGAAGCCTTCGCGGTACAGCAGGCTGTGCGCCAGGCACAAGGCCATCGAGGTGTCGTCGGTCCACTGCCCGGGCTGCAGATCGAACGGACCACCGCCCACCATGTCGTCGATCGGGGCGAAGCTGCCGGGCGCCTTGAATTCCAGTGTCGTCCCGAGCGCATCGCCGACCGCCAGGCCCAGCAGGCAGCCGCGGAAGCGCGCGCGTTCGGCGTCCATGACGCTCACCGCGCGGCCCGCTGCGCGTGCTGCTCGGCCAGGGTCAGGGCGACGTTGTCGCGCAGATAGGCCGGCTCCGCGCGTTCAGGCGCGATCGCCTCGCCGCGCGCGTGCGCGGCCAGCGCCAGGACCAGCACGTCGGCGGCATGCGGCAAGGCGTGCGCGTCGGCACCGCGCAACTGCGCGCCGAGGCGCTGCTGCAGGCGGCCGTCGCCCGCCGCCAGGCCGGTGCCGACAGCGTGCCAGTGCGCCTGCGCATCGGGCAGCGCGAAGGCGTCGGGCGCCAGCACCTGCTCGGGCGTCACCGCGTGCAGGCCGTCGGTGTCGCGCGCGTAGGTCGCGGCGTAGATCTCGCCCATGCGCGCATCGATCGCGGCCAGCACGCGCGGCGCGTCGGCCGGCGCGCGCAAGGCCAGCGCCTGCAGGGTGGACACCGGCAGCACCGGCAGGTCCAGCGCCAGCGCGATGCCCTGCGCCAGCGCGATCGCCAGGCGCACGCCGGTGAACGCGCCCGGGCCGCGGCCGAAGGCGATCGCATCGAGCTGGCCGCGGGCGATGCCGGCCTCGGCCAGCAACTGCTCGGCCCACGGCAACGCCAGCTCGGCGTGCCGGCGCGGCGCCAGTTCGAAGCGCTCCAGCACGCGGTCGCCGACCTGCACCGCGACGGAGCAGGCTTCGGTGGAGGTTTCGAAAGCGAGTAGGTTCATTGGGGGCGGGGAGTCGGGAATGGGGAGTGGGGAATCGCAAGAGCAAACGCAGAAGCGAACGCTTGCGTCGGCTAGCCGGCTGGCGGCGACGTGCCCGTGTCGAGATTATCCACCAGCGCGGGGGCCTCGGCCGCGAAGAACCGGCGCACGTCCTCCACGTCGCGGGTGCGCGCGAACGGGGGCAGCGATTCCAGGAAGGTGCGGCCGTAGGACTTGGACAGCAGCCGCGGATCGCACAGCACCAGCACGCCGCGGTCGCTCTCGCTGCGGATCAGCCGGCCCACGCCCTGCTTGAGCGCGATCACCGCCTGCGGCAGTTGCTCGTCGCGGAACGGATTGCCGCCGTCGCGGCGGATCGCGTCCAGCCGCGCCTCGAACACCGGATCGTCCGGCGCGGCGAACGGCAGCTTGTCGATCACCACCACGCTCAGCGCATCGCCGACCACGTCCACGCCTTCGCGGAAGCTGGCCGAGCCGAGCAAGACGCCGTTGCCGGAGGCGCGGAAGCGCTGCAGCAGGGTCGCGCGCGGCGCCTCGCCCTGCACGAACAGCGGCCAGGGTCCGTCGCGCAACGCCTCGGCCGCTTCGCGCAACGCGCGGTGCGAGGCGAACAGCAGGAAGGCGCGGCCCTGCGAGGCCTGCAACACCGGTTGCAACGCGGCGATCAGCGCGGTGCCGAAGCCGCGCGCATTCGGGTCCGGCAGCGACGGCAGATAGCACAGCGCCTGCCTGGCCCAATCGAACGGACTGGGCTGCAGCAGGGTCATCGGATCGCTCAGTCCCAGGCGAACGGCGATGTGCTCGAACTCGCCCTTCACCGCCAGCGTCGCCGAGGTGAACACCCAGGCCGCCTGCGACTGCTCGCGGTGCGTGCGCAAGGGCCCGGACACGTCCAGCGGCGTGCGCTGGCAGCGGAAGCCGCGCGCGCTCAGTTCGTACCACAGCACGTCGTTGGCCGGCGGCGCCGGTTCGGCGTCGAAGTCGGGAATCGGCGCATCGTCGCCGAGCCAGCGGTCCAGCCGCGTGCGCATGTCCTGCGCGCGCGCGGCGCAGGCGTCGAAGCCGGGCGAGGCCTCGCGCAACGCCGCCAGGCTGTCCTGCAGGCGCGCCAGCTCGCTCAGCAGCGCATCGAAGCCGTCGCGCACCTGCGGCTTGGCCAGCAGCCGCCATTGCGTGCCGCGGGCCGGCAATCCCTCCATCGCCGCGCGCAGGTCGCGCACGGCCTGCTCCAGCGCCTGCACCGGCGCCTGCAGGCTGGCCAGCGCGCCGGCGACGTGGCGGCTCTCGGCCAGGCAATCGCGCGCCAGTTCCTGCAGCGGGCGCATGCCGAAGCTCTCGCCGAAGAAGTTCGCCGCCAGTTCCGGCAACTGGTGCGCCTCGTCGATGACGAAGGCCTGCGCGCCGGGCAGGATTTCGCCGAAGCCTTCCTGTTTCAGCGCCAGGTCGGCCAGCAGCAGATGGTGGTTGACCACCACCAGGTCGGCGGCCTGCGCGCGCTGCCGCGCCTGCACCACGAAGCACTCGCCCCAGAACGGGCACTCGGTGCCCAGGCAGTTGTCCACGGTCGAGGTGACCATCGGCAGCAGCGGCGAATCGTCGGGCAGCGCGTCGAGTTCGGCGACATCGCCGAAGCGGGTGCGCCCGCTCCAGGCGACGATGCGCTGGAACTGCGCGATCTGCTCGCGCGCGGTGAAGCGCGGCTCGCCCTTGGCCTGTTCCAGCCGGTACTTGCACAGATAGTTGGCGCGGCCCTTCAGCAGCGCGCTGTTGAGGCCCACCCCCAACGCCGCGCGCACCCGCGGCAGGTCGCGGTGGTAGAGCTGGTCCTGCAGCGCGCGGGTCCCGGTGGAGACGATGGTCTTCAGCCCCGACAGCAGCGCCGGCACCAGATACGCATAGGTCTTGCCGGTGCCGGTGCCGGCCTCGGCGAGCAGCACGTCGCGCTGCTCGAAGGCCTCGGCGATCGCCGCGGTCAGCCGCAACTGCGCCGCGCGCGGCACGAACGCATCGAGCTGGCGCGCGAGCGCGCCGCCTTCGCTGAGCGCTTCGGTGCTTGCATGGGCTAAAGACATTGGGGTGGTGCCGGGATTGGGGATTCGGGATTGGGGATTGGTAAAAGCAGATGGCGTGCGCGTCGCGGGCCAATGCGTTCGGCCAACAGGCACAGGACACGCCAAGCAGCGACGTCAGCCTACAACGCGCGGGAATGCGCTCTTGCCAATCCCCAATCCCGACTCCCGAATCCCGGCCCTCAATACCTCTTGATCCCCGGCACCGTGCAGCGCTCGATCTGCGCATGCGCGGAGGCGGCGTTTTCCTTCTGTCCGCGGGCCAGGCGCGATTGCTCGATCGTGGCCCAGTGGCGGCGGCACAGCGGGCCGGTCTGCGAGCCCAGGTCGATGGCGCGCTTGGCCAGGGCCTCGGCCTGGGCGTCGTCCTTCTGCAGCAGGGCCAGTTCGGCGCGTTCCTGCAGCAGGGTCGGGTCTTCCGGCACCAGTTGCAGGGCCTGGTCCAGCGCGGCGGCCGCGCCGGCCAGGTCGCCGGCGGCGCGCTTGCGCTTGGCGCTGTCGCGCAGGTCCTCGACCTGCGGATCGCGCAGCGGCTGCACGCTCAG
>Ga0105251_10000509_pt1 | contig 36783 bp, 34 predicted proteins | sample KBSS64metaG_FD_80424 | JGI IMG/M metagenome (GOLD analysis project Ga0105251, IMG submission 80424) | Switchgrass rhizosphere microbial communities from Kellogg Biological Station, Michigan, USA - KBS S6-4 metaG | ecosystem: Host-associated > Plants > Roots > Rhizosphere > Soil | place...
AGTCTCCGAGAGCGGTGTAAAGATCGCCGACGCGCCGTTTCAGCACGTCGCGCAGCGGCAGGCGCAGTTCGTCCAGGGCGCGGCACGCCGCCTGGCCCAGCGCATCGTCGCGGCACGGCAGGTAGGTTTCGTCGATGGGAATGCGCAACTGGCAGTTTTCGTACAACTCGGTCAGCGGCACGTCGGCCAGGTCGCGCGCCAGCAGCCACTCGCCTTGCTCGACCCGGCTGAGCAGGCGGATGCGCTCCAGCTCGCACAGCAGTTCCTGCACCAGCGAATCGGTCAGCATCGGCTCCAGTTGCAGGATCTGGTCTTCGTGCAGGCCCCTCCCCTCCTTGCGCGCCTGCGCGAAGCGCCCGAGCAGGCGCAGCAGCCCATAGATCTCGTAGCCGGCCGGCAGCCGCATCGACGCCGGCTGGTAGCGGAACGCGGCGATCGAGGAGGCCAGCGAGGCGCCGAGCAGGATCGCGATCCAGCTCAGGTAGATCCACAGCAGGAAGATCGGCACGAACGCGACCGTGCCGTAGATGCGCTGGTAGGACTGGAAACTGCCCAGGTACAGGCTCAGCCCCCACTTCACCAGTTCCAGCAGGGCCACCGCCAACAGCGCGCCCGGCACCGCGTGGCGCAGCTTGACGGTGTGGTGCGGCACCACCCGGTACACCAGGACGATGCACACGAACTCGATCAGCACCGGCGCCAGCGACAGCACCAGTTGCGCCAGCAGGCGGCCCTCGCTGGTCTTGAACAGCGGCAGCGCGAAGAACTGCGCCGACGCCGCCAGCGACGCGGCGGCCAGCAACGCGCCCAGGGTCAGCACGGTCCAGTACACCAGGAAGCGGGTCAGCCGCGGCCGCGCCGAGACCACCCGCCAGATCCGGTTGAAGGTCTGCTCGACGCTGTTCAAGGTGATCAGCAGCGACACCATCAGCGCGATCGTGCCGGCGCTGGTCAGTTGCCCGGCGCTGGCCGAGAACTGGCGCAGATAGGCCTCCACCGAACGCGCCGCGGCCGGCACGAAATTGGAGAAGATGTAGTCGCTGAGCCGGTCGCTCCACTCGTTGAACACCGGGAACGCGGACAGCACGCCGAACACCACCATCGCCAGCGGCACCAGCGCGAAGATGGTGGTGTAGGCCAGCGAGGCGGCGGCCTGGAACAGGCGGTCGTCGAGGAAGCGGTGCCACAGGAACCCCACGAAGCTGCGCATCCGCGCGCGGTCGCGCACCCGCTCCGTCCAGAGATTGACCGTGTCCAAGGGCTGCATCGGGCAAGGGTACCCGATGCGCGCGGATGCCGGCATCGCCGATACTGGCGGCCGTTCTGGTGCAAGCAGCGAGGGCCCCGTGGCCGAGATCCTGGTCCTGTACTACAGCCGTGGCGGTTCGGTGGCGCGCCTGGCGCGGCAGATCGCGCGCGGCGTCGGCGAGGTGCCCGGCATGGCCGCGCGCCTGCGCACCGTGCCGCCGGTGGCGGCGGTGACCCAGGCCAGCGCGCCGCCGGTCCCCGACAGCGGCGCGCCGTACGTGGACGCCAGCGACCTGCGCGCGTGCGTGGGCCTGGCGCTGGGCAGCCCGACCCGGTTCGGCAACATGGCCGCGCCGGTCAAGCACTTCATCGACGGCCTCGGCGCCGACTGGGCCAGCGCCACCCTGGCCGGCAAGCCGGCCGCGGTGTTCACCTCCACCGCCTCGCTGCACGGCGGCCAGGAGGCCACGCTGCTGTCGATGCACCTGCCGCTGCTGCACCACGGCTGCCTGATCGTGGGCATTCCCTACACCGAACCGCTGCTCAGCAGCACCCGCAGCGGCGGCACGCCCTACGGCGCCAGCCACGTCGCCGGCGCCGAGGACGACCCGCAGCCCAGCGAGGAAGAGGCGCACCTGGCGCGTGCGCTGGGCAAACGCCTGGCGAGCATCGCGCAGCGGCTGGCGACGCCGTGAGCGCGGCGCGCCTGGCGCTGGGAGCGACGCTGCTGGCGCTGGCGGCGCTGTATGCGGCCTGGTTCCACGACGACCGCGATCGCATCGCCGCACTGCTGGTGTTCGCGCTGCCGCCGCTGCTGCTGGGCATCGGCGCGCTGAGGGGATCGGCGCTGGCGCGCTTCTGGGCCGGCGTGTTCGGGCTGTTCTGGTTCAGCCACGGGGTGATGGCCGCCTGGAGCGATCCGCCGCAACGCGCCTACGCCTGGGCCGAGCTGCTGCTGGCGTTGCTGGCGATCGGCCTGGCCAGCGCGCCGGGACTGCGCGCGCGCTTCGCCGGCAAGCGCGGCGACAAGGGCCGCGACGCGTCCTGAGCGGCCGCCACGCAGCCGGTATCATGGCGCCCTGCGCGGCCTCGGCGGCGCCCCGTCATGTTTAGGAACCGGCAATGGAAGAACTCCTGATCGTCACCACCGGCGGCACGATCGACAAGATCTACTTCGACGACAAGTCCGACTACCAGATCGGCGACCCGCAGATCGGCCAGATCCTCAAGGAACTGGGCGTGACCTTCCGCTTCAGCGTGATCCCGATCATCCGCAAGGATTCACTGCACATCACCGACGAAGACCGCGAACTGATCCGCGCCACCGTCGCCGCGCAAGCCGCGCGCCACGTGCTGATCACCCACGGCACCGATTCGATGGTGCAGACCGGCAAGGTGCTGCAGAGCATCGCCGACAAGACCATCGTGATGACCGGCGCGCTGAACCCGGCGCGCTTCCGCGGCTCCGATGCGGAATTCAACATCGGCTGCGCGGTCGGCGCGGTGCAGTCGCTGCCGCCCGGGGTCTACATCGCCATGAACGGGCAGATCTGGGACCCGCGGAAGGTACGCAAGAACGTGGCCGCCAACCGCTTCGAGCCGGCCTGAGCCGACATGTCCAAGGCCACCCGCGCCACCCGCGCGCTGGATGCGGCCGGCGTCGCCTACCGGCTGCATCCCTACGACTACGCAGCCGAAGCCGGCGCCAAGGGCCTGCAGGCGGCGCAGGCGCTCGGCCTGCCGCCGGAACGGGTGTTGAAGAGCCTGATGGCCTGGGTCGACCAGCGCGCGGTGTGCGTGGTGGTGCCGTCGGACCGCCGCGTGCAATTGAAGAAGCTGGCGGCGGCCGGCGCCGGCAAAGCCGCGCGGATGATGGAGGTGGCCGACGCCGAGCGGCTGACCGGCTACAAGGTCGGCGGCATCAGCCCGCTGGGCCAGCAACGGCAGGCGCCGGTGCTGGTCGAACAGGCGGCGCTCGCGCCCGGCAGCGTGTGGTTCAACGCCGGGCAGCGCGGCCTGCTGCTGGAACTGGATGCGGCGCAGTTGCTGGACGTGTTGAAGGCGCGCGCCTGCGATCTGTGCGAGTGATACGCGAACCGCGGGACGTCCCGTTGCTGCAAGCGCGTTACCGCGACGCGCTGCGACCATCAGACCGACACCCGCAAGCGCTGCGGCAGGGCGGCCCCCATCCTTGTCTCCGTTCTTTGCCTGCGCTCTCCAGCCTCCAGTAGCTGTTTCACTGCTTGCTGCTTGCTGCTTGCAGACAGCGTGAGGCCCGGAACGCGGCAGCTGAACCCGTAAGCGCCCTGCATCGCCGGCGCTGGCCGGAGCGCCGGCATAAAAAAACCCGCGTCGGAACGCGGGCAATCGCATTTCAGCTGCGGGCGCTGCGGCCCCGCCGACTGCGCTGGAGGGAAAGCGGCGCTGACGCGGCGGCCACGACGGCCGCCGCGCAGCGGGCGGATCAGTAGCTCGCGGTCAGGGTGACGCCCGAGAACGTGCTGTACGCCTTGACCCGCACGTAGTACGTGCCGCTCGGCGCGCTGAAGGTGCAGGTCTCGTTGTTGCCGTTGAGGTAGGGCCGGCAGTTGTAGCTGCTGTCGGTCGGCGCGCTGCCCTGGCGCACGTACAGGTCGGCATCGCCGCTGCCGCCGGAGATGCTCACGCTCAGCGAGCTGCTGCCGGACGGCACCGTCACCGTGTAGTTCAGCGACGCGCCGGAGCTGGCATTGAGGCCGGTGACCGGCACGCCGTTCTGCAACGTGTTGCCGCTCGGCGGCGTGGTGGTGCCGCCGCCGGCGGCGGCGGCGGTCACCGCCGCGTTGGCGTCGAGCAGGCCGGCGCCGCAGCCCTGCGAGCAGGAGAAGCTGGCGGCGGTGCTCTTGATGGTGCTCTCCACCTGCGCCGGGGTCAGCGGGGTCGAGGCCACCGACTGCATCAGCGCGACCACGCCGGCCACGTGCGGCGCCGCCATCGAGGTGCCGTTGTAGGACGCGTAGCTGGCATTGCCCGGGGTGGTGGTGCCGTCGTTGAGCGTGGACAGGATGTTCGAGCCCGGCGCGGAAATGTCGATGCCGCTGCCGTAGTTGGAGTAGCTGGCCTTGGCCCGCGAGGACGTGGTGGCCGCCACCGCGATCACGTTGCTGCAGTTCGCCGGCACCGAGCTGGACACGTTGGTCGAGCTGTTGCCGGCCGCCACCACCACGGTGGTGCCGCGGTTGACCGCGCCATTGATCGCGTTCTGGTAGGTGGTCGAGCAGGTGCCGCTGCCGCCCAGCGACATGTTGATCACTTCGGCCGGGGTGGTATTGGTCGGCACGCCGCTGACGGTGCCGCCCGAGGCCCAGGTGATCGCGTCGGCGATGTCGGAGGTGTAGCCGCCGCACTTGCCGAGCACGCGCACCGGCAGGATCTTGGCCTTGAACGCGGTGCCGGCGACGCCGGTGCTGTTGTTGGTCACCGCGGCGATGGTGCCGGCCACATGGGTGCCGTGCCAGCTGGAGTTGGACGCCGGCGAACCGGAATAGCATTCGTTGGCCGCCGACCAGTCGCCTTCGTCGGCCGGATTGCTGTCGCGGCCGTTGCCGTCGCGCGCGTCGGTCCCGTCGCTGATGAAATCGTAGCCGGGCAGGACATTGGCGTTGAGGTCCGGATGGCTGGTGATGCCGGTGTCGATCACCGCCACGACCACGCCGTCGCCGGTGGCCTGGTCCCAGGCCGGGCGCACGTTGATGCCGGCGGTGCCGGTGCCGAAGGCCCACTGGTTGGACAGGCTGGGATCGTTCGGGGTCAGCGCGATGGTCATGCGCTGGTCGACCTCGACGTATTCGACGTTCGGATCGGCGGCCAGGCGGCGCATCAGCGTCTCGGCTTCGGCACGATCCAGCGGCCGGTCGGCCTTGACCACTTCCGGGCCGACCGCCAGGCGGCGCAGGCTGGTCAGCCCCAGCGCGCGGCCATTCTTGGCCGGCATCGCCGCGGCGACCGATTGCAGCGTCGAGCGCAGCGTCGGCGAGGTGGCGGCGGACGCGCTGGCGACGCCGACGGGGGCGGCGTCGCGGGTCTTGACGATGAAACGTTGCACGGTGGGTTCGGCGGACAGGCCGGAAAGGTTGACGTCGCCTGCGAACGCCGGCGTCGCCAGCAGCAGCGACGTCACGGCGGACGCTCCCAGCACCACCAGCCAAGGACGCTGGCGCGAACCACGTTGCGAAATTTCGGTCATTCGGAACTTCCTTTCGTTGATTGCCGCCTGGATGGCGATATACCCACGCTGCGGACACCCGAAACGGCCATTGCGTCTGGCGCAGCGCGGTCCCTGGCCGGCCCCCTGTTGCCGGCCGTTCATCCGACGCTATCTCAGTACAGACGCGTATGGAGTAGAAATATGTCGTCCAAAACAAATATTTGCGACATTCGTCACCCTATGGCGGCCGGTGTCTTCAACTTTTCTCGACATGCAAGGACATCCACTGTCTTGAGAAGACAGTCTCAGGACATTTTTGCGCGGCGCGGCGCGACCGGGCGCCGATCGCGGGCGTCATCGACATGCCGCCGTGCTCGACAAACATGGATGTGCGGCACTGGCGCGCTGCGGGGCGCATGGGCGGGAAACGACGGCCTGGAGGCGACATGCGCGCCCCGGGGATGGCCAGGCGGCCGCTGACGCAACGTCTGCCGTGTCCGAGGTCGCGATGCGGCCGGCACGTCGAATGGGGATCGCGCGTGGATCGCGCAACTGATGCCTGTGCGCGGGAGCGCCCGCGGACGATGACGTCCGCAATGCGTATTGGATCGGGAGCCGCACAAGGCACCGCGGCTCCCGAAGACACACTCGGAGACTTACCGGTTACGCGCCCGTCCGCGCGGCGACGCGGGCTCAGCCCAGCCGCACCAGCCAGCCGTGGCGGTCGGCGACGCGGCCGTACTGGATGTCGGTCAGTTCCTGGCGCAGCGACAGGGTCACCGGGCCGGCCGGGGCGGTCAGGTCGCCGACCGCGAAGTCCTTGCCCTTGAGCTGCCCGATCGGGGTCACCACTGCGGCGGTGCCGCAGGCGAACACCTCGGCGATCTCGCCCGAGGCCACGCCGTCGCGCCACTCGTCGATGGTCACCTGGCGCTCGACCACCTGCATGCCGCGGTCGCGCGCCAGTTGCAGGATGCTGTCGCGGGTGATGCCTTCCAGGATGCTGCCCGACAGCGCCGGGGTGACCAGGCTGCCGTCGCGCATGACCAGGAACACGTTCATGCCGCCCAGCTCTTCCAGGTACTTGCCCTCGACCGGGTCCAGGAACAGCACCTGCGAGCAGCCCTGCGCCTGCGCCTGCTGCTGCGGCAGCAGGGAAGCGGCGTAGTTGCCGCCGCACTTGGCCGCGCCGGTGCCGCCCTTGGCCGCGCGCGCGTAGTCGGTCGACAGCCAGATCGCCACCGGCGCCACGCCCTTGGCGAAATACGCGCCGGCCGGGCTGGCGATGACGTAGTAGCCGGCCTTCTGCGCCGCGCGCACGCCCAGGAACGCCTCGTTGGCGATCATGAACGGACGGAAGTACAGGCTGGTCTCCGGCGCCGACGGTACCCACGCCGCATCGACCGCGATCAGCTGGCGCAGCGATTCGACGAACAGTTCCACCGGCAGCTCCGGCAGCGCCAGGCGCTGCGCCGAACGCTGCAGGCGCTTGCCGTTGGCCTCCGGGCGGAAGGTCCAGATCGAGCCGTCGGCATGGCGGTAGGCCTTGATGCCTTCGAAGATTTCCTGGCCGTAGTGCAGCACCGAGGCGGCCGGATCCAGCGCCAGCGGGCCGTAGGCACGGACTTGCGCGTCGTGCCAGCCCTGCTCGCGGCTCCATTCGATGGCGACCATGTGGTCGGTGAAGTAGTTGCCGAAGCCCGGCGCGGCGAGGATCTGCGCGCGCTCCTCGGCGCTGCGCGCGGCGGTGGACGGGATCAGGCGGAACTGCGAAGACGGCTCGGTAGCGGACACCGGGGATTCCTGTGGTAGTCGAGGGACGGCCGTGCCGCCGCGGCATTGCAGCGCAACGGCGGCGCCTCGTCCCGGCCCCAGGTCGGCGCAGTCGCGCGGCTCAGAGCATGCCGGTTTCGAGGCGGGCGGCCTCGGACATCATATGCCGGCCCCACGGCGGATCGAACACCAACTCGACATCGGCCTCGGCGATGGTCGGGATCAGCTCCAGCTTGCTGCGCACGTCGTCGACCAGGATCTCGCCCATGCCGCAGCCCGGCGCGGTCAGGGTCATCTTCACCTCGACGTTGCGCTGCCCGTCCTCGCGCGGCTGCACGTCGACCTCGTAGACCAGGCCCAGATCGACGATGTTGAACGGGATCTCCGGATCGAAGCAGGTGCGCAACTGCTGCCAGATCAACGCCTCGACCTGCTCGTCGCTGGCGCCGTCGGGCAGGTCCAGGCCCGGCGGCGGCTCCTTGCCGATCGCGTCGCCGTCCTTGCCGGCGATGCGGAACAGGTTGCCCTCCACGAACACCGTGTAGCTGCCGCCCAGCGCCTGGGTGATGTAGCCGTAGCTGCCGGCCGGCAGGGTCACCGCGTCGCCCTGCGGCACCATCACCGCGGCGCAATCGCGTTCGAATTGGACAGGTTCGCTGCTGCGTGAGTACATGGGGGCGATATGGGGGCAGGCCGCCCCGGTGCAAGTCGCCCAGTCTATCCGAGTGCGCGGGACGCGTGCCGGAGGGTATCCTGTGCGGATTCTTCGAGACCTCCGCATGCCCCCCTCCTCCCCGCCGGCCAGGACCGCGCACTGGCTATGGCCCTCGCTGCTGTGCCTGGGCAGTTTCACCGCGCTGATCGCCTGGATGCTGGTGGCCTTGAGCCTGGGCCACCAGGCCGGCTGGATGGCGGTGCCGGTGGCGCTGGAGATCGCCTGGATGCTGCGCCTGGGCACGCTGCCGCGCGGCAAGCTGCGCATCGCCGTGGCGGTGCTCGCCACCGCGCTGGTCATCGTCGCCGCCAACTGGGGCATCGCCGCCGCGCAGATGGGCGCGGGGATGGGACTGGACCCGTGGGATTCGTCGCTGAAGATGGGCGCGCGCTACGCCTGGACCCTGAGCGTGCTGGCCAACCGCCCCAGCGACCTGCTGTGGCTGGGCATCGGCCTGGTCGTGGCCTACTTCAGCGCGCGCTGAGGGTGGTGGTCGCGGCTGAAGCCGCTCCTACAACGTCAGCGGACCCTGTAGGAGCGGCTTCAGCCGCGACGGAATCCATGGGCGCCGCTCCGGCGCCGGCTCAATGCCCGCCGTCGAGCGCCTTCAGTTCGCTGACCAGCGCACCGGCCGCCTCGGCGCCATCGCCGTACAGCATGCGCGTGTTGTCGGCGTAGAACAGCGCGTTCTCGATGCCGGCGAAGCCGGTGCCCTTGCCGCGCTTGATCACGATGACGTTCTTCGAATTGACCACGTCCAGGATCGGCATGCCGTAGATCGGGCTGGCCGGGTCGGTCTTGGCCACCGGATTGACCACGTCGTTGGCGCCGATCACCAGCGACACGTCGGTGCTGGGGAACTCGGGATTGATGTCGTCCATGTCGGCGATCAGGTCGTAGGGCACGCCGGCTTCGGCCAGCAGCACGTTCATGTGCCCGGGCATGCGCCCGGCCACCGGGTGGATCGCGAACTTGACCTTGACCCCGCGCTCGATCAGCCGCTGCGCCAGCTCCCAGATCTTGTGCTGCGCCTGCGCCACCGCCATGCCGTAGCCGGGCACGATCACCACGCGCTCGGCGTAGGCCATCATCGCCGCCACGTCGCCGGCCTCGATCGGCTTCTGCGCGCCGCTGATCTCCTGCGCCTGGCCGCCGCCGCCGAAGTTGGAGAACAGCACGCCGCTGATCGGCCGGTTCATCGCCTTGGCCATCAGCCGGGTCAGCAGGATGCCGGCCGCGCCGACCATCATGCCGGCGATGATCAGCGCCTCGTTGCCGAGCACGTAGCCCTCGAACGCCACCGCCAGGCCGGTGAAGGCGTTGTACAGCGAGATCACCACCGGCATGTCGGCGCCGCCGATCGGCAGCGTCATCAGCACGCCCAGCGCCAGCGCCACCGCGAAGAACGCCACGATCGCCACCGGGCTGAGGTCGATCGCGGCCCACGCGCCCAGGCCCAGCATCGCCACGAACACCAGCAGGTTGAACACCTGCTGGCCGGGGAAGGTCACGCGCTTGTCCAGCCGCCCGTCGAGCTTGGCCCAGGCGATGACCGAGCCGGACAGCGAGACCGCGCCGATCGCCGAGCCGACGATGGCCAGCGCCAGCGTGGTCGCGTCGGGCTGGCGCGCGGCCAGCGCGGCGATCGCGCTCTCGCTCCAGTGCGAGGTGTCGCGGTTGGCCAGGAACGAGAAGCGCAGCAGTTCCACCGCGCCGATCGCCGCGGCCGAACCGCCGCCCATGCCGTTGTACAGCGCCACCATCTGCGGCATGTCGGTGATGGCGACCTTCTTGGCCGAGATCCACGCCGCGCCGGTGCCGAGCACGATCGCCAGCAGGATCAGGGTCAGGTTGTGCAGGCCCGGCAGCAGGAACGTCGCCGCCGTCGCCAGCAGCATGCCGCAGCCGGCCCAGTGGATGCCGCTGCGCGCGGTCTTCGGCGAGGCCATGCGCTGCAGGCCGAGCAGGAACAGGGTCGCGGCCACCAGGTAGCTGGCCTTGACCAGCCAGGACAATGCCTCGGCGGTGGTCAGGGTCATGGCTTGGACTCCGGCTTCTTGCTGGACTTGAACATTTCCAGCATGCGCTCGGTCACCACGTAGCCGCCGGCGGCGTTGCCGGCGCCGAGCAGCACGGCGAGGAAGCCCACCGCCTTCTCCAGCGTGGTGTCGGCGTGGCCGAGCACCACCATCGCGCCGATCAGCACGATGCCGTGGATGAAGTTGGAACCGGACATCAGCGGGGTGTGCAGGATCACCGGCACCCGCGAGATGATCACATGGCCGGCGATCGCCGCCAGCATGAAGATGTACAACGCCACGAAACCGTCGCTCATTCTTGCGTCTCCCGGGGCGGGCGCCCGACCGTCGCAATCATAACCGCGTGCTGAATCCGTGGGCGACCGGCGGCGCGGCGTCCGCACGGCGTCGTTCGGCGCGGTGCGGCAGCGTGGCGGCCGCCGGCGCTGCGTGCCACGCCGGCGCGCGCATCGATGGGGGCATCAGGTCAACCGCGGCCGCGGCGCTGCGTTATCCACGGCATGTCCCGTCCGGAAGCTAAGCTGTGCTGGTGAGCACGCCCGCCCTCGACCCCGCATCGACCGAGCCCGACACCGGCGACGCCGCGCGTCCGCCGCCGGCGTCGCTGGATGCGTTCCTGGCCGAGATCGGCCCGCGCGCGTTCCGCTTCGCCGAGGCCGGCCTGCGCCAGCGCGAGGACGCGCTGGATGCGGTGCAGGACGCGATGATCAAGCTGCTCGCCTACCGCGAGCGCCCGGCGCAGGAATGGACGCCGCTGTTCTGGAGCATCCTGCGCCGGCGCATCATCGACCTGCAGCGCCGCCGCGGCTTCCGCCTGCGCTTCTGGGCGCCGGCCAGCGAGCGCGGCGAGGACAGCCAGCCGGACTGGGCCGACGAGGGCCCGACCCCGGCGCAGCGCCACGAACAGCGCCAGACCCATGCGCGGCTGGTGACGGCGTTGCGCGCGCTGCCGGCGCGGCAGCGCGAGGCGTTCACCCTGCGCGTGCTCGAGGAGCTGGACGTGGCCACCACGGCGCGCGCCATGGGTTGCTCCGAAGGCTCGGTCAAGACTCACCTGTCGCGCGCCCGCGAGGCATTGCAGAAACATCTGGAGGACGTCCGGTGAAACCCGACACCACCCAAGCCGCCGCGTTCGACGCGCAAATGCGCCAGGCCCATCGGGCCTCGCTGCAGGCGCTGCCCGCGCAGACCCTGGCGCGCCTGCGCGCCGCCCGCCACAGTGCCGGCCACGCGCGCACCGCGCCACGCCGCGGCTGGCTGCTGGCGGCAGTGGCGCCGGCGGTGCTCGGCGCCGTGTTCGGCGTGCACCTGCTGCGGGGCCCGGCACCGTCGCCGGCGCCGCCGGCCACGCGCGTCGCCAGCGCGTCCACGGCGACCGCGCCGCCCGCGGACGTCGCCGCGCGGGACGACGGCGACGACGCCACGGCCGACCTGCTCGACGAAAATCCCGACCTGTACCTGTGGCTGGGCTCCGATACCTCGCTGGCGATGGAATGAACCCGATGAACCGCCTGATCCGCCTCTCCCTCGCGCTGGCGCTTCTGGCCGGCGCTCCGCTCGCGGCGTCGGCCGCTCCACCGCCTCCACCGCCTCCACCGCCGCCCGCGGACGCCGATGCCGGGCCACCGCCGCCGGACTGGGAGCACCTGAGCGCGCAGCAGCGCGAGTTGCTGATCGCGCCGCTGCGCCAACGCTGGAACGACGCGCCGCAGCAACGGCGCCGCATGCTCGAGCATGCGCAGCGCTGGCAGGCGATGACGCCCGAACAACGCGCCAAGGCGCGCAAGGGCGCGCGCCGCTACGAGGACATGACCCCGCAACAGCGCGAACAGGCGCGTGTGCTGTTCGAGCGCATGCGCGCGTTGCCGCCGGACCAGCGCCGCGCGCTACGCGATCGCTGGGACGCGATGACGCCGGCGCAGCGCGACGCCTGGATCAAGGCCAACGCCGGCCCGGCGGCGCAGCCGGCGCCCGCGGCGGATGTCAGATAAGTCTCGCGCGCGAACGCCGGGACCGCCTGCCGCACTGACGCGGCTGCCGACCGCGCGCAACGTCGCCGGCGCGCCCGCATGCCGCGTCGGCCGCCGGTCGGCGCGCGGCCTGCCCGCCGCGCCGGCCGCCGCTCACGCGCTCCAGCGCGTCTTCGCCAGCAGCTCGTCGTCCCAGTCGTAGGCGATCGCCCCGTCCTTCAGGAACAGCGCGACGAAGTTGTAGACGTTGCGCGCGTACATCTCGCTGGCGTGCACCGCGCCCATGCTGGCCAGGTCGAGCGGGCCGGCGATGGTCACGCCGGCATGCTCGATGGTCTCGCCGGGCCGGGTCAGTTCGCAGTTGCCGCCGGTCTCGGCGGCCAGGTCCACCACCACGCTGCCCGGCTTCATGCCCTCCACCATCGCCGTGCTGAGGATCTTCGGCGCCGGGCGCCCTGGCACCGCGGCGGTGCAGACCACCACGTCGATGCCTTTCAGGTGCTCGGCCAGGCGCCGCTGCTGCTCGGCGCGCTCCTCCTCGGTCAGTTGCCGCGCGTAGCCGCCCTCGCCCGCGGCGCTGACGCCGAGGTCGAGGAACTTGCCGCCCAGCGACTCGATCTGCTCGCGCGTCTCCGGACGCACGTCGAAGCCTTCGACCTGCGCGCCCAGGCGCTTGGCGGTGGCGATGGCCTGCAGGCCGGCGACGCCGGCGCCGACGATCAGCACCTTGGACGGACGGATGGTGCCGGCGGCGGTGGTCAGCATCGGAAAGAAGCGCGGCGCCAATTGCGCGGCGATCAGGGTGGCCTTGTAGCCGGCCATGCCGGCCTGCGAGCTGAGCACGTCCATCGCCTGCGCGCGGGTGGTGCGCGGCAGCCGCTCCAGCGGGAACGCGACCAGCTCGCGCGCCTGCATCGCCTCGGCACGCGCCGGATCGGCCTGGGGCTGCAGGATGCCGACCACCCCGGCGGCGGGCTTGAGCTGCAGCAGCGCCGCCACCGGCAGCGGTTGCACGCACAGCACCAGGTCGGCCTGGGCCGGGGTCGTGGCATCGGCAAGCTGCGCGCCGGCCGCCAGATAGGCCGCATCGACGAAGCCGGCCGACGCGCCGGCGCCGGGCTCGACGTGGACCTGCGCGCCGAGCGCGCCGAGCTTCTTCACCGTCTCCGGCGTCGCCGCCACGCGGCGCTCGCCCTGCGCCGACTCCTTCACCACCAGCACCTGCACTGCCATGCGATTCCCCGTGCGTTGCCTGCCTCAGTCGGCGCCGATGCTACAGGGTCCGCGCGGCGATGGCAGCGCTGGGCCTGATCGGCCACGCGTCCCGGCCGATCAGGCCACGCGGCGCGGGCATGCGCAGGGGAGCCAATCGCCTGTGAGAGCGCCCCCCGACGTGAAGGGCCGTCCCGGGACCGCCCGTATCGACGCGCGATGGTGGTCCCAGGGAACTGTGGATCGCTGCAGCGAGCTTTACGGCGAGGCGCGAACGCCCTGCTCGATCATCTTCTTCATGAGCTTCTCGGAGCTGACGTCATACCGAAACAGCAGGGGCTTGCCGTCCACGTTTTCCAGGTAGAAGGATTCGGTGCCCTCACCTTGCGCGAAGCGGGTGGTGTACAGCAGCAGGGTAAGCGGCTGCCCGGTGTCGGCCTTCACGGAAGACCGGCCCGCCAGCCGGGTTTCTTCCACGTCGCCCAGCCCGCGCTTCACCACCGTCAGAAGGTCGACGAATTCCCGCTCGCTGGCATTGGACTTCAGCCCCGGCGAGGACGCCTGGTAGATCGCCGCGTAGCGGCCTTGCCGCACATCCTGGTGGAACTGCTCCACGTATCCACTGCCTGCGCTGATGAAGGCATCGTCGCTTCCCGAGCAACTCATCAACAGTACACAGCTCAGTGCCGCAAGCGCTTTACCGATTCCAGTCATATCACGCTCTTCAAACGCATCCCATTCTATCCATAGACCATCACCGCGGCCTGCTCCGACACTGGCTTGATGGGTTTGCCTATCGGGACTTCACGCTGACGCCGATTCGCCGAGGCGCCGCTGCCAGACACGCAACTGTTCCGGGTGGTTCCCACTGGTTGGAGGGGCATTGCCGACATGCTTTCCGCAAGGCCGAAGGAAGCTGTGTCCCTGCGACCCACACGACGTGCAATGCACGCACAGAGGGCATCATCGGCCCTTCTTTTTGCACAACGGAAGTCGCTCAAACAACGCGTGGATCGCAGCGGAGCCTCAATGCAGCGTCGCGTTCTGCGGGTCGAGGCGGTCGATGACGCCCTGCATCGCGCTGTCGAAGGCGCCGTCGTTGACGTGGCTGCGCAGCCGCCCCAGCCGCACCATCACCGCCAGTTCCTCCGGCGAGGCCACGCAGAAGCGCACGCCGCGGCGGTTGACGAACAGCAGCCGCGCCGAGATCGGGCTCACCCACGACAGCTTGCCGGTCTGCACCTTGCCGTCGCGGTCGATGAAATCCAGCCAGGTGCCGATCGGCATGGCGCGGAAGCGGTCGGCGTCGGCGTTGTCGTAGTCCTCGACCTTCTCCGCGGCGGCGACCTCCACCGACTGCGCCTCCTGCACCGGCGGCTGCGGCAAGGCCACCTGCGGCAACTCCGGCAGCGGGCGTTCCAGTTCCGGGCGCAGTTCGGCCACGGCCTGCAGCGTGTCGTGCAGCACGTTGATCGCCGCCGCCGCGGCTTCGGCATGCAGGCCGACGCTGGCGAAGACCTTCTGCAGCGGCTCCTGCCAGGCCTGCAGCCAGGGCTTGCCGACGATGTGCCGGCGCGCCTCGGCCGCTTCCTCGAGCACGCCATCGGCCAGCGCCAGCGCATCGCGCACGCCGGGACCCTCCTCGCCTTCGCGCAGCATCGCCATGGTCAGGTGGTGCTGCCACGGCTGGCGCAGGAAGTCCTCCAGCGCCTGCGGCAGCGGCTGGCCGTGCAGGCGCGCCTGCAGTTCGGCCTCGGCGCGCTGCCGCGCCAGTTCCAGCTTCTCCTGGCCGCGCTGGGTCTCGGCGGCGCGGCGTTCGGCGATCTCGATGCGGCGCCGGTGCTGGGCCAGGAAATCGCGGAACTCCTCTTCCAGGGTCAGAAAGATCGCCAGGTTCTCGTTGAACTCGGCGACCAGGCGCTCGATGATCTCCTCGACCTTGCCCATCAGCACGCGCTCGGCCGGACTCTCGCCGGTATTGCCCTCGCAGGCCTCGGCCAGCGAATTGAGCAGGCGCCGCGCCGGATGGGTCTTCTGCACGAACATGCGCCGGTCCAGCAGCGCGACCTTGACGAACGGCACCACCAGCCGGCCGATCAGTTCGCGCGAGCGGCCTTCCAGGTCGCGCTCGTCGAGCATCACGTCGAACAGCATGCCGACCAGGTCGATCGCGTCCTCGTCGACCGGATCCAGCCGCGCATGCGCCGGATCCACGCCGAACTGGGTGGCGTTGGACAGCACCTCGCTCTTGAGCCGCTGCGCCAGCGATTCGCCGTCGTCGCCGATCGCCGCGCGCAGGGTGGCGCTGGGCGTGGCCTGCAGCAGCGACAGCACCGACAGCATCTCGCGCTGGCTCAACGGCCGCTGCTGGCCGACCGCGGCGGTGGCCGCGGAGGTGGCGCTCTCGCGCACGCTGCGGGTCTGCTGCAGCAGTTCGTGCAGCGCCTCCAGCAACACGCCCTGGCTGCCGCCGGGCAGGTTGGCGCCGGCCTCGGCGTAGCCTTCGCCGGCCTGCAGGCGGCCGCGGCTCTCGGCCCAGCGGTTGACGAAGCGGCTGGCCCAGGCCGGTGCGTAGTGCTCGTCGTACTCGCCCGCCTCGCCGCCGGCGCCGCCGTCCTCGCCGAAGCCGGCGGTGTCGCCGCGCGCCTGGCGCTCCTCCGCGGCCGGCGCGCGCCGCGCCGGCGGCGGCCGCGGCCGCGAGATTTCCGGCATCACCCCGGCCTGCGCCAGGCTGTCGTCCAGTTGCTGGTAGAGCTTGCCGATCCCGGCGGTAAGGTCGCGCTCGCACAGCTTGATCAGCACCAGCCGCACTTCCGGGGCCAGGTCGCTGGTGGAGAACGCGGCGTGCACCGCCACGCCGATGTGTTCAGGGCCGACCGGATTGGTGTCGGCGTCCAGTTCCAGGCCGCCGGCGATCCAGCCCAGGCGGCGATCGATGCGGGTCAGCACCGGCTTCCACTCGCGCAGCAGCACGCTGGCCAGGTTGCGCACGGCCAGCCGCGATTCCAGTTCGTGTTCGGACACCAGGCTCAGGCCCTGGCCGTAGCCGGCCAGCGCCACTTCCGCCGACAGCGGGGTGCCGGCTTCCAGCGCCTGCCAGGCCTGGTCCAGTTGCGCGCGGAAGCGCGCGGCGATTTCCTCGCGGCGGCGGCGCAGTTCGCGCATGCCGTCCAGGAACAGCAGTTGCGAGGCGCCGGCGCTCTCGGCGCGGTCGAACAGCACGTCGTCGAAATGCGCCAGTGCCCCGGCGAACGCCTGCCCCAGGACCGGCAGCATGCCGTCGCGCGCCTGCATCAGCAGATGCGGAGCGCGCGCGGGATGTGCGTGCGGCGAGCTGGGGCTGAAACTCATGCGCGAAGGCTCCGCGCCGCGGACGGCGCAAGGAAGGAAGCAAAAGGAAGTGGAACGGACGCGGCCCCTGTTTCCGCCTCTGCATGGTAGGCAAGGTACCTGAACAGCAACCGTGATGCATAGCGCATTTCGTACTCCGGAGTGTGACCGCGCCCCTCATCCTAGGCCGCTCAGGCGTAACCCCGCCTGCAGCGGCCTGCGAGCGGGCGCGGTCGCCGGCGTTCAGGCCGCTGCCGCGACCCGTTCCAACCGGTCCACCGCGCCCTGCATCGCGCTATAGAACGCATCGTCGTCGCGATGCAGCCGCAGCCGATCCAGCCGCACCAGCATCGCCAGCGCCTCCGGCGAGGCCACGCACAGACGCCCGCCGCGCCGGTTCACGAACATCAGCCGGGCCGAGATCGGACTCACCCAGGACAGCTTGCCCGGCTGCACCCGGCCTTCGCGATCGACGAAGTCCAGCCAGGTGCCCAGCGCCAGGGTGCGGAAGTAATCGGCGGTGACATGATCGAAATCGGCAGGCTGCGCCGGCTCGGGCAGCGCCGGCACCGGCTCGGCCGGCGGAGTCTCCGACGCGACGACCGGAGCGGGCGTCGGTACCGGCGTCGGCAAAGGCCGCGCATGCGCCAGGTCGTCCAGCGTCGCGTGCAGCGCCTGCCAGGCGCCCTCGGCGGCGGCCGCGTCCAGGCCGACGCTGGCCCACAGCCGCAGCAACTCGGCGCGCTGCGCTTGCAGCCAGCCCGCCGGGGGCGCGGCGCCGCCGGCCTGCGCCTGGCGGCACTGCGTCAGCACCGCGTCGCCGAGGGCGAGCGTCGCGGTCACCGCCGCGCCATGCCCGTCGTCGCGCAGCGCCGACTGTTGCAGGTATTGGCACCACGGTTCGCGCAGGAAGCGTTCGATCGACGCCGGCAGCGGCGCGACGTGCGCGCCGCCCTGCAGACGCTCGTCCAGCGCGTGCGCGGCGAGACGTCGCGCGCGCTCGCGGCGCTCCTCGGCGCGCTGCAGTTCGGCCGCGCGGCGCTCGGCGATCTCGACCCGGCGCCGGTACTGCTCGTAGGCGCTGCCGAATTCCGCTTCCAGGCTCAGGAACACCGCCAGGTGTTCGTCGAAATCGCGCACCACCCGCTCCACCACCGCCTGCGCCTGCGCCAGCAGCGCCTGCTCGGCGGCGGTGTCGCCGGCATTGCCGTCGCAGGCGTCAGCGAGCAGGTTGAGCAGGCGCCGCGCCGGATGCGCATCGCGCACGAACAGGCGGCCGTCGATCAGCGCCACCTTGGCCAGCGGCACCAGCATCTGCCCGAGCAGGTCGCGCTGCGCCGGCTGCAGCACGCACTCCTCGAGCATGACCTCGAACAGCAGTCCGACCAGTTCCAGGGTGTCGGCATCGGCCGGTTCCAGCCGGGTCGTGCCCGGATCCAGTCCCAGCGAGGTGCCCACCGCCACCACTTCGCGGTGCAGCGCCTGCGACAGCGGCGCGCGGTGCTCGCCGATCGCGGCGAAGCCGGCCAGCGGCGTGGTCTGCAGCAGCGACAGGATCGACAGCAGTTCGCGCGGCGACAGGCTGCGCCGCGCGTCGTCGTCGGCGTCGGGCGCATCCGGATGCGCATCGTGCAGCAAGCGGCGCAACGCCGGCGGCAGCACCTCGTGGTCGTCGCGCGCGTGCGCGTCCAGCGCGCGCGCGGCGCGCCGCTGCGCGGCCGACAGCGGCGCGGCGGCGTGCCAGGTCTCGAAGAACCGGCTGATCCAGTCCGGCGCCGGGTCGTCGCCGCTGGCGCCATTGCGCGGAATCGCGCGGCGCCGCGCCCGCCCGGTCGGCAGTGCACGCGCCCGCGCGACCTGGTCCAGGCGCTGCTCCAGCCGCGCGTACAGCTCGCCGACCCGCTCCTGCAGTTCCTGTTCGCAGATCTTGACGATCGCCAGTTGCACCTGCGGCGCCAGCACCAGCCCGTGCAGCGCCGCGTAGACCGCGGCGCCGACATGTTCGGGGCCGAACGGGTTGTTGTCGGCATCGATGCGCTGGCCGCCGGCGATGAAGCCGAGGAAGCGGTTGAGCCGCATCAGTTCCGGACGCCAGCGGTGCTGGATCGCGCCGGCCAGGTTGCGCACCGCCAGGCGCACGTCCAGTTCCTGCTCGGACACCAGGCTCAGATCGCCGCGCTCGCGCGCCAGGGTGCGCTCCACCGACAGCGGCCGGCCGGCTTCCAGCGCCTGCCAGGCCTGCGCCAGGTGGGCGCGGAAGCGCGCGGCGATCGGTTCGCGCTGCTGGCGCAGCAACTGAATCGCCTCGAAATAGTCGTTCTGCGCCGGCCCCGCGCGTTCGGCCATGCGGAACAGCGCATCGGCGAGCACGTCCAGCACCTCGCCGAACGCGCCGGCCAGCGGCACCGAAACCACGTCCCGGACCTGATCCAGCAGGTCCGAGTTGCGGCTGGGCAGCAACTCCTCGGCATATTCGGCGATTGTCATGGCAGTGTGATACGCAAGCGCAAGTGAGATCGACGTCAATTCGGAAGCTAGCGGCAGATCGAGAATGAAACGTGATGCTGCGTGTAACCGCGGCATCCGCTGCCGCTGTCGGGCGCCCGACTATAATTCGGCGCCCGCCCCACGGAATCGAGACTATGCGCACACTTCACTCGCTGCAAGCGCTGGATGAACGCCGTTCGGTGCCGTCCAAGCAATTGGGCGAGCCCGGACCCGACGAGGCCACCTTGCTGGCGATGCTGCGCTCGGCGGTGCGGGTGCCCGACCACGGCAAGCTGGTGCCGTTCCGGTTCCTGCGCATCGCCGGCCAGGCACGGCTGGCGCTGGGCGACTTCCTCGCCGAGCGCACGCTGCAGCGCGACCCGGCGGCGGCGCCGGCCGCGGTGGAGAAGGACCGCGGCCGCTTCGCGCATGCGCCGCTGGCGATCGCGGTGATCGTGCGCCTGCAGCGCGAGGCCAAGGTGCCGGAAATCGAGCAGTGGCTCACCGCCGGCTCGGTCTGCTTCGCCCTGCTGCAGGCCGCGCAGGCCTACGGCTTCGGCGCGCAATGGCTGACCGCGTGGATGGCGTACGACGCCGCGGTGGCGGCGCGATTGGGCCTGGCCGAGAACGAGCGCATCGCCGGCTTCATCCATATCGGCACCCCGCGCATGCAGGTGCCGGAACGCGAGCGCCCGGATCCGCGCGAGCTGCTCAGCGACTGGACGCCGTGAACGCCCCCGTGCCGACGTCGCGGCCGCTGTACCTGGTCGATGCCAGCCTGTACGTGTTCCGCGCCTGGCACTCGATCCCCGACGAGTTCCAGGACGCGCAGGGCTGGCCGACCAACGCGGTGCACGGCTTCGCCCGCTTCCTGCTCGACCTGCTCGAGCGCGAGCGCCCGCAGCACATCGTGATCGCCTTCGACGAGGCGCTGGACACCTGTTTCCGGCACCGCCTGTACGCGGCCTACAAGGCCAACCGCGCGCCGGCGCCGGAGGCGCTGCGGCGCCAGTTCGCGCACTGCAAGGCGCTGTGCGCGGCGCTCGGCCTGGGCGTGCTGGCGCACCACGACTACGAGGCCGACGACCTGATCGGCAGCGCCCTGCACAGCATGCGCGGCGCCGGCTTCCACGGCGTGATCGTGTCCGCCGACAAGGACCTGTCGCAGTTGCTGCTGGAGTTCGACGAACAATGGGACTACGGCCGCGGCCAGCGCTGGGGCGCGGCCGGGGTCAAGGCGCGGCACGGCGTGCACGCGCACCAGATCGCCGACTACCTGGCGCTGGCCGGCGATGCGATCGACAACATCCCCGGCGTGACCGGCATCGGCGCCAAGTCCGCGGCGATCCTGCTGGCGCATTTCGGCGACCTGGACACGCTGCTGGCGCGGATCGACGAGGTGGCGTTCCTGCGCCTGCGCGGCGCGGCGCAGATGGCGGTGCGGCTGCGCGAACAGCGCGAGCATGCGCTGCTGTGGCGGCAACTGGCGACCATCGCGCTGGACGCGCCGCTGCACTCGGCGGCCCCCGGTTTCGCCCGCGGCCAGGCCGACGCCGACATGCTGCACGGCCTGTGCGAGGCCTTGCGCTTCGGCCCGCTGACCCGGCGCCGGTTGCTGCAGGCGGCCGGGCTGGCGACGGTCGGCGAGTAGAGCGAGGCGCCACGCGGGCCGCGCCGCTGCCGCTCACTGCGCCGGATCGAACTGCGCGCGCATGAGCGCCATGTAGCGTTCCTCGGAGGTCTCGCGGCGCGCCGTCACCAGCGGGAGGATGTCTTGGGTCGCCACGTAGCGCAGCCGCGGGCCGGTATCGGTCGTGGCCTGGAAGATCACCTCCGCCACCTGCTGCGAGGTCGACACGCGCGTTGCGCGCAGGCCTTCGAACACCTTCAGGCTGTGCGCCATGAAGCCGGCATAAGCGTCCGGCGGCGCATCGCCGGATGTGGCCTCCTGCGCCGAGCGCCGGCCGAAGCCGGTCTCCAGCACGCCGCCCGGCTCGACGATGCGCACCGCGATGCCCAGCGCCCGCAGTTCGTAGGACAGGGATTCGGAGAAACCTTCCAGCGCGAACTTGCTGGCGTTGTACAGCGAAATCATCGGCAGGCCGAACACGCCTGCGCCGGAGCTGACGTTGACGATCGTGCCGGCGCGCCGCGCACGGAAGTGCGGCAGGATCGCCCGCGTCACATCCATTGCCCCGAACACGTTGACGTCGAACTGCTCCTGGATCTTGGCGCGCGGCGTGGACTCGAACACGCCGAACAGGCCGAAGCCGGCGTTGTTGATCACCGCGTCGATGGCGCCGAAGCGTGCGATGCCGGCGTCGATCGCCGCCGTGATGCTGGCGCGGTCCTGCACGTCCAGGCGCTCGACCAGCACACCGGGGCCGGCCAGGGCCGCTCCGGCCGCCGGATCGCGCATCGTGGCGACGACGTTCCAGCCGCGCGCGGCGAACAGCTGCGCGCTGGACAGGCCAAAACCGGACGAGGCGCCGGTGATCAGCACGGTGGGATTGGGCATGGCGGTGCTCCTTGGGTGTGTGCCGCCAATGATTGGCCCCGTCGACCCATGAGACAATCCGATCAATCCCGCATGCAGTACTGAACAGGATCGCACAATGCCCCGTCCCGCCCTGAGCGAATTGCAGGCGGTGGTCGCCGTCGCCAAGCACCGCAGCTTCCGCCGAGCCGCCGCCGCGCTGGGCGTGTCGGCATCCGCCCTCAGCCACGCGGTCGCGGCGCTGGAACAGCGCATGGGCGTGCGCCTGTTCCATCGCACCACCCGCAGCGTCGCCCTGTCCGACGCCGGCGAACGCTTCCTTGCCCGCATCGCGCCCGCGCTGGGCGAGATCGATGCGGCGATCGAGGACGCCAATGCGTTCCGCGACAGCCCCACCGGCAGCCTGCGCCTGAACACCTCCGAAGGCGCCGCGCGCCTGCTGATGCCGGCGATCCTGGCGTTCCTGGCGCGGTACCCCGAGGTACGGCTGGACATCGTCACCGACGGCCGCCTGGTGGACATCGTGGAGGAGGGCTTCGACGCCGGCATCCGCGTGGCGGAACTGGTGCCGCAGGACATGGTCGCCATCCCCTGTTCGCCGTCGCTGCGCTTCATCGTGGCCGGCGCGCCGGACTACTTCGCCCGCCACGGCGCGCCGCGCACGCCGGCCGATCTGCGCGGGCATGCCTGCATCCGCAGCCGCTATCCGCAGGGCGGCGCGGTCTATCGTTGGGAATTCGCCAAGCGCGGACAGCAACAGCTGATCGACGTGGAAGGCATGTTGACGCTGGACAATTCCACGCTGCTGATCGACGCCGCGCTGGCGGGCGTCGGCCTGATCTGGATCCATGAGGCCTCGATCGTCCACCACCTGGCGCAAGGCCGACTGGTCGCCGCGCTGGAAGACTGGTGCCCCCGGTTTCCCGGGCTATGCCTCTACTACCCCGGCCACCGCCACGTCCCCGCCGCGTTGCGCGCCTTCATCGAGGTGCTGCGCGAGCACGACGCTGTGCTTGCCTTCCCGGCGGCCCGGTAGCGCCCCGCTCGCGGCGCCCGGCCTTTCGCCGCAGCGAACACCGCACGCGGCGAATTGCGCCATGGCATCGTCGCGACGTCGATGGCCCTACACTTCGATCATCGGCGATCGCGATCCGCGGCGCCCACCTCCTTCCTCCTCAACAGAGCGAACGCCACCCATGACCCGCCAAGATTCCCCGCCCCGCGTCGTCTACGAAGGCAAGTACCAGCGCATGGTGGTGCGCGGCACCTGGGAATACTCCGAACGCGTGCACGCCGGCGGCCTGGCCGCGATCATCGTCGCGGTGACCCCGGACGACGAGGTGCTGTTCGTCGAGCAGTTCCGCGTGCCGCTGCAGGCGCGCACCATCGAGATGCCGGCCGGGCTGGTCGGCGACATCGACGCCGGCGAGTCGATCGAGGTCTCGGCGATCCGCGAACTGGAGGAGGAAACCGGCTGGACCGCCGACCACGCCGAGGTGCTGCTGATCGGCCCCACCTCGTCCGGCGCCAGCAGCGAGAAGATCGCCTTCGTCCGCGCCAGCGGCCTGCGCAGGGTCGGCAGCGGCGGCGGCGACGCCAGCGAGGACATCACCGTGCACGCGGTGCCGCGTACGCGCGCGGCGGCCTGGCTGGTGCAGAAGATGGGCGAAGGCTACGAACTGGACGCCAAGCTGTGGGCCGGGCTGTGGATGATCGAGCACCAGTTGGACGGCACCCCGCGTGGCTGACCCGGCCACGCCCAACGGATCCGCGTTGCTCGGCCCGGCCGATCCGCCGCCGTATCGCGTCTACCAGCCGCAGGGACGGTCGCCGTACCTGCTGATCGCCGACCATGCCGGGCAACGGGTTCCGCAGACGCTGGCCGACCTCGGCCTGCCGCAGCACGAACTGGACCGGCACATCGGCTGGGACATCGGCGTCGACGGCGTCACCCGCGCACTGGCGTCGGCGCTGGACGCCTGCGCGATCGTGCAGACCTATTCGCGGCTGGTCATCGACTGCAACCGGCCGCTGACCGCGCCGGGCTCGATCGTCGACACCAGCGACGGCACCGTGGTACCGGGCAACCAGGGCCTGGACGCCGCGGCGCGCGCCGCGCGCGCCAGCGAGATCTTCGCGCCATACCACGCGCGCATCGGCGCCGAACTGGACCGGCGCCGCGATGCCGGCATCGCCACCATCCTCATCGCCATGCACAGCTTCACCCCGGTGATGGGCGGCATCGCCCGGCCCTGGCATGCCGGCGTGCTGTACCAGCGCGACGCGCGCTTCGCGCAGGCGCTGCTGGCGGAACTGCGCGCCGAGCCAGGCATGGTGGTCGGCGACAACCAGCCGTACGCGGTCAGCGACGCCACCGACTACGCGATCCCGGTGCATGCCGAGGCGCGCGGCCTGGCGCACGTGGAGCTGGAGATCCGCCAGGACCTGATCGCCGACGCCGTTGGGCAGGACGAATGGGCGCGGCGTCTGCTCAGCATGCTGAATCGGCTGCAGGCCGCCTTCACATCGAGCTGAGTGCGCGCTGCGCACTCTCAGGGCGACGCCGTCCGCCCGGAGGGCCTTCGCTGCACGCACCGGATCCCGCCCCCATGCTCATCCGTCTCGGCTACGAGATCCGCTACCGCTTCCCGCAGCCGACCCCGCTGCTGGCCATGCTCGACATCCACGACAGCCGCCGCACCGACATCGTCGTGGCCACCGCGCTGCAGACCGAGCCGGCGATCGCGCTGCGCGGCTACCGCGACCAGTTCGGCAACAGCTGCACGCGCATGCTGGCCCCGGCCGGCATGCTGACCCTGCGCGCCGACGCGGTGGTGCGCGACAGCGGCCTGCCCGACCAGTACCGCTACGACGCGCCGCAGACGCCGGTGGAGCAGTTGCCCGACGACACCCTGGTGTACCTGCTCGGCAGCCGCTACTGCGAAACCGACCTGCTCAGCGGGATGGCCTGGGACCTGTTCGGCAACGCGCCGAGCGGCTGGGCACGGGTCCAGGCGATCTGCGACTACGTGCATGCGCAGATCGAATTCGGCTACGAATACGCGCGGCCGACCAAGAGCGCCGCGCAGGCGCTGCAGGAAGGCCGCGGCGTGTGCCGCGATTTCGCCCATGCGGCGATCGCGCTGTGCCGCTGCATGAACATCCCGGCGCGCTACTGCACCGGCTACCTCGGCGACATCGGCGTGCCGGCCTCGCCGGCGCCGATGGACTTCTCCGGCTGGTTCGAGGCGTTCCTGGACGGGCAGTGGTACACCTTCGACGCGCGCCACAATCTGCCGCGCATCGGCCGGGTGCTGATCGCGCGCGGCCGCGACGCGGCCGACGTGGCGATCAGCAACACCTTCGGCGCCAACACGCTGGAATCGTTCGTGGTGTGGACCGACGAAACCGACCAGGCGCAACTGGGTCCGCGCCCCGTCCCCTGCGGCAATGCCGAGGCCCAGGCGCCGCGCGCCGAAGCGGTCTCCCTCTAGCGCGCCACGCGCGGGCGATGGCGCCGCGTGCCGCCGTGGGCGGCGGCACGCGGCTGTGGGTCAGGCGAACGCGTCGGTGGCGCGCACCAGGGCATCGACGTTCTCCGCCTCGAACGCGGAGTGGCCGGCGCTGGGCGTGATCGTCAACGTCGCGTTGGGCCAGGCCTTGTGCAGTTCCCACGCGCTCTGCACCGGGCACACCACGTCGTAGCGGCCCTGCACGATCACGCCGGGGATGTCGGCGATCCTCGGCGCATCGCGCAGCAACTGATCCTCGACCTCGAAGAAGCCGCCATTGACGAAGTAGTGGTTCTCGATGCGCGCGAAGGCGAGCGCGAACTGCGCGTCCTCGTGACCGTCGACGAAGTCCGTATCCACGTGCAGGAAGCTGGTGGCGCCTTCCCACACGCTCCAGGCGCGCGCCGCGGCCAGGCGCACGGCCGCGTCGTCGCCGGTGAGGCGGCGGTGGAACGCGGAGATCAGGTCGGCGCGCTCCACCGGCGGAATCGCGGCCACGTAGTGCTCCCAGGCGTCGGGGAACAGCCGGCTGGCGCCTTCCTGGTAGAACCACTCCAACTCCCAGCGCCGCAGCATGAAGATGCCGCGCAGCACCAGTTCGGTGACCCGCTGCGGATGGGTCTGCGCGTAGGCCAGCGCCAACGTCGAGCCCCAACTGCCGCCGAACACCTGCCAGCGCGCGATGTCCAGCGCCTCGCGCAGCTTCTCGATATCGGCCACCAGGTCCCAGGTGGTGTTGTCCACCAGGTCGGCGTGCGGCGTGGAGCGGCCGGAGCCGCGCTGGTCGAACAGCACGATGCGGTACTTGGCCGGATCGTGGAAGCGACGCATCTTGGCATTGCAGCCGCCGCCGGGGCCGCCGTGCAGCAGCACCACCGGCTTGCCTTGCGGATTGCCGCACTGTTCGTAGTACAGCGTGTGGCGCCCGTCCACCGGCAGCATGCCGCTGTCGAACGGTTCGATCTCGGGATATAGCGTGCGCATGGCCGCTCCTGCGGAAAACCCCGATTCTACCCATGCGCGCCACAGACGGTGGCACTGCCCAGCGCCGCCCAGCCGCGAACTGGCCTGGCGCCGGCGCGGAGCGGCCGACCGGAGACCTGGCTAACCGAGCGCCGGCGCGCCCCTGCCTGGAGCCTCCTGCAGCCGCTGCGCGTCCATGGCCAGGTGCTGCTCCCGCTGCTGGTTGAACGCCTGCGCCTGCTGCACCGTCTCCTGCATCGGCCCGCCGGCTTGCGACACATCGGTCGCGGCGCGAAACCCCGGCGTGGTGCCGGACACCCACAGCTTGTCGCCGGCCATCTGTACCCGGCCGATCTTGTCCGCATCGGCGATGCCGGCCTGCTTGGCGCCGAGCATCGCCTGCGCGACGTGCGCATCGTCGATATGCGCCGGCACGTCCTTGCGGATGCGCGCGAACATCGCCTGATCGGACGCCGACAGCGCGGCGATGCCGTGGGCCTGATCGCCAGCGCGCGCCGCCTGCGGCGACGATTGGGTGGACGCTGGCGTGTGCACGTGGCCGGCATTGGCATGCGGCGCGCGGTGGACGTCGGACGCCGCGCCGTGAGCGCCGGACGCCGGCGTGTGCCGATGCGGCGTGGCAGGCGCGTGCGGCTGCGCGGGCGCCTGGGCCGGCGTGTCGTGCCGGAACCACTGGCCAGGATGGGTCAGCGTGTCGTAGGCCTGGCCCGCCGCGTGTTTGGCCGCGTCGATGCCCTGTGTGACGGTTTGCTTCGAAGTCTCGAACAGGTGCGTGCCGGCGCGCGCGGCGCCGTCGGCCGCTTGCGAAACCGCATGCCTGGAGGCGTCGTAGGTCTGCGTGGCGGCACGTTCGGCCCGCTCCACGCCATCGGCGACCGCGTGCTTGGTGGCGTCGTAGGTCTTGGCGGCGGCGCGCTCGGCGTGCTCCACGCCTTCGGCGACGGCATGCTTGGTCGTGTCGTAGGCCGCGCTGGCCGCGCGCTCGGCCCGGTCCATGCCGTCAGCGACCGCATGCTTGGTCGCATCGTAGGTCTGCGCCACCGCGCGTTCGGCCCGATCGACCCCATCCACGATCGCATGCTTGCCGTCCTGGTACGTCTGCGCGGCGGTGTGCGCCACGACCCGCGCGCCGTCGTAGGTATCGACGATGTGGTTGACGACGTTGGCCGCGCCCGCCTGGACGCGAGGATCATGGATACGCTCCACCACGGCATCGGCGGCCGCATGCGCGCCCCGCTCCACGACGCCCTTGGCCGCTTCGAAGCCATCGCCGACGATGCGGCCTGCGGCGTCGACGCCCTGCCCGTGCAGATGCATCGCGTCACCCACGAGGCCGCCCAGCGGCGCGGCCGCCGGGAAGACCGGAGCCCCCAAGACACCAGCCGCGCGCGCCGACGCCGCCACGCGTTCGTCCAGGCCCTGCGCGGTACGCCCGGCCGCACGGGCGACATCGGCGCCCTGTTGCAGGTGGTCCTGGGCACCGAGCACAGGCCCATTGCGCTCGATGGAGTTGCGGATGGCGGGGTCGGCATTCAGTGCCAGATATTCGTTCAATTGCCGCTGGAGATTGGGCGACAGGTCGCCCTGGCCGCCGTTGCCGCGCATCTGCCGCAGCGACTCGGAAAGCTCGGCGCGCGCGCGGAACACGTCGTTGCCGAACTGGTCGATGGCGCCCTTGTGCTCGGCGTAGCGTTGCGAGGCTTCCTGGAAGCGATGCAACTCCAGGATGTTGTCCGGGCTCTTGCTGTGGAAGTGCTGCTGGCCACCGTGGTCGCCCAGCCGCATCGCGATCAACGCATTGGGCGGCGCCGACCCGGCCGGCGCATCCAGATAGCGGCCGGCCCGCAGGCTCTGGATATCCTCCTCGCTGGCCAGCGACACGACCTCGCCGACGTGCGGACTTGCCGCACTCACCACGTCGCCGGCCATGCGGTAGTTGGTCATCTGAAAGCCGGGCTGCGGCGGGCCATCGATCAGTTCTGCCGCGCCGAATCCGTTGTAGGTGGCACCGCGCAAGCCGTACTTGGCGGCCTCGATTTCCGCCACTGCGCCGCCCAGCGAGTGGCCCGCGACATATATTTGGCTATGGGGGATTCCAAGTGCCTCCGCCTTGGCGATCATCTGGGCGGTAAACGCATCGGCTGCGGATTTTTGCGCATTGACAGTGTCCCGCACCATCTTGGCATCGACAGCGATATCCTGCAGCGTCGTGAGCGCGTGATCGGCTTTTTCTGCACTGGTTTCGCCGGAGAACAGACCAGGATCGGTTCCGCGATAGGCGATAATAATATCGTTTGTTTGCCTATCTCGATACGCCGTGGCATGGAGTCCAGTCGTCGGATCGCTCACATAGCCGAATACCTCACATTTTTTTCCATCGAGCTCGACGATCTTCTGCGTATCAACGTCACTCCGAGGACGGTTGACATATGAATCATTAGCCGCATCGGCGAGCACTTGATTGATCATCCTCATGGCTTGACTTCCTTGACAGCGATGGTGGCAGAGAAATAGGCATCCTGATGCTGAAGCACCTCAGGATCGGCGGGATCCAAATCCAGCGTGCCATATTGGACTAAAGATTGATCTCCATATGCACTTTTCTTGAAATACCTTGTTGTATCTCCATCACGCAGAAGTGAATCAAGCATGTCCCCCCAATTGAATCGCACCCCCTTGGCAACCGCGGCGACGCCTACGCTCGTGACATCCCAGTGGCATACGCCAAGCTTGAAGTAGTCCTCATCCTGCAGGGCATCACGATAGAAGTACCCCTTCCATGTATGCTCATCCACGCGAGCCATGGAAACATCCAGCCCAGCATTTGGCAGATGCTGTGTACCAAGGAGCCGGATCATCGGCACGCACTCTTTATTGACAACTTCGTAGCTGATGTACGCCTTAATAGAATCCCAAGGCCCTGGCGCATGAGACGTAGCGATGACCTCATAACGCTTGACCGGGTGTGGATTCAAATGACCCGTTGCGTCATCGTTTCCAATATCGATGCCTTTCGAACAACCGGCGGTGGTCGCGGCCAGAGGCATGATGGCGGCAGCGGCCAGGTGGTGCAGTTTCATCGGATCGTCCTCGGTGGGATGGGCCGCGGGTACCGCGACCGTGGGGGCTGGAGGTAGTGGCAGTGTCGGCTTGCGCCGGGGCTTTACCGGCAATCCGCCATGCGGCAGAGCACCGAGCCTGGCGTGGACGTCCGCGTTGATGCTGCCCATGTCACGCAGGAGTTGCGCGTCGTGAAGTGGATCGCGCATCGCGCGCGCTCGCGGACGATAGGGATTGTCGGGGTACTCGTTCTTTTCATGGCTCATCGCGCGTCACCTCTCCTTTTTCCCATTCTTCCAAGTTGCGCTTTAGATATTACTAACACGGAATCACACCATCAGTGTCGGCGGTGCAGTTGCGCCGACATAGCCACCGATGACAGCCGCGACCGGGTCGATCTGCGGAATAAACTCAGCTGCGGCGCACCTGCCGGCTCACTGCAGACGACTTTATGCAAGCTCATGACCAGATCAGCGAGGTTTAGAGAATAGACTTGGAAGCACACTTTCCTTGATAGAGATGGTGACGGGAAAGAAGTCGCCTGGTTCACGCTTGTATTCCGGCCGAAGATGGGAGTAGTCAGGCGCACCATAGGGAGCAAAAGACCTGTCCCCATACGCGCTCTTCTTGAAATAGCTCGTTTGTGTGCCGTCACGAAGAAGCTCTTCAAAAGAACCACTCCAAGCGAAACGTACACTTTGGAACATCGCGCTGGCACTAACGCTGGTGACATCCCAATGACACATGCCAAGTTTGAAGTAGTTCTCGTCTCGCAAGGCATCACGATAGAAATAGCCCTTCCAAGTGTGATCGTCCACTTGCACCATGGGCACATTGAGCCCGGTATTCGGCACATGTTGCGTGCCAAGGAACGGGATCATCGGCACGCATTTCGTATTGACGACGTCATAGCCGATGTAGGCGCCTTCGAACGAATCCCACGGCCCCGGCGCATGCGACGTGGCGATGACCTCGTAGCGCTTGACCGGGTGCCGATTCAGATGGCCGGTTGCGTCGTCATTGCCGATGTCGATGCCTTTGGAGCAGCCGGCGCTGGCCAAGAGGGCGGCGGCGATCGCGAAGGAGGACAGGATCGTCGGACGGGACTTGCGACGAGGTGCCGCGGCGGCGCGGATCCATGGACCCTTCGCCTCACTTACGCGCATCTGCGGCATCGCAGGCGTGGACACCACGCGAGGCGCATGCGAAAGGCGACTGAGGGTGAACATTGCGGGTCATCCATGTCCGGCATCGTTACCCGCCCACTATACGCCAGGCGCCGCCGGTTCAGGCGAGCGGCCGGCGCCCCGACGTGACCCGATCGCGCGCTTCCAGGTCCTGGTGGGTGGTCACGTCGGTGAAGCCCGCCGCCGCCAGCACGGCGCGCACCGCGTCGCCCTGGTCCCAGCCGTGCTCCAGCAGCAACCAGCCGCCCGACAGCAGGTGGGCCGGCGCGGCGGCGGCGATCTGGCGGATGTCGTCCAGGCCGTCGGCGCCGGAGGCCAGGGCGCTGGCCGGTTCGTAGCGCAGGTCGCCCTGCGCCAGGTGCGGGTCGCCGGCGGCGATGTACGGCGGGTTGCTCGCGATCAGGTCGAAGCGCTGCCCGGCTAGCGGCGCCAGCCAGGCCCCATGGGCGAAGGCGACGTTGTCCAGGCGGTGCGTCCGCGCGTTGGCCTGCGCCACCGCCAGCGCCGCCTCGCTCAGGTCGGTCGCCAGCACCTGCGCCCGCGGCCGCTCGCTGGCCAGCGCCAAGGCGATCGCGCCGCTGCCGGTGCCCAGGTCGGCGATGCGCCGGCCCGGCGCGGTGTCGACCCGTTCCAGGGCCAGTTCGATCAGGCGCTCGGTTTCCGCGCGCGGGATCAGCGTCGCCGGCCCCACCGCCAGGTCGAGTGTCCAGAAACCGCGGCGGCCGGTCAGGTAGGCCACCGGCTCGCCGTGCACGCGCCGCGCCAACAGGTCGGCGAAGCGGTCTGCCACCGGCGCCGGCAACGGGTCGCGGGCATGCGCGAACAGCCAGGCGCGGTCGCGCTGCAAGGCGTGGATCAGCAAGGCTTCGGCGTCGGCGCGCTCGACCTGCTGGCAGGCCGAGCGCAACAGGGATTCGGGGGTGTGCGCATTCATCGGCGTCACGATGACGCAGTGGTCCGGAAAAGCCAACGTGGTAGAAGGAAGCCCGGCATGTCGCAGGACACCACTGCACTGCCGATGGGCAGGCCCCGCGCACCGGCGAGACAGCAGGCCGCTTACCCCAGGGACTTGCCCACGCGGAAGCGCTCTCGCACGGGCTTCCCGCAGCGCAGCAAAGAGCCAGGCTTGAATAACGATAGGCGAAACCTATCTATTCAATTCCATCAATCGATTTGAGATATCTATCGCCTCCTCCTATGATGAGCCTCGTTCCATCCCCCGCCCCCTTTCCCAACCACGAGGAAACTCCATGTCTCTGATCAACACCCCGGTCGCGCCGTTCAAGGCCAACGCCTACAAGAACGGCGAATTCATCGAAGTCACCGACGCGGACCTGAAGGGCAAGTGGTCGGTGCTGATCTTCATGCCGGCCGCCTTCACCTTCAACTGCCCGACCGAAGTGGAAGACGCCGCCGACAACTACGCCGAGTTCCAGAAGATCGGCGCCGAGGTCTACATCGTCACCACCGACACGCACTTCTCGCACAAGGTGTGGCACGAGACCTCGCCGGCGGTGGGCAAGGCGCAGTTCGCGCTGGTCGGCGATCCGACCCACCAACTGACCCGCGCGTTCGGCGTGCATATCGACGAGGAAGGCCTGGCCCTGCGCGGCACCTTCGTGATCAATCCGGAAGGCGTGATCAAGACCCTCGAGATCCACGACAACGCCATCGCCCGCGACGTGACCGAGACCCTGCGCAAGCTCAAGGCCGCGCAGTTCGTCGCCTCGCACCCGGGCGAAGTGTGCCCGGCCAAGTGGAAGGAAGGCGAAAAGACCCTGAAGCCGTCGCTGGACCTGGTCGGCAAGATCTAAGCCGCGCCACGCTCCCATCTCCGCCGTCCCGGCGGGGGTGGGGGTGAACCGCAGCCCGCGTCGCCCACGCCCGCCTCGCGCCAGCCACCGCCGCGCCGGCTGCGGTTCACCCCTCCTCCCAATTCTTCACGGCGCTCTGCCCCTGCGGCAGCAACGCCTCCCCTTCGCTTTGCCCATCGCCAGGAGTCCGCCATGTTGGATGCCGATCTGAAAACCCAGTTGAAGGCTTACCTGGAGCGGGTCGTTCGGCCCATCCACATCACCGCGTCGGTCGACGACGGCGCCAAGTCGCGCGAGATGCTCGATCTGCTCGAGGATCTGGTGCTGCTGTCGGACAAGATCACGCTGGACGTGCACCGCGACAGCGGCGAGCGCACCCCGTCGTTCGCGCTGACCAGCCCCGGCCACGACATCCACCTGCGCTTCGCCGGGTTGCCGCTGGGCCACGAGTTCACCTCGCTGGTGCTGGCGTTGCTGCAGGTCGGCGGGCACCCGTCCAAGGCCACCGCCGAGCTGATCGAACAGGTGCGCAATCTGCCCGGCGAGTACCGCTTCGAAACCTATTTCTCGCTGTCCTGCCAGAACTGCCCGGACGTGGTGCAGGCGCTGAACCTGGCCGCGGTGCTGAATCCGAACATCCAGCATGTGGCGATCGACGGCGCGCTGTTCCAGGACGAGGTGGAGGCGCGGCAGATCATGTCGGTGCCCACCGTGTACCTCAACGGCGAAGTGTTCGACCAGGGCCGCATGAGCCTGGAGCAGATCGTGGCCAAGCTCGACACCGGCGCGGCCAAGCGCGATGCGGCCAACCTCGCGGCCAAGGCGCCGTTCGACGTGCTGGTGATCGGCGGCGGCCCGGCCGGCGCGGCGGCGGCGATCTATGCCGCGCGCAAGGGCATCCGCACCGGCGTGGCGGCCGAGCGCTTCGGCGGCCAGGTGCTGGACACCATGGCGATCGAGAACTTCATCTCGGTGCAGGAGACCGAAGGCCCGAAGATGGCCGCGGCGCTGGAGCAACACGTGCGCCAGTACGACGTGGACATCATGAACCTGCAGCGCGCCGAACAGTTGGTGCCGGCCGGGGCCGACGGCCTGGTCGAGGTCAAGCTGGCCAACGGCGCCTCGCTGAAGAGCCGCACGGTGATCCTGTCCACCGGCGCGCGCTGGCGGCAGATGAACGTGCCCGGCGAGGACCAGTACCGCAACAAGGGCGTGGCCTACTGCCCGCACTGCGACGGCCCGCTGTTCAAGGGCAAGCGCGTGGCGGTGATCGGCGGCGGCAATTCCGGCGTGGAAGCGGCGATCGACCTGGCCGGCATCGTCAGCCACGTCACCCTGGTCGAGTTCGACGGCAAGCTGCGCGCCGACGAAGTGCTGCAGCGCAAGCTGCGCAGCCTGGGCAACGTCGACATCCTGGTCAACGCGCAGAGCACCGAGGTGCTGGGCGACGGCAGCAAGGTCACCGGCCTGGTCTACAAGGACCGCGTCGGCGGCGACGTCCACCGCGTGGCGCTGGAAGGCATCTTCGTGCAGATCGGGCTGTTGCCGAACACCGAGTGGCTGCAGGGCACGGTGGCGTTGTCGCCGCGCGGCGAGATCGTGGTCGACGACCGCGGCCAGACGTCGCTGCCGGGGGTATTCGCCGCCGGCGATGCGACCACGGTGCCGTACAAGCAGATCATCATCGCCATGGGCGAAGGCTCCAAGGCGGCGCTGAGCGCATTCGACCACCTGATCCGCAGCAGCGCGCCGGTCAACAGCGCGGTCGCCGAAGCGGCCTGATCCGCGACCGCCCCGCGCCGCGACCCGGCGCGGGGCCTATGCTGTCCGGGGGCGATTGGCCCCAGGCCGCGCCAAGCACACCGCCAAGGAACCTGCCGATGAACCTGCGTGATCTGAAATACCTGGTGGCGCTGGCCGATCACAAGCATTTCGGGCGTGCCGCGGCGGCCTGTTTCGTCAGCCAGCCGACGCTGTCCACGCAGATCAAGAAGCTCGAGGACGAACTGGGCGTGCCGCTGGTCGAGCGCGCGCCGCGCAAGGTCATGCTGACCCCGGCCGGGCGCGAGGCGGCCAGCCGCGCGCGCGGCATCGTCGCCGAGATCGAGCAGATGAAGGAAGCGGCGCGGCGCAGCCAGGACCCGGAAGCGGGCACGGTGCGCCTGGGCATCTTCCCGACGCTGGGCCCGTACCTGCTGCCGCACGTGATCCCGGGCATCCGCGAGCGCTTCCCGCACCTGGAGCTGCTGCTGATCGAGGAAAAGAGCGACGTGCTGCTGACCCGGTTGCGCGAAGGCCGGCTGGATGCGGCGCTGCTCGCGCTGCCGCTGCACGACGACCAGTTGCATACCGAATTCCTGTTCGAGGAACCGTTCGTGCTGGCGGTGCCCGATACCCATCCGCTGGCCAAGCGCGATTCCCTGAGCCTGAGCGAACTGCACCAGCAACGGCTGCTGCTGCTGGAGGATGGCCATTGCCTGCGCGAGCAGGCCCTGGACGTGTGCCACCTGTCCGGCGCGCTGGAAAAAGCCGAATTCCAGGCCACCAGCCTGGAAACGCTGCGGCAGATGGTGGCCGCCAATGTCGGCGTGACCCTGCTGCCCCTGCTGGCGGTGCAGCCGCCGGTGACCAACTCGTCCAACATCCATCTGTTGCGCTTCGACGATGCCTCCGGCCCGAGCCGGCGCATCGCGATGCTGTGGCGCCGCAGTTCGGCGATGAGCGATTTCCTGGAGCAGCTGGCGACGCTGTTCAAGGCGCTGCCCGAGGCGCTGCTGTCGGCCAGGGCCGCACCGAGCGCGGCCGCCGTCCCCGTCGCCGACGTGGTGCCGCGCATCGCCGCGCGCTGAGCGCAGCGCGGCAGCCGTCGGCGCAACCGGCGCCGGCGGCGCTAACGCCGGTTTACGGCCGGACGATGCGACAATCCTGGGTCACCGCTGCCTGAGCGCCGCGTCGACCCCGTGGCCGACCGCGTGCGACAGTCAGCGCCCTCCCGGCGGCGCGTCGCAGCGCCGCCTTTTTCATGACCCAAGGAGTTTGCCATGTCCTCTCAACCGCAAAGCGGCCTGCCCCCTTCGCTGATCGTGTCCAGCCACGACCTGGCCCGTCTGGAGGCCTTGCTCGAATCGCCCGCACTGAAGCAACACCCGGCCGCGCTCGCGCTGGGCGAAGAACTGGGCCGTGCCACCGTGGTGCCGCCCGCACAGATTCCCGCCGGCATCGTCGCCATGCACTCGCGCGTGGAATGCGAAGACGAACTGCACGGCGAACGCCACCAACTCACCCTGGTCTACCCACACGAAGCCGATGCCGCGCAAGGCCGCGTCTCGGTGCTGGCGCCGGTCGGCAGCGCCCTGCTCGGCCTGGCCGTGGGCCAGTCGATCGACTGGCAGGCCCCGGGCGGCCGCGCGCTGCGGCTGCGCGTGCTGGCGGTGCAGCCGGCCGGCGACTTCGCGCACGCGGCGGGTTAACGTGCGCGGGCTTATCCTCCATTCCATCCGTTCCGAGACCTATCGATGACGTCTTCCGCTCCTTCCAAACTGGCTCAGCTGCGCGAGTTGTCCGTGGTCGTGGCCGATACCGGCGACTACGATGCGATCAAGCGGCTCAAGCCGGTCGATTGCACCACCAATCCGACCCTGGTGAAGAAAGCCCTCGACCTGCCGGTCTACGCCGACCTGATCGACGAGGCGCTGGCCTGGGCGCGCGGCCAGGGCGGCGACCATGCCGCCCTGGTCGACGAGATCGCCGACCGCCTGACCATCGGCGTGGGCACCAAGCTCAGCGCACTGGTGCCCGGGCGCGTGTCCACCGAAGTGGATGCCGACCTGGCGCACGACACCGCCGCCACCATCGCCAAGGCGCACAAGTTCATCGCCATGTACGCCGCGCACGGCGTGTCCAAGGACAAGGTGCTGATCAAGGTCGCCGCGACCTGGGAAGGCATCGAGGCCGCGCGCCAGCTGCAGAAGGACGGCATCGACTGCAACCTGACGCTGATCTTCAACCGAACCCAGGCGCTGGCCTGCGCCGAGGCCGGCGTGTTCCTGATCTCGCCGTTCGTCGGCCGCATCCTGGACTGGTACGTGGCCCAGGGCCAGACCCCGGCGACGATCGACGACGACCCGGGCGTGCAGTTCGTGCGCGGCGTCTACGACGAGTTCAAGCGCCGCGGCTCGCCGACGGTGGTGATGGGCGCCTCGTTCCGCTCCACCGCGCAGATCGAGGCGCTGGCCGGCTGCGATCGCCTGACCATTTCGCCGGACCTGCTGGAAAAGCTCGACGCCGACCATGGCGAGCTGCCGCGCAAGCTGTCGCCCGGCCAGGCCGACGGTGCGCAGATCGCGCCAATCGATGCCACGCAGTTCGCCGCCGACCTGGCCGCCGATCCGATGGCGACCGAGAAGCTGGCCAGCGGCATCGACACCTTCGCCAAGGACCTGCAGGCGCTGCGCGAGACGATCCGGCACAAGCTGGCGGCCTGACCGCTGTGCAGCACCACAAGAGCGGCGAGGCCGCTCTTGTGGTGGGGGGAATAGGGAAACGGGAATAGGGAATCGGCAAAGCGGGCGCCCGTCGCGAAGCCGGCTCCCCGATCGAATCAGATGCCGTCGGTGCAGGCAGTTGTATCGCGTGAGCACAAACGCCTCTAGAGCGTGTTATGAATTTTGAAGTAGGGACGCGGCATTTCCAAGCATGAGGATGGTGAACACGACGAAGTGGAGTCCTGCCAGGGTTTCCGGTAGGCGCTCATAGTCACGGGCCAGGCG
>Ga0105251_10000512_pt1 | contig 36654 bp, 33 predicted proteins | sample KBSS64metaG_FD_80424 | JGI IMG/M metagenome (GOLD analysis project Ga0105251, IMG submission 80424) | Switchgrass rhizosphere microbial communities from Kellogg Biological Station, Michigan, USA - KBS S6-4 metaG | ecosystem: Host-associated > Plants > Roots > Rhizosphere > Soil | place...
AATTTTAAAGGGTTCTCTAAAAGAAAACCTATAAGTTTCTTCTGGGGCCCTGCACCGGGGCATCCAATTCCCCCCCCGGGCCCCGCCCCCACCCAGGCGGGCCAAAGGGGCCAAAATCCCCCCCCCCCCCCAACTGCGACGACGAGGAATACAAGCGCCACCTCATGCGGGTCTACGCCCGCCGTGTCTAGGCGGACTCTTACTGACTGATCCAAGTCGATGCGCAGCGTCCCGACGGAGAGCACTACCCGATGCTGTCGGATGACGACCACGGCTGCTTACGCCAAGGCCAAGGCCAAGTTCTCCGGAGACCTCCCTCGCTGGAAGCACTACAAGGAAGACGACAACGCGCGCCAGTTCATCCTCACCCGGTCAGGTGAGCGAGATCTATTCGCGCCATCCTGGCCCTCGACGAGCGCGAGGACGGCCCCAAGGGGATCAACCCGGTGGCGCGCGATGCCGCTGACTACGTGGACTGCTTCACCTTCCTGGCGGACGCTGGGTGTCGCTTCGGGCAAGCCCTCAAAGTCCGCTGGACGGACATCGACTGGGAGCTGCAGCCGGGTGTCGTAGGCGTCAAATTCTGGCGCAAGGGCGACCAGAAGGGTGTACGAATCCGGACGATCCCGTGCAGTGCGCGCGTGGTGGAGATTCTCAAGCGCCGCCGAAGCCTCAAGGGACCCGGCCCGTTCGACGGATTACGCAGGGGCCGGGGCAACCAGCTCTGGAACCTAGCCAAGGCCCGGACGGAACTCAAGGGCGAGGCCGAGCGCGTTCCCCACTGCCTACGCCACACCTGCGCGACCCGCCTCCTGGCCCGGACTGGCGACCTGAAGCTCATTCAGGAGTGGCTGGGCCACACCAAGATCGAGACTACTGCGTCGATCTACGCGAAGGTTCTTGTGGAGACCAAGGTACGCGCTTTGAGGGAACTGGAGGACTACCAGACCTAGGCGTCACCAAATCCACACGTGGATAAAATCCAGGACTGCAAGTCTATCCACTAACGGATAGTTAGACGTACAACTAGCTGAAACCTAAGAGGTTTCAGCTAGAAGTAAAGGGAAAAGTGGGGTGGCTGAGGGGACTCGAACCCCCGACATCTGGAATCACAATCCAGTACTCTAACCAACTGAGCTACAGCCACCATTGAAACCTTGCATCTCCCGCCCGGCGCCGGTGTTGGCGCGCCCGACAGGAATCGAACCTGTAACCCCCGACTTAGAAGGTCGGTGCTCTATCCGGTTGAGCTACGGGCGCCCGGGCCGGATTGTCGCATTCCTCTCCGCCATTGGACATCGGATTGGTCGGGGTAGAGGGATTCGAACCCCCGACATCCTGCTCCCAAAGCAGGCGCGCTACCAGACTGCGCTATACCCCGGCGGAACATCCCTCGCGACCGAGGCCGGAAAGGTCGGCTATTGTGGGAAGCTCGCGCTCCGCTGTCAACGGCACATCGCACGACCGGTGCCTGCGCTATGCTCGCCACTTGCGGCCGATGATGGCCAATCGTCTTTATTACAGGGAGAAACAGCATGATCCGCAGCGGCAACCCCGCCTTGAAGGAATCCACCTTCCTCGACCTCGGCAGCGGCGCCGTCGTTTCGCGCGACGGCGAGGCGATGACCCTGAACGGCACCGTGCACAAGACCGGCGCGCTGTTGCTGCTGACCGTGCTGACCGCGGTGTTCGCCTGGAGCCAGTCGATCTCGGTCGATGGCGCCGGCAACGAAACGATCGCGCCGGGCATCATCGGCTACGTGCTGGGCGGCGCCATCGGCGGTTTCATCCTGGCGCTGATCACCACCTTCAAGAAGACCTGGGCGCCGATCACCGCGCCGCTGTACGCGCTGGTGGAAGGCTTCTTCCTCGGCTCGATCTCGGCGATGTACGAAGTGCGCTTCAACGGCATCGTGCTGCAGGCGGTGCTGCTGACCTTCGGCACCCTGTTCGCGCTGCTGTTCGCCTACCGCAGCGGGATGATCAAGGCCACCGAGAACTTCAAGCTGGGCGTGGTCGCGGCCACCGGCGGCATCGCCCTGGTGTACCTGGCGACCATCGTGCTTGGGTTCTTCAATATCCAGATCCCCTACATCCACGCCTCCGGCACGGTCGGCATCCTGTTCAGCCTGTTCGTGGTGGTGGTGGCGGCACTGAACCTGGTACTGGACTTCGACTTCATCGAAAGCGGCGTGGAGCAAGGCGCGCCGAAGTACATGGAGTGGTACGGCGCGTTCGGGCTGATGGTCACGCTGGTGTGGCTGTACATCGAGTTCCTGCGCTTGCTGTCGAAGCTGCAGTCGAGGAACTAAGCCGGGAGTCGGGAGTCGGGATTGGGGAATCGCAAGTGCGGCGCCCCGCGATCGGTGACTGCATGGTTTCCGACAAACTTCCGAGCAAAAGAAAGGGCGCCTGAGGCGCCCTTTCTTTTTTGCGATCCTCCGGCGCGCTCAGAGGCGGCTGGCGATGGCCTTGGCGAAGCCCATGGTGTTGCCGCTGCCGCCCAGGTCCGGGGTCAGCCCGTCCTTGGCTTCCAGCGTGGCGACGATGGCGTTGCGCAGGCGCTCGGCGTTCTGCGGCTGGCCGACGTGGTCCAGCAGTTGCGCCGCGCCCAGCAGCAACGCGCACGGGTTGGCCTTGCCCTGCCCGGCAATGTCCGGGGCCGAGCCGTGCACGGCCTCGAAGATCGCCGCATCGACGCCGATGTTGGCACCCGGGGCCAGGCCCAGGCCGCCGACCAGGCCGGCGCACAGGTCCGACAGGATGTCGCCGAACAGGTTGGTGGTGACGATGACGTCGAACTGCTCCGGACGCATCACCAGCTGCATGCAGGCGTTGTCGACGATCATTTCCTGGAACTCGATCTCCGGGTAGTTCGCCGCCACCTCGCGCGCCACCTTCAGGAACAGGCCCGAGGTCGACTTGATGATGTTGGCCTTGTGCACCGCGGTGACCTTCTTGCGGCCGGTGGCGCGGGCCAGGTCGAAGGCGTAGCGGACGATGCGCTCGGAGCCCTTGCGGGTCACCCTGGCCATCGACACCGCGGTCTCGCCGTCGGCCGACACTTCCTGGCCTTCGCTCAGGTAGGCGCCTTCGGTGTTCTCGCGCACGGTGATCAGGTCCACGCCGGCGCCGAAGCGCGACTTGGTGTTGGGGAACGACTTGGCCGGGCGCACGTTGGCGTACAGGTCGAACTGGCGGCGCATGGCCACGTTGATCGAGCTGAAGCCCTCGCCCACCGGCGTGGTCAGCGGGCTCTTCAGCGCGATCTTGTTCTTGCGGATCGAGTCCAGGGTGGCGGCCGGCAACAGGTCGCCGTGCTTTTCCAGGGCGACCAGGCCGGCGTCGGCGTATTCGTAGGTCAGCCCGGCGTTCAGCGCGTCGAGCACGAACAGCGTGGCATCCATGATCTCGGGGCCGATGCCATCGCCACGGATGACCGTGATTGTCTGCGTCATAGGAGTGCGGTTTCCGTACAGAGGGGGAGCGCGCCGACCGGAAGCCCGGGGTGCTGGCGCAAGGAGGTTTCACCGGTAATTATGCCCGAAGCCGGTGAAGGCCCCCAAACCGAGGCGGGCGCAAAACGCGGCACGCCGCCCGCAGGCGGCGTGCATCGGGCCGACCGGCCGGGCCGGATCAGGCGTGGGCGTGCTCGGCCGGCGCGGCGGCGGCGCCCTCCTCGAGCTTGTCGAGGAAATCCACCGCCCGGCGCAGGTGCGGGATCACGATCGAACCGCCCACCACCAGGCCCACCGAGAAGGTCTCGAAGAACTCGTCGCGCTGCACCCCGGCCTCCTTGCACTGCGCCACGTGGTAGCTGATGCAGTCGTCGCAGCGCAGCACCAGCGAGGCGACCAGGCCGAGCAGCTCCTTGGTCTTCACGTCCAGCGCGCCGGCCTGGTAGGTCTGGGTGTCGAGCGCGAAGAACCGTCGCACCACCTGGTTCGGCTCGGCCAGGATGCGCTGGTTCATGCGCTGGCGGAACTCGGTGAATTCGCGCACCCGGTCCTGTCCGTCGCCGCCGTCGCCGCCGGCAGCGCTCATGCCCGGGCCTCCGGGGCCTGGCCGTCGAGCAGCGGCTCCAGCTTGCCGGCGCGGTGCAGCGCCATCATGTCGTCGTAGCCGCCGACATGGGTCTCGCCGACGAAGATCTGCGGGACGCTGGTGCGGCGCGCCAGCGCGACCATCTTCTCGCGCTCGGCCGGGTCCAGGTCGATGCGCACCTCGGTCCAATTGCGGCCCTTGCTCTTGAGGAAGTTCTTGGCCGCCACGCAGTAGGGGCAGATCGCGGTGGAGTACAGGGTGATCGGCGGGCCGCCAGCCTGGCCGCCGTCGGCGGGTTGGGTGTCCATGGGAAACTCCGGGCGCTGTCTGAGGTCCAAACCACTATGGTAGCGGCTGGGTGGATTTTCGAGTCCGCTGCCGCAACACTGCGGATTACCCCGGATTCACCCGCCGTTGCGCCCGCCGCCACGGCGGTCCGCCTTCTCCTGGAGCCTGCCTTGCGCCCGTTGCCGCTTGCCTTCGCTATCACCCTGGCGACCGCCCTCGCCACCGCGCCGGCGCCGGCGCAGGAGAACAAGCTGCCGGACATCGGCTCCTCGGCCGGCGAACTGCTGACCCCGGCGCGGCAGGCCGAGTACGGCCGGATGATGCTGGCCGAGCTGCGCAACTACGACTACGTGCTGGACGACCCGCTGATCGGCGACTGGCTGCAGACCATGGGCACCCGCCTCGGCGCCAACAGCGACCAGCCGCAGCAGACGTTCACCTTCTTCATGCTGCGCGACCGCCAGATCAACGCCTTCGCCACCCTGGGCGGCTATGTCGCGGTCAACGCCGGGCTGGTGCTGACCGCCGAGCGCGAGGACGAAGTGGCCGCGGTGCTGTCGCACGAGATCGCCCACGTCACCCAGCAGCACGTGCTGCGCGGGGTGGAGCGGGCGCAGCGCGACCAGGTGCCGATCCTGCTCGGCATGCTCGCCGCGGTGATCGCCGCGCAGCAGGCCGGCGGCCGCTCCAGCGGCGACGCCACCCAGGCGGCGATCGCCAGCGGCCTGGGGCTGATGCAGCAGCGCCAGATCGACTACACCCGCTCCAACGAATCGGAGGCCGACCGCCTGGGCATCCGCACCCTGGCGCGCAGCGGCTACGACGTGGACGCGATGGCCGGCTTCTTCGAGCGCATGTCGCTGGCGATGCGCGGCAACCAGGGCGGCTACAGCACGCCCGACTACCTGATGACCCATCCGGTCACCACCACCCGCATCAGCGAGGCGCGGCAGCGCGCCGAGCAGATGAAGAAGAACACGGTGACCCTGACCACGCGCGTGCCCGGCGGCACCCTGCAGGAGCGGGTCGATCCCAACGATGTGTCGCTGAGCCAGCCGCTGGGCGCGCCCAGCAATCCGCTGCTGCCCGGCAGCCTGCAGTTGCCGTTCGACACCGGCGCGCGCGGCGGCAGCGGCCAGTTCGACTGGGCCCGCGAGCGCCTGCGGGTACTCAGCGCCAACACCCCGGCCGACGCGGTGCGCGAATACGAGGGCCTGCGCCAGGGCAGCAAGCAGGGCCTCAGCGACGCCCAGCGCTATGGCCTGGCGCTGGCCCGGCTGCGCGGCGGCGGCAACCCGCAGGACGCGGCCAAGGCCCTGGAGGAGCTGCTGCAGGCGCACCCGGACAGCTGGTGGCTGGGCCTGGCGGTGGCCGAGGCCGAATCGCGCACCGGGCGCGTGCAACAGGCCAATCAGCGCTTCGACGCGCTGCTCAAGCGCCTGCCGAGCAACCGCGCGGTCGCGCTGACCTACGCCTCGGCACTGAACGAACAAGGCGGCCGCGCCGCCGGCCAGCGCGCGCAGGCGGTGTTGCGGCCATTGCTGGGCACGGCGGCCGACGACCCGGTGTTCCAGCGCACCTTCGCCCGCGCCTGCGAACTGGCCGGGGACACCAACCGCGCCGGCGAAGCCTATGCCGAGGCCGCCTACCTCAACGGCCGCCCGGAACAGGCGCTGATCCAGCTGAACAATCTGAAGAAGCGCCAGGACCTGGACTACGTCGCCCGCGCCCGCATCGATGCGCGCATCGCCGCGATCACCCCCACGGTGCTGGAACTGCGCCGCCAGGGCGTGCAGGACCCGGACGTGAAACAGCGCTGAAACGCCCTACCGCGGGGCGTCACCGAATCGTAATAAAACCGTAGTCTACTGGCGGCCTCTCCTCCCAGTCCCCACGGTGCCGTCGTGCAGAAACGCATCCTGATCGTCGACGACGAACCCGCCATCCGCGACATGGTGGCGTTCGCCTTGCGCAAGGGCGACTTCGAACCGGTCCATGCCGGCGACGCGCGCGAAGCGCAGACCTCCATCGCCGACCGCGTGCCCGACCTGATCCTGCTGGACTGGATGTTGCCCGGCACCAGCGGCCTGGAGCTGGCCCGGCGCTGGCGCAAGGACGCGATGACCCGCGAGGTGCCGATCATCATGCTGACCGCGCGCGGCGAAGAGAACGACCGTGTCGGCGGCCTGGAAGCCGGCGTGGACGACTACGTGGTCAAACCGTTCTCGGCGCGCGAGCTGCTGGCGCGGATCCGCGCGGTGATGCGCCGCACCCGCGAGGACGACGAGGACGGCAGCGTCTCGGTCGGCAGCCTGCGCATCGACGGCGCCGCGCACCGCGTGTTCGCCGGCGACGCGCCGGTGCCGATCGGCCCCACCGAGTACCGCCTGCTGCACTTCTTCATGACCCATCCCGAGCGCGTCTACAGCCGCGCGCAGTTGCTCGACCACGTCTGGGGCGGCAGCGTCTACGTCGAGGAGCGCACCATCGACGTGCACATCCGCCGCCTGCGCAAGACCCTGGAACCGTTCGCGGTGGAGAACATGGTGCAGACGGTGCGCGGCTCCGGCTATCGCTTCTCCTCGTCCATCTGATTGCCGTCGTTGCCTGCTATAAACGGCGCACGGCCAGTTCCATTGCGACAGAGCGCCCCCCCGATGCCCCGCCACATCCGTTCCGCCTGGTTCAAGACCCTCGGCACCCTGGCCGCGCTGTTGCTGCTGGCGGTGCTGGTCGGCTGGCTCGGCGGCCACGTGTGGATGGCGCTGACGGTGATGTCGCTGGCGGTGATGGGCTGGCACTACTGGCGCCTGCGCCGCGTGCTGCGCCGGCTGACCGCGCGCCAGCGCTGGGAACCACCGGCCGGCACCGGGGTGTGGAACGAACTGGACCGCTTGCTGTACCGCAGCCAGGCGGAAATGCGCACGCGCAAGCGGCGCCTGCTGGACATGCTGCGCGCCTACCGCGCCGCCGCCGCCGCGCTGCCCGACGCGGTGGTGGTGGTGGACCGCAACAGCCAGCGCATCCAGTGGTTCAACGAAGCCGCCGGCACCCTGCTCGGCCTGCGCCATCCCGGCGACCTCAACGTGCCGGTGGTGGAACGCCTGCAGCCGTTGCCGCTGGCGCACTGGCTGGCCGGCGGCCGCAACGCCGAGCCGATGCTCGACACGCCCTCGCCGATCGACGACCGGCTGCGCCTGCACCTGCGCCTGATCCCCTATTCCGACGACCACTGGCTGCTGGTCGCGCGCGACGTCAGCAAGCTGCTGCAACTGGAGCAGGTGCGGCGCGACTTCGTCGCCAACGTCTCGCATGAACTGCGCACCCCGCTCACCGTGGTGCACGGCTACCTGGACATGCTCGATCCGGAGGATTTCCCGGATTCGGGGCCGATGATCGCCGAGATGCGCAAGCAGTCGCAGCGCATGACGCAATTGGTCGAGGACCTGCTGACCCTGTCGCGCCTGGAATCGCAGGAGCACGCCAACGAGGAAAGCATCGCGATGGCGCCGATGCTGGCCACGCTGCGCCGCGAGGCCGAAGCGCACAGCCAGGGCCGGCACCGCATCGAGGTCCACGACGAGGCCGACCTGGACCTGGTCGGCTCCAACAAGGAACTGCACAGCGCGTTCTCCAACCTGGTCACCAACGCGGTGCGCTACACCGCCGCCGGCGGCACGGTCAGCATCCGCTTCGCCCGCGAAGGCGACGGCGCGGTGCTGTCGGTGCGCGACAGCGGCTACGGCATTCCCGCGCACCACCTGCCGCGCATCACCGAGCGCTTCTACCGCGTCTCCAGCAGCCGCTCGCGCGAGAGCGGCGGCACCGGCCTGGGGCTGTCGATCGTCAAGCACGTGCTGGGCCTGCACCAGGCGCGGCTGGAGATCGAGAGCGAAGTCGGCAAGGGCAGCACCTTCTCCTGCCACTTCGGCGCCGGGCGCGTGCATCCACGGCGCGCCCATGCCACCCTGACCTCCGCCTAACGAGTATCGCCATGCCCCGCGCCGCCGCCCTGCCGCCCACGCCGCCACCGGACGTTCCCAGCGACCCGCTGCGCGACCCGACGCTGTACCTCAACCGCGAACTGTCGCAACTGGACTTCAATTTCCGCGTGCTGGCGCAGGCGCAGGACCCCAGCGTGCCGCTGCTGGAACGGCTGCGCTTCCTGTGCATCTCCTGCACCAACCTCGACGAGTTCTTCGAGATCCGCGCCGCCACCGTGCGCCATGCGCTCGAGTTCGGCCTGCCGCCGGCGCCGGACGGGCTCAGTTCGAGCGCGATCCTCAACTCGATCCACGACCGCGCCGCGCAACTGGTCGACCAGCAATACCGCTGCTGGAACGAGGTGCTGCGCCCGGCGTTGAAGGATGCCGGCATCGGCGTGCTCGGCCGGCATTCCTGGAACGCGCGGCAGAAGCGCTGGCTGCGCGCCTACTTCCGCAACGAGATCATGCCGGTGCTGTCGCCGCTGGGCCTGGACCCGGCGCATCCGTTCCCGAAGATCCTCAACAAGTCGCTGAACATCGTGGTGGTGCTCAAGGGCACCGACGCGTTCGGTCGCGTCGGCCACCTGGCGATCGTGCGCGCGCCGCGCTCGCTGCCGCGCATCATCCAGTTGCCGGAAAGCCTGTCCGACGGCGGCCAGGGCTTCGTGTTCCTGTCCTCGGTGCTGTCCACCTTCGTCGACGAACTGTTCCCGGGCATGGAAGTGACCGGCTCCTACCAGTTCCGGGTGACGCGCAATTCCGAGCTGGTGGTGGACGAGGAGGAAGTGGAGAACCTGGCGCTGGCGCTGCGCGACGAACTGGTCAACCGCGGCTACCGGCCGGCGGTGCGGCTGGAGATCGCCGAGGATTGTCCCAAGTCGATCGTGCGCACGCTGCTGCAGAACTTCGCGCTGCCGGAGAACGCGGTCTACCGCATCGACGGCCCGGTCAACCTGAGCCGGGTCAACCAGGTCTACGATCTGGTGCAGCGCCCGGAACTGAAGTATCCGGCGATGAACCCGCGCACGCTGCGCGACAGCGAGGGCATCTTCGAGATCGTCGCCGCCGGCGACGTGCTGCTGCATCATCCGTTCGACGCGTTCACCGCGGTGCTGGACCTGATCAAGCAGGCCGCGGTCGACCCGCAGGTGCTGGCGATCAAGCAGACCCTGTACCGCACCGGCAAGGACTCGGGCATCGTCGACGCGCTGGTGCTGGCCGCGCGCAACGGCAAGGACGTGACCGTGGTGGTCGAACTGCGCGCGCGCTTCGACGAGGAGGCCAACCTGGGCCTGGCCGATCGCCTGCAGGAAGCCGGCGTGCAGGTGGTGTACGGCGTGGTCGGCTACAAGACCCACGCCAAGATGCTGCTGATCGTGCGCCGCGAGGGCCGCAAGCTGCGCCGCTACGTGCACCTGGGCACCGGCAACTACCACAGCGGCACCGCGCGCGCCTACACCGACCTGAGCCTGATCACCGCCGATGCGGACATCTGCAACGACGTGCACCTGCTGTTCCAGCAGTTGTCCGGGCTGGCGCCGAAGATCCGCCTCAAGCGCCTGCTGCAATCGCCGTTCACCCTGCATGCGGGCGTGCTGCACCGGATCGAGCGCGAGACCAAGCTGGCCCTGGCCGGGCGCCCGGGCCGCATCATCGCCAAGATGAACGCGCTCAACGAGCCGCAGGTGATCCGCGCCCTGTACGCGGCCTCGCAGGCGGGGGTGCAGATCGACCTGATCGTGCGCGGCGCGTGCACGCTGCGGCCCGGCGTGGCGGGCGTTTCCGACAACATCCGGGTGCGCTCGATCGTCGGCCGCTTCCTCGAACACAGCCGCGTGTACTGGTTCGGCAACGACGGCACGCCGGAACTGTACTGCGCCAGCGCCGACTGGCTGGAACGCAACCTGCTGCGGCGGGTGGAAACCTGCTTCCCGATCCTCGACCCGAAGCTGATCCAGCGCATCCATCGCGAAGTGCTGAAGAACTATCTGGACGACAACCTCAACGCATGGGAACTGGACGCCAGCGGCAACTACCGCAAGCTGGCGCCTGGCCAGGACCAGCCCCCGCACTCGGCGCAGCTGACGCTGCTCGACGGACTCTGAACCACCCCACCCGCGCGCCGATGGACGGCAGCCGCCGTGCATCGGCTACCATTCCGCCCATGCCTCCCATCTCCCCGTACACGCCGTTGCGCGATGGCGACCTGTTGGCCGCCGTCGACCTGGGTTCCAACAGTTTCCACATGGTGGTGGCACGGTATCAGCTCGGGCAGTTGCGGGTGGTGGACCGCCTGCGCGAGACCGTGCGCATGGCCGACGGCCTGGACAACAAGGGCGGGCTGTCGGCGGAGGCGCGGCAGCGCGCGCTGGAATGCCTGGCGCGCTTCGGCCAGCGCATCCGCGACGTGCCCTCGCTGCGGGTGCGCGCGCTGGCCACCAACACCGTGCGCCAACTGCGCTCGCCGCAGGCGTTCCTGATCCCCGGCGAGACCGCGCTCGGGCATCCGATCGAAGTGGTCAGCGGCCGCGAGGAAGCGCGCCTGATCTACCTGGGCGTGGCGCATGCGCAGCCGCCCAAGCCGGACCAGCGCCGGTTGGTGATCGACATCGGCGGCGGCTCCACCGAGTTCATCATCGGCCGCGGCTTCCAGACCCTGGAACGCGAGAGCCTGCAGGCCGGCTGCATCGCCAGCACGCGGCGCTTCTTTCCCGGCGGCAAGCTGTCGAAGAAGAAGTGGAAGGACGCGCTGACCGAGATCGGCGCCGAGTTCCAGCAGTTCGCCGGGCTGTACCGGGCGCTGGGCTGGCACGAGGCACTGGGGTCGTCGGGCACGCACAAGGCGATCGGCGAGATCTGCGCGGCGATGAAGCTGACCAAGGGCGCGATCACCGCCGAGGCGCTGCCGCACCTGCGCGAGCGCCTGCTGCTGGCCAAGCGCATCGAGGACATCGACCTGCCCGGCCTGTCCGCCGACCGCCGGCCGATCATCGCCGGCGGCGTGCTGGTGCTGGAAGCCGCGTTCCAGGCCCTGGGCCTGCAGCGCCTGATGGTGAGCAAGGCGGCCATGCGCGAAGGCATCCTCTACGACATGCTCGGCCGCGGCGGCGAGAACGATCCGCGCGAAACCGCGATCGCCGCGTTGACCCAGCGCTACGGCATCGACGAAACACAGGCCGCGCGCGTGGAAGGCACCGCGATGGCGCTGTTCGAACAGGTCGCCGCGGCCTGGGCGCTGGACGCCGACGACGGGCGCATGCTCAGTTGGGCCGCGCGCCTGCACGAGCTGGGCCAGGTCATCGCGCACAGCCAGTACCACGTGCACGGCGCCTACGTGCTCGAGCACTCCGACATCGCCGGTTTCTCGCGGCAGGAACAGCAGGTGCTGGCGACGCTGGTGCGCACCCATCGCCGCAACGTGCCCAAGACCGCGTTCGACGCCCTGCCCGACCGCCTGCTGCTCGGCGCCAAGCGCAAGGCCGCGCTGCTGCGGCTGGCGGTGCTGCTGCATCGCGCGCACGAATCCGAGCCGATTCCCTCGCTGGAACTGAAGGCCGACGGCGACCATCTGCACCTGATCCTGTCGCAGCCGTGGATCGAAGCGCGGCCGCTGCAGCGCGCCGACCTGATCGGCGAGATCGAGGGCATGGCGGGGTTGGGGATCCAGTTCCGCCCATTTGTGGCTTGAAAGCTGGGAATGGGGAGTGGGGAATCGGGATTGGGGGTTCGCTTGCGCTGAGGCGGTACGGGTAAGGCCTCGTATGCCTGCGGCGGCGGGGCGCGTTATCGGCCCAGATTCAAGCGCGGATGAATACCTGACCGGGGCGTCATCGTTCCTACATGCGCTGGACATGTTCGCTTCACCGCGGCGCGCGACGCTTTGGCAAACCGGAGCCACTGCATGCGCTACGCGATCGTCACCGAGACGTACCCCCCGGAGGTCAACGGCGTCGCGCTGACCGTGCAGGGGCTGGAACAGGGACTGCGCGCACGCGGCCACCAGGTCGATGTGGTGCGCCCGCGCCAGGGCGGCGACCGCGACGACGACGATGCGCGCCTGGTGCGCGGCGCGGCGTTGCCGCGCTATCCCGGCCTGAAGTTCGGCCTGCCCGCGCCACGGCGCCTGGCCCGGCTGTGGCAGGCGGCGCCGCCGGACGCGGTCTACATCGCCACCGAAGGCCCGCTCGGCTGGTCGGCGCTGCGCACCGCGCGGCGCCTGGGCATCCCGATCGCCACCGGCTTCCACACCCGCTTCGACGAATACCTGCCGCAGTACGGCGCCGCCTGGCTGCAGTCGACCGCGCTGCGCTGGATGCGGCGCTTCCACAACCAGGCCGAGGCGACCCTGGTGCCGACCCGCGAACTGCTCGGCTTCCTCGCCGGGCAAGGCTTCGAGCGCGTGCGCCTGCTGGCGCGCGCGGTGGACAGCCGCCAGTTCGAGCCGCAGCGCCGCGATGCGCAGTTGCGCCGCGCGTGGGGCCTGGACGCGGACGGCTGCGCCGCGCTGTACGTCGGCCGCATCGCCTCGGAGAAGAACCTGCCCCTGGCGGTGCGCGCGTTCCGGCAACTGCAGCAGGTGCGGCCGGATGCGCGCTTCGTGTGGGTCGGCGACGGCCCGCTGCGCGAGCGCCTGGCGCAGGAAAACCCCGACTTCATCTTCTGCGGCGTGCAGCGCGGCGACGCGCTGGCGCGCCACTTCGCCAGCGGCGACCTGTTCCTGTTCCCCAGCCGCAGCGAGACCTTCGGCAACGTGACCCTGGAGGCGATGGCCAGCGGCGTGGCCACGGTCGCCTTCGACTACGGCGCGGCGCGCGAGTACCTGCGCGACGGCGTCAACGGCGCGGCGGTGGCCGACGATGCCGGCTTCGTCGCCGCGGCGGTGCGCCTGGCCGGCGACGATGCGCTGCGCCGGCAGCTCGGCGAGGCCGCCTGCGCGGCGATGCAGCAACTGCGCCCGGAACGGGTGGTGGCCGATTTCGATGCCCTGCTGGGCGAACTGGCGTGCGCCAGGAGGACACATGTCGACGCGGCTTGAGATCCTGCGCGGGCACGAGGCCCGCTGGTGCCGGCTGGCCAATCACTGGTGCCGGCGGCGCTCGGTGCGGCGCTTCTTCGCGATGATCAGCCGGCTCGGCGACGGCGTGTTCTGGTACGCGCTGATGACCCTGCTGGTGATCTGCGACGGCATGGACGGCGTGTTCGCCTCCGCGCACATGGCCGCCACCGGCGTGGTCGCGCTGAGCCTGTACAAGGGCCTCAAGCGCTGGACGCGGCGTCCGCGCCCCTACGCGGCCGACCTGCGCATCCGCGCCTGGGTGGCGCCGCTGGACGAGTTCAGCTTCCCGTCCGGGCACACCCTGCACGCGGTCTCGTTCGGCATCGTCGCCATGGCCTATTACCCGTGGCTGGCGCCGCTGCTGATCCCCTTCATCGCCTGCGTGGCGCTGTCGCGGGTGGTGCTGGGCCTGCACTATCCCAGCGACGTGCTCGCCGCCACCGGCATCGGCGCGTTGCTGGCCGGGGTGTCGTTGTGGGTGGCCTTGTAGCCGGGATTGGAAATTCGGGATTGGGGATTCGTAGAAGCGGAAGCAAAGGCCGCAGCACGCTCGCTTTGCCAATCCCGAATCCCCAATCCCCATTCCCAGCTCCATTACAATGCGTCAATGACGACATTGTTCATCTCCGACCTGCACCTGGATCCGGCGCGTCCGGCGATCACCGAGCTGTTCCTGGCGTTTCTGCGCGGCGAAGCGCGCCAGGCCGAGGCGCTGTACATCCTCGGCGACCTGTTCGAGGCCTGGATCGGCGACGACACCCCGTCCGCGGCGGCCGATGCGGTGGCCCTGGAACTGCACGCGCTGCATGAGGCCGGCGTGCCGGTGTCCTTCATGCACGGCAACCGCGACTTCCTGCTCGGCGCCGACTACGCGCGCCGCGCCGGCATGCGCCTGCTGCCCGATCCGTGCGTGATCGACCTGTACGGCGAGCCGACCCTGCTGCTGCACGGCGACCTGTTGTGCACCGACGACACCGCCTACCAGGCGTTCCGCGCGCAGACCCGCGACCCGGCGTTCCAGCAGCAGTTCCTGGCGCAGCCGCTGGCCGCGCGCATCGCCTATGCGCAGCAGGCGCGCGCCGCCAGCCAGGCGCGCCAGGCGGAGATGAAACAGGGCGATCGCGCGCAATTCGAGACGGTCACCGACGTGGCCCCGGCCGAGGTCGCCGCCAGCTTCGCCCGCTACGGCGTGGCGCGCATGATCCATGGCCACACCCATCGCCCGGCGGTGCACACGCTGGACGTGAACGGTCGCGCCCGCACCCGCATCGTGCTCGGCGACTGGTACGAACAAGGCTCGGTGCTGCGCGTGGATGCGCAGGACTGCCGGTTGCAACGCCTGTAGCGCGCCTGCGCGGCGACGCGCCCGCCAATCGCGTTCCGTCGCAGCGCCGCAGCGCGCGCGACCTGCGCGCCACGCCTTAGCGCGCTAAGGCAGACCGCCGGCGCGTTGCCGTTGCCATTGCGCGTAATCGACGAAGTCGCCATCGACCACGTCGTACCAGCGGATCGCGCCGGAACGCTCGACGCGGAAGCGGTCGCGGACCGGTTCGGTCTGCGGATCGCCCGGGCAGCCGTCGCCATGTTTCTCGCGCACGGCGATCTCGATCATCTCGATCGCCGCCGGCGCCGCGGATGGCGCCGCATCCGCATCTCCCGCGTCCTCGACCGCGTAGCGCAGGCATTGCAGGTCGGGATAGGCGCGATCGGCGGCCAGGCGCGCCTGCAACAGATCCATCGCGCGGTTTTCGTCGAAGGCCGGGACGGCCGGCGGGGCGGCCCGCGGCGCGTCGGTCGTGGCGGGCGGCGACGGCGTGTCCGTCTGCCGGTCCGGCGCGGGGCCGCAGCCCGCGCCCAGTATCGCCAGCAGCAGCGCGGCTGGCAGTCGCATGCGGTTGAACATCGTCGATCCCGGGAAGTGGCTCGGCGCCGGCTGCGCCGGCGCCACTTCCCAGCATAGCCGACGCGGGCGCCGCCGCGCCCGCCCCGGTGTCCCGCACGATGCGTGGCGCCGGCCCGCGCGGCCGGCGCCACGCATCCGCAGGCTCAGCGGAACCCGGCCACCGTCGCCTTGGTGTTGACCAGCACGCGCTGGTTGTCGGCACTGCTGGCATTGCCCATCGGCACGCCGCCGTAGGAAATGTTCGGGTTGGACCAGTAGTTCAGCCGCGGGCAACTGACCGGGCAGTTGTAGGCCATGATCGTGCGCCAGTTGTTGCCGTAGCGGTAGCCGTGGCCATAGGCGTAGGGCGTGGTGCTCGAATCGGTGGCGATGTCGTGGCGCGCGCTCTGCAGGTGGCCGATCTCATGGGCGAAGCTGTAGTAGCCGGTGGCGCAGTCCCAGTACACGGCGGCGAACGCGGTGGCCGCGGTCGAGCCGATGCCCGAGGCCAGGCCGCAGTAGGCGCTGTTGTCGATGATCAGCACGCCGACGTCGGCGGCCACGCTGTTGCGCGTGGTGTGGATGCTGTCCATGTAGCCGTCGCTGGTGCCGCGGAAGCGGGTCAGGTCGGTGTTGAAGTCGCCGGACTCGGTATAGCTGGTGGTCTCGTAGCCGGCCAGTTGCATGGTGATGCCGACGTTGCTGTTGCTGTAGCCCTGATTGGACTCGGCCACCGCCAGTTGCACCAGCGACTGCATGTTGCCGCCGTAGCTGTTCACCGCCTTGTTGGTCGCCACCACCAGCACGCGGATGGTCGCCGGCGAACCGGACGAGGCGCCGGCGGGCGTGGCGCGGCCGTCGGCCATCGCCTGCGGCATGCGGATGGTCGGCAGCAATGCGTATTCGCCGGGATGCTCGGCCGGCATGCGGCTCTCGTCGACCTGGACCAGCACATGGCCGCCGCCGGCGATGGGGCGCAGATGGAACAGCGTGCCGTTGTGGCGGATGCTGCCGGTGATGGTGTCGCCGCTGCGCACCAGGATCGCCGAGTTCAGCGGATCCAGGCCGGAACGCGCGCGCGCCTTGGCCGCGGCGGCATTGCCGAGATTGCCGTACCAGATGCTGTTGCCGTCTTCCAATTGCTCGGTCTTCAGTTGCGTGGCGGTGACGCGCTGGCCCAGCAGATCCAGTTCCAGTTGCGCCTGCGCGGCATCCACCGCGGTGGCGTCCACGCGCACGCGCTGCACGGCGCCGGTGGCGGGATTGGCCAGCACGCGGCTCAATGCGGGTTCGCCGGGAATGGCCTTGGAAATGTACTGACTGCTCTGGAACAGGGGTTTTCCGGCCGCGGCGGCGGAACCGGCGAGACACAGGCCAAGCATCGCGGTGAGGCAGCAGATCGACTTCATGTCGTACTCCCATGGGTGGTGAGAAGAGACGGAGCGTCGTCCCTCGCACAGAGGGCGCCTGCACGGCGCGCGAGGGATTTCGATTAGCCGCCCGCCCGGCGACCAGCGCAAGCGACAAATGCGCGGCGTCGCCGCTCAGAGATGGGCATTCCAGAAGCGGCCGTGACCGCCATCAACGCGGCCCGCGCCGCGTGCTGCGGATCGGCTGCGATGCACGCATTTGCCCGGGCTCGGCGGGGCGCTACCGCCGGCAACCGCACACGGCGTGACAGGCGCAGACGCGACTTGGGGCGGCCGCCAGCGCGTCAGCCCGCTTGGCGCTGCAGCGCCAGCAGTTCGTCCTCGTCGAAACCGGCCAGCAAACGCGCCTGCAGGTTGAACGGGCCGTGCAGATAGCCGCCGGCGTATTCGCGCAGCAACGCGGCGAAACGCGCGCGCGGCTCGATCCCGGCGCGCTCGCAATACCAGCGGTACCAGCGCGAGCCGGCGGCGACATGCGCCACTTCCTCGCGCAGGATCAGCTCCAGGATCTGCGCGGTGGCCTCGTCACCGAGCGCGCGCAGCTTGACGATCATGCCCGGGGTCACGTCCAGGCCGCGCGCTTCCAGCACCCGCGGTACCAGCGCCATGCGCGCCAGGCCGTCGTGCGCGGTCTTCTCGCACATCTCCCACAAGCCGTTGTGCGCGTCGAAATCGCCGTAGTCGTGGCCCAGCGCGCGCAGCCGATCGCGCAGCAAGACGAAATGGCGCGCTTCGTCGGCGGCCACCGCCACCCAGTCGGCATAGAACGCGTCGGGCAGGCCGCGGAAGCGATAGACCGCATCCCAGGCCAGGTCGATGGCGTTGAGTTCGATGTGGGCGATGGCGTGGAGGAAGGCGGCGCGGCCTTCGGCGCTGCCCAGGCCACGCCGCGGCAGTTCGCGCGGATGCACCAATACTGGTCGCGGCGGACGCCCCGGCATGCGGATCGGTTCGGGTTCTCCGGCCTCGGCCGGCACGCGCAGTTCGCCGGCGGCGAACGCGGCGGCATGGCGCTGGGTCAGCGCGACCTTGTCCTCGGGCGCGCTGGCGGCCAGGCAGCGCTGCGCGGCGTGCAGCAGGTTCCCGCCGGCATGCGCGTCCATCCGTGCGCCCTGCAACGCCGCGTCAGGCGCGGCGCTTCTTCTTCGCTTCGTCCGAGCGCAGTTGCATGATGCGCTCGAAGTAGCCGGGCTCGATGCCGGTGGTGTACTCGCCGTTGAAGCACGAGGAATCGAACGCCTTCAGTTCCGGGTTGCCCTCGCGCACCGCGGTCTCCAGGTCTTCCAGATCCTGGTAGATCAGCCAGTCGCAACCGAGGAATTCCTGGATCTCCTGCTCGCTGCGGCCGTGCGCGATCAGCTCGTCGGCGGCCGGCATGTCGATGCCGTAGATGTTCGGGTAGCGCACCGGCGGCGCGGCGCTGGCCAGGTACACCTTGCGCGCGCCGGCTTCGCGCGCCATCTGCACGATCTGCCGGCTGGTGGTGCCGCGCACGATCGAATCGTCGACCAGCAGCACCACGCGGTTGCGGAATTCCAGGTGGATCGGGTTGAGCTTGCGGCGTACCGACTTCACCCGCTCGCCCTGCCCCGGCATGATGAAGGTGCGGCCGACGTAGCGGTTCTTGACGAAGCCCTCGCGGTACTTCACTCCGAGCACGTTGGACATCTCCAGCGCGGCGTCGCGCGAGGTGTCCGGGATCGGGATGATGGTGTCGATGTCGTGGTCCGGGCGCAGGCGCAGGATCTTCTCGCCCAGCTTCATGCCCATGCGCATGCGCGCCTTGTGCACCGAGACGTTGTCGATCATCGAGTCCGGGCGCGCGAAGTACACGTACTCGAAGATGCACGGGGTGTGGTCGGTGGGCGAGGCGCAGACTTCGGAAAACAGCTCGCCGCGGCCGGTGATGACCAGCGCCTCGCCGGGGCGCACGTCGCGCACGCGGGTGAAGCCGAGGATGTCCAGCGCCGAGGACTCGGAGGCGACGATGTACTCGTCGCCCTCCACGCTCTCGCGCTTGCCCAGCACCAGCGGACGGATGCCGTGCGGGTCGCGGAACGCGACCAGGCCCAGGCCCAGCACCACGCTGACCACGGCGTAGCCGCCCTTGCAGCGGCGGTGCACGCCGGCCACCGCGCGGATCGCCGCTTCGGGGGTCAGCATGCGCTGCGCATCCAGTTCGTAGGCGAACACGTTCAGCAGCACTTCGCTGTCCGAATCGGTGTTGATGTTGCGCCGGTCGGCCTCGAACACCTGCTGGCGCAAGGCCTCGGTGTTGATCAGGTTGCCGTTGTGCGCCAGCGCGATGCCGTAGGGCGAGTTGACGTAGAACGGCTGCGCCTCGTCCATGCCCTCCGAGCCGGCGGTCGGGTAGCGACAGTGGGCGATGCCGACGCGGCCTTCCAGCACGCCCATGCGTTTTTCGTCGAACACATCGCGGACCAGGCCGTTGGCCTTCTGCACGCGCAGGCGGGTGCCGTCGGCGGTGGCGATGCCCGCCGCGTCCTGTCCGCGATGCTGCAGCACGGCCAGACCGTCATACAGTTGCGCCGCGACATTCTGGTTGCCGACGATTCCGACGATGCCACACATGTGAACGCTCTCCGCGGCGCGGACGCCGCTATTGGGAAGGTGGCCGTGCCTGGCCGTTGGGTTCGACCCGTGCCGGGTCGTTCGCTGCCGGCCGCGCCTGCGCCGGATCGATGTTCGCAGGCAGGACCTGCGCCGGATCGCCGCCGGGCTGAGCGGACCTGGCGCCGGGACGCCCCAGCGCCTTGGACATCACGTCCTGCAGGCCGCTGGCCGACAGGGCCTTGTCCAGGGCGGCATTATCGCCTGCCGCGGGCAAGTTGCCCAAATCCATGTTGTTCATCTGCGGCAGGTGCGTCATGTCCAGCTGCGGCATCTGCGGCATGCGCCAGTCCGGCAACTGCGCGCGCATCCAGTGGACGCCGGGGCTGAGCACCGGCAGCACCACCGACTGGCGCCAGGCCGGCTCGCGGGTCAGCGGGGTGAAGCTCATCAGCAGCACCAGCACCGCGGCGAAGAAGCCGCCGCGCAGCGTGCCCAGGCCGAAGCCCAGCGCGCGGTCGGTGGCCGACAGCGCGGTGGCGCGCACCGCGGTACGGATCACCATGCCGGTGATGCCCACCACCGCCATCGTCACCACGAAGGTCAGCGCATAGCCGCCCAGGTAGTAGCTCATGCTCGGGCGGGCGCCGTCGGCCAGCCAGCGCCCGGCGTCGCCGCCGAACTGGAAGGTGGCCCAGCCGGCCAGCAGCCACGACAGGGTGCCGACCACGATGCCGACGAAGCCGCGCAGGGCGCCGAGCAAGGCCGAGACCAGGATCACCACCAGCAACACCATGTCGATCATGCGCGCCTCCCGCGGCCGCGCCGCGTCATGGCGGCATCGGCCCGCCGCGTTTCCCGTCCCTGGTACATGCTTGCGACTCCGTGGGCCGGGGCCCGGTTCAAGGGTGTGGACGTACCATACCGCTGATACCGACCTTGGCGGCGACCTGCGCTCGCAACTGCTCGGCCTCGACGCGATTGGCGACCGGCCCGATCCGGACCCGGTTCAAGGCGCCCTTGTCGGTGCGCACCTGTTCGACGAACGCGCTGAAACCGGCGGCGCGGGCCTTGTCGCGCAAGGCGTTGGCATCCTCGGCCCTGGCGAAGGCGCCCAACTGCACGGCGAAGCCGGTGCCCGCCGCGGCTGGGATCGCCGGCACGCTGGGCGCGGGCTTGGCCGCGGCCACCGGGGCCGGCGTGGCGACCGGCTTGGCTGGCTCAGGCTTGGCGGGTTCGGGCTTGGCCGGTTCCGGCTTCGGCGTCGCCGCGACTGCGGGCTTGGCCGCCGCTGGTGCCGGCTTGGCCGGCTCCGGTGGCAGGGATTCGGTCTTGGTTGGGGCGGCCGGCGTCGCGGCGGCCACCGCGGACGGGTTCGGCGCGTCCAGCGTCACCACCTGGGCATTGACGTCGTTGCGCACCTTCACCGCCTGCAGGCGCACCGATTCGGCCTGGGCGCGGTCGGCATAGGGGCCGATGCGCACGCGCCAGGCCTGGCGCCCGCCGATCGTGGCCGCCTCGCGGAAACCCGGCAGTTGCGCCTGCTTGAGCCGCGCGATCACCGCATCGGCATCGGCGGCGGTGGCGTAGGCGCCGAAATTGACCGCGTAGTTGCCCGCGGCCACGGTCGGCGGCAGCGGCTGCGCGGCGCTGGCGGCGCCATTGGCGGCGGCCGGCGCCGGCGTGGCCAGGTCGGCGGCATCGGGATTGTCCTGCACCGGCGCCGGCGCGGCCGGCGCGCTGGCCATGCCCACGGCGCCGCCGCTGGGCGCGTCGCCGGGAGTCACCAGCGGCAACTCGCGGGTCTGGAACTGGCCGTCGGCCGGCGCATCCGGCGCCTTCAGCGGGACATTGGCGACGCCGCTGTCGGGCGCGGGGCCCTTGACCAGCATCGGCAGGAAGATCACGGCGAGCGCCACCAGGACGAGGGCGCCAATCAGTCGCTGTTTCAGGACGGTATCCACGGAAAGCTTGAGGGGGCGGCATGGCGGAGTGCCGCCGCGATTATAAGGTCGGGCCGGTGGCGGGCGGGGTCAGCCGGCTGAATGCAGCCAGTGCAGGGCCTCGGCCGCGGTGTGGAACGAACCGAACACCAGCACCCGGTCGCCCGGGCGCGCGTGCGCCAAGGCCTGTTGCAGCGCCTGCGTCACGTCGTCGGCGCGCGTCGCCGCGGCCGCCTCGGTACCGGCCAGGCGCGCCTGCAACTGCGCGGCGCTCTGGCCACGCGCGCCGGACAGCCCGGCCAGATGCCAGGCCTGGACCTGTCCGGCCAGCGCCTGCACCACGCCGGCGGCGTCCTTGTCGGCCAGCGCCGCGAACACCGCACGGGTCTGGCCGGCGCAGGGCTGCGCCTGCAGCGCGGCCGCCAGTTCGCGCGCGGCCTGCGGGTTGTGGCCGACATCGACCAGCACCTCCACCCCGTCGCGCACGAACGGCTGCAGGCGCCCGCGCAACTGCGCCGCGGCGATGCCCTCGGCGTAGGCGCTGCGCGGCAGGCCATTGCGCAGCGCGCGCAGCGCGGCGATGGCGGCGGCGGCGTTGGCGCGCTGCACCGGCGCGCGCAGTTGCGGCATCGGCAGTTCCAGCTCGGTGCCGACGTCGCGCCAGCGCCAGTGCTGGTCGTCGATCGGTTCGTGGAAGAAATCGCTGCCGGCGCGGATCGCATTGGCGCCGATCGCATAGGCGCGGCGCAGCACGCTCGACGGCGGATCGATCTCGCCCAGCACCAGCGGCTTCCACGGCCGCGCGATGCCGGCCTTCTCCGCACCGATCGCCTCGCGGTCGGCGCCCAGCCAGTCGGTGTGATCGAGGTCGACGGTGGTGATCACCGCGACATCGGCATCGACCAGGTTCACCGCGTCCAGGCGTCCGCCCAGGCCCACTTCCAGCACCGCCAGGTCCAGCCCGGCCTGCCCGAACAGCCAGAGCGCGGCCAGCGTGCCGTATTCGAAATAGGTCAGCGCGGTATCGCCGCGCGCGGCGTCCACCGCCTCGAAGCCGGCCACCAGTTGCGCGTCGCTGGCCTCCTCGCCGCCGATGCGCACGCGCTCGTTGTAGCGCAGCAGGTGCGGCGAGGTGTAGCTGCCCACCGTCCAGCCGCCGGCGCGCGCGATCACCTCGACGAAGGCCACGGTCGAGCCCTTGCCGTTGGTGCCGCCGACGGTGACGACCTTTTTCGCCGGCCGGGTCAGGCGCATGCGGTCGGCGACCGCGCGCACGCGCTCCAGGCCCATCGCGATGTCCTGCGGGTGCTGCCGCTCGATGTAGGCGAGCCATTCGGGGAGCGTTTTCACGGCATTCACGGGCATGAGGGAAGGAAGAAGCAGCCGCCCATTATCGCGTTTCAGGCGTCGCAAGTGGCGCGGCATGCGCCAGCTGCGATCCATCCCCACGCGCCTTAAAGACATCATCACAGCAGAAATGCAGTCGCAGCCAAAGATGGCAGGATGCGCCACTATCGTCCGACGTCGACCTGTTCGATCCGCATACCTAGTGCAGAACGCTGGCCGGCCAACAGCACGGCCACCGCCTGCTCAGGATGCCGCCGGTAGAAGGCTTCGCTGGTGCACAGATACGGTGGGATCGAGTTTGTCATCGGCCCACCGACCAGCCTGTAGTTGCAGGAGCGGCGGCTGTACTGGTAATGCGCCTGCATGACGTGCACTTCACGGAACGATGTCCCGGCAATCCGCGTGAACATCCACGGCACGCTCTTGGTGACGATCAGCAAACTCATGAAGCCAAGCAATAGCGGCGTTGCGCAGATCATGAATGCGCTGAAGAACGGGCCCTTGTTGGTGATGAGCGATATTCGACCCTGCCGCTGACCGCGCACGAACAGCAAGCCAGTCATCACCGCACCGACAAGCAGCATCGGAAATACCCAACGTCGCCCGTGCATGAATGCCGCCGGCACGAAATCGACGTAGATACCCAGCGGCACAAGCCCTAGCAAGGCGAGCAACGCGAGTAGCTTGCCTACCAGGACATACTTTTCTTTCTTCCAAGCCACCATCCAACTCCCTGTGGCACGGATCAAAGCGCCCGATGCTTGGCTTCCCCAAAGAACGGCGTGTGATGCGCGCAATCGTTCAGGCGCACCACTTCCAGATGCTCCACATCCGGACCTTCGAGCAGATTGAGCGTGGTCGGCGCCTGGCGGAAGCTCCACAGCTTGGCGATCGGCAAACCCAGCACACGGCACAGGATCACCCGGTTGACCGCATCGTGCGCCACCACCAGCAACGTCTCGTGCTCGCCCAGCCCCTCCGCCGCGCGGGTCAGGCCGCGCCAGGAACGGTCCAGCACCTGGCGCAGCGATTCGCCGCCCGGCATCAGCACCGTGTCCGGCTCCTCGCGCCAGGCGCGCAGCCGCGCCGGATCCTTGTCGTTGATCTCGCTGGCCAGCAGGCCTTCCCATTCGCCATGGGCGATCTCCTGCAGGTCCGGATCGGTCAGCAGCATCGCCTCGCGCTCCGCGCCCAGCGCGTAGCGGGCGGTGCGCTGCGCGCGCGACAGCGGCGAGGCCACCGCACGGGTCAGCGGCACCTCGCGCAGGCGCGCGCCGAGCGCTTGCGCCTGTGCCTCGCCGACCGGCGACAGCGGGATGTCGATCTGGCCCTGGTAGCGGCCTTCGGCGTTCCAGGGGGTTTCGCCGTGGCGGGCGAGCAGGATGCGCATGCTGCGGAATTCCGTTGGGAGGGAGGCCCCGTCTCGCGAACGAAAACGGAGCGGCATGATACCCGCTCCGTCGCCGGAAACCCTCCAACCGGCGTCCCGCTCCGCCGCCGCGGCACGGCCGTCGGCGGCGACGGGCGCGCACCGTGGCGGCCGCGCGCGCGGGCCGCCATGGCCTGCGCTCACTGCTTCAGGTTCAACTCCTTCAGCAAGCGCGGCGCCGGCGCCACTTCCTGCATGATCCACTGCAGGTAGCGCGTATCCACCGCGATCATCCGGGTCATCGCCGGGTCGAACACCCAGTTGGAACTGACTGACTCCCAGTTGCCGTCGAACGCCAGGCCGACCAGCTTGCCCTGCGCATCCAGCACCGGCGAGCCGGAATTGCCGCCGGTGATGTCCAGGTCGGACAGGAAATCGACCGGCACCGAACCCAGCCGCTTGTCCTCCAGCCCGCCGTAGCGCTTGGCCTTGGCCGCGTCCAGCAGCGCCTTGGGCGAATCGAACGGATCGGCGCCGGTGTCCTTGGCCAGCACGCCTTCCAGCGTGGTGAACGGGGTGTAGGCCACGCCGTCCTTGGGCGCGTAGCCCTTGACGTTGCCGAAGGTGATGCGCAGCGAGGAATTGGCGTCGGGATAGACGAACTCGCCCTGGCTCTTCTTGTAGTCGGCCAGCGCCTGCAGGTAGCGCGGCCGCGCCAGCAGTTCCTCGCCGTCGCGGCGCTTCTGCTCGCGCTCGATCTGCAGCAGCGCCGGCATCAACGCCACCGCGTAGCGCAGCGCCGGATCGTCGCTGGCCTCGAACGCGGCGCGGTCGGCGTGCAGCCACTTCAGGCGCTCCTCGGTGCTGCCCAGCTTGGTGCCGGCCAGGCGCGTGGCGGCGGCCTGCGCGTCGGCGCCAGCCAGCCACTGGTCCAGCGCCGGCAGGCGCTGCGCGGCGGGCAACTTCAGATACTGGTCGAACCAGTAGCGCTGCAGTTGCGTATCCATCGCGGCGACGTAGCGGCGCTCCATCTGCTTCTGCGCGCCCTCGATCTCCGGCAGGTCGCGCTCCTGGTAGCCGGGTTCGCGCTCGGCGTCGGGCTTGGCGCGCTCGATCGCCAGGCGGTACAGCGACAGCGCGCTGCCGAGCACGCCGGTACGGCGCATCTGCCGCAGGATCAGGTCGCGGTCGCGGGTGGCCTTGGCCTGCGCGTCCAGCGCCAGCAGTTGCGCATGCGCCTGCAGCGCGGCCTTGCCGTCGCGGCCCTGGCGCTTGAGCCAGGCCAGCACCGCGCGCTCCTCGGCCTGCTTTTGCGCGGCCGCGTCGATGCGCTTGAAGCCCTGCAACTGGCCTTCGTAGTTCTTGGCCACGTTGTTCCAGTTGGCCATGGTCGCCGCGTACTTCACTTGGATCTCCGGATCCTGTTTGCCGGCCTGCTCGACCAGCGCGATCAGGTCGCGGTACTGGCGGCCGGCGGTCGGATAGGCCCAGTTGGCGGTGGCGTCGAACTCCTCGGCCAGCGCGTAGCGGTTGGTGCGGCCCGGGTAGCCGGCAACCATCACGAAATCGCCGGCGCCCAGCGGCTGGTCGGCGAACTTGAGGAAATGCTTGGGCTGGTACGGCACGTTGTCCTTGGCGTAGGCGGCCGGCTTGCCGTCCTTGCCGACGTAGGCGCGGTAGAAGGAGAAATCGCCGGTGTGGCGCGGCCACATCCAGTTGTCGACATCGCCGCCGAACTTGCCGATGCCCGACGGCGGCGCGTAGGCCAGGCGCACGTCGCGGATTTCCAGGGTGCGGAACAGGCGGTAGGTGTTGCCGCCGGAGAAGCTGTACAGCTCGCAGCGGTAGCCGGCCTCGGACTCGCAGGCCGCGACCTGCGCCTTGTCGAACGCCTCCAGCGCCTGGGTGCGCTTGAGCGCATCGTTGCCGGCGGCGGCCATCGCCGCCTTGGCCTGCGCGGTGACATCGGTGATGCGATCGAGCACATAGATGCGCGCGTTCGGGCCGGCGCTCAACTCGGCGCCCTGGCTGGCGGCGCTGAAGCCGTCGCGGATCAGGTTCTTCTGCGGCGTCGAATTGAGCTGGATCGCGCCGTACGCGCAATGGTGGTTGGTCACCACCAGCCCCTGCGGCGACACGAAGCTGGCGGTGCAGCCGCCCAGCGACACCACCGCGCCCATCGGGTCGCCGGTCAGGTCGGCCAATTGCTGCGGCGACAGTTTCAGTCCGGCCTGCTGCAGCGGGCCGGCGATGTCGGGCAATTGCTGCGGGACCCACATGCCTTCGCCGGCATGGGCGGACGGGGCACAGGCCAGGGTGGCGACAACGGCGACAGCCAGCAGATTCGAGCGCATCGAATGGATTTCCTTCGCGACTAACAGTAGACAGACGTTAGATTGTAACGACTGTAACCGTTGCCGCGACCGTGACCATCGGCACCCCCGCACGCGCCGCAACATGGCTGCGCGCGGCGGCGGCTTATACTTCGCGCCCTCTCAACCCGAGTCTTGCACCGCCATGGCGCAAACAATGAAGGCGCTGGTCAAGCGCGACGCAGCCAAGGGCATCTGGCTGGAACAGGTGCCGGTGCCGGTGCCCGGCCCCAACGAGGTGCTGATCAAGCTGGAGAAGACCGCGATCTGCGGCACCGACCTGCACATCTACCTGTGGGACGACTGGAGTCAGCGCACCATCAAGCCCGGCCTGACCATCGGCCACGAGTTCGTCGGCCGCATCGCCCAGCTCGGCTCGGCGGTCACCGGCTACGAGGTCGGCCAGCGCGTGTCGGCCGAAGGCCACATCGTCTGCGGCCACTGCCGCAACTGCCGCGGCGGGCGCCCGCACCTGTGCCCGAACACGGTCGGCATCGGCGTCAACGTCAACGGCGCCTTCGCCGAGTACATGGTGATGCCGGCCTCGAACCTGTGGCCGATCCCCGACCAGATCCCCTCCGAACTGGCCGCGTTCTTCGACCCCTACGGCAACGCCGCGCACTGCGCGCTGGAGTTCGACGTGATCGGCGAGGACGTGCTGATCACCGGTGCCGGCCCGATCGGCATCATCGCCGCGGGCATCTGCAAGCACATCGGCGCGCGCAACGTGGTGGTCACCGACGTCAACGACTTCCGCCTGAAGCTGGCCGCGGACATGGGCGCCACGCGCGTGGTCAACGTCGCCAACACCTCGCTCAAGGACGTGATGGCCGACCTGCACATGGAAGGCTTCGACGTGGGCCTGGAGATGAGCGGCAACCCGCGCGCCTTCAACGACATGCTCGACTGCATGTACCACGGCGGCAAGATCGCCATGCTCGGCATCATGCCGCGCGGCGCCGGCTGCGACTGGGACAAGATCATCTTCAAGGGCCTGACCGTGCAGGGCATCTACGGCCGCAAGATGTACGAGACCTGGTACAAGATGACCCAACTGGTGCTGTCCGGCTTCCCGCTGGGCAAGGTGCTGACCCACCAGCTGACCATCGACGAATTCCAGAAGGGCTTCGACCTGATGGAGGAAGGCAAGGCCGGCAAGGTGGTGCTGAGCTGGTGATCCGCCGGCCGCGGGCAGCGGGAGCAACACGCGCGCGATGAACCGCGTGTTGCCCTTCGCCCGGCACCCCGCCCGGCCCGTGATCTAGAGCCTCGCGCAGTGGCCCGCAGGCGCAGGTTCCACTCCGGTGCGCGCTCCTCGCATCAGGTAATCCAGGGCTGCTCGACGATGAACACGTTTCCTCCGGGATCTTTCAACGTCATGCTTCTTCCCGCCGGGTACTCGAACAACGCGCGCTTGGTCAGCAGCTCCGCGCCCGTCGAGAATTCGAAGTCCTTCAGCCTCTGGAACAGAGGCGCGATGTCGGAAACGGCGAGGGTGAACGCCGGGCGCTGAGCGGGCGTGGCCGGCTCTCCCTGGAGGAGAAGCAATCCGACGGATGCATCCTCGTTCGCGACCACCCGGTACGTCGCCATGCCGTAATCGACTGAAACTCTGAAAAGAGACAGTTCCGCCACATAGAACCGGACCGACAGTTCGGTATCCGCAGCATGCAGGTGCGGGAAAACGGACAGCTTCATCATCGACACCCTTATCCTGCGTCGCCGCTGGACCACCTCGCGCCACCGGGAACGCGCTTCAACCCGTCTCGCATGATCCTGGCCGCGCCACCTGCCCGATCCGGAAATGACGAAGGGCGCCGCGCGGCGCCCTTCGTCGTCGACAGCAGCGGCGATGCGATCAGAACGCGATCGTCGCCGAGACCGCGACGCGGTGATCGGCGACCTTCTTGCTGAAGTTCTCCGTGCCCTTGTCGTCGGTGTCGTAATAGCCCACGCTCAGCGCCAGCGGCCCGATCATCTTGCCCACGCTGACGCTGTAGTCGGTGTAGTCCTGGTACGCGGTCAGCGCGCTTTCGTAGGTGGTGCGGCCGATGTGCGCGCCGATGCTGAAATCGTGCGGCAGCGACCAGTTCCCGTCCAGCGCGTAGTAGAAGCTGTCCCGGTCCAGGCCGTACACGTCGTCGGTGTAGGCCACCGTCAGCGAGTAGGTCTTGAGGAACTTGGTCTTGGTGATCAACTCGTTGTAGTTCGACGCGCCGGCGCCCGGATAGCCGTAGCGGTTGATCATCACGTCGAAGTTCCAGTTCTCGGAGAAATCGACGTTGTAGCCGATGAAGCCGTCCACTTCCCAATCCGGGTCGCCGGCGCCGAAATCGACGTTGGAGCCCCAGGTGCCGACGTACAGGCCGAACGGCGCGGTGTAGGTCAGGCCGGCCTGGAACGCGGGCCCTTCGTTGGTCTGCGAAATGCCGCGGAACACGTAGTCGCTGACCACGCCGTAAGAGCCGGTGATCGGCGAAGCAGGCGCCTCGTCCTGGGCCAAGGCACTCAGCGGGGCGGCGGCCAGCGCCGCGGCCAGGGCGATACCTAGCTTGATCTTGTTCACCAGTCATTCTCCTGCGGTTGAGGGGGAGCCAGCGAGATCCCCGCGCCGGCTTCACACTTCTTTAACCGCTTTTTTCTTGCAGTGCAACACTTTCAAGACAAACCAAGTCATTCCAGGCCCCGCAATGGCGGCTCCACGGTCACGGTTTGTCTACGCCAGGCACCTACGCCCGACGCGGGTTTGCGCACTGCCGGTTCCTGGGCGGAACCGGATCGGACAAATGCGCCGGCGCAGCGAGCGCCTGATCGGCCGCCTCAACCGGCTTGCTGCGCGAACACGCCGAAACGGCGCGCGCTCAACTGCAGCGTCTGTCCCGGCACATAGCGCGCCGCACCCTCGCCCGCCGGCACGTCCACTTCCACCTCGTCCTGGCCATGCGCCAGTTGCGCGCGCAGCCGCAGGCGCGCGCCGCTGCGCTGCGCCGACAGCACCGTCGCCGCCCAGCCGCTGTCGCCGGGCGCCAGGTCTTCCGGACGCACGTACAGGTCGACCGGGCCGCTGGACAGCGGCGTCTCCGGCGCCGGCAGCGCCAGGCCGGCGACCTGCAACTGGCCATCGTGCAAGCGCGCGGGAAGCCGGTTGACCGCGCCGACGAAGCCGTACACGAACGGCGACACCGGGCGGTCGTAGACGTCGGCCGGGCTGCCGAGCTGCTCGATGCGCCCGCGGTTGAGGATCGCCACCCGGTCGGCCAGTTCCAGCGCCTCTTCCTGGTCGTGGGTGACGAACACCGTGGTCAGCCCGGTACGGTCGTGCAGTTCGCGCAGCCAGCGCCGCAGGTCGCGCCGCACCTGCGCGTCGAGCGCGCCGAACGGTTCGTCCAGCAGCAGCACGCGCGGTTCGATCGCCAGCGCGCGCGCCAGCGCCACGCGCTGGCGCTGGCCGCCGGACAGTTGCGTCGGATAGCGCGATTCCAGCCCGTCGAGTTGCACCAGCGCGAGCAGTTCCGTGACCCGCGCGCGGATCGCCGACTCCGCCAGGCGCGCGGCGCCACGGCGCACGCGCAGCCCGAAGGCGATGTTGTCGCGCACGCTCATGTGCCGGAACAGCGCGTAATGCTGGAACACGAAACCGACCCGGCGCGACTGCACCGGCAGGCCGGTCGCGTCCTCGCCGTCGATCAGCACGCGCCCGGCATCGGCGTGCTCGAGCCCGGCGATCACCCGCAGCAGCGTGGTCTTGCCCGAGCCGGACGGCCCCAGCAGCGCCAGCAGTTCGCCCTGGCGGATGTCCAGGCTGACGTCGTCGAGCGCGACGAAATCGTCGAAGCGCTTGCCCAGGTGCTGCACGCGGATGGTCATCGCAACCTCAGTGTCGGTGATTGGCGGCCAGCGATTCGCCGTGGCGCCATTCCAGGTAGGACTTCAGCGCCAGGGTCAGCAGCGCGGTCAGCGCCAGCAGGCTGGCGCAGGCGAACGCGGCGCTGTAGGCGTACTCGTTGTAGAGGATCTCCACATGCAGCGGCAGCGTATTGGTGCGCCCGCGGATGTGCCCGGACACCACCGACACCGCGCCGAACTCGCCCATCGCGCGCGCACTGCACAGCAGCACGCCGTACAGCAGGCCCCAGCGGATGTTGGGCAGGGTCACCCGCCAGAACATCTGCCAGCCGCTGGCGCCCAGGCTCAGCGCCGCCAGTTCCTCGTCGCTGCCCTGCTGCTCCATCAGCGGCATCAGTTCGCGGGCGATGAACGGGAAGGTGACGAAGGTGGTCGCCAGCACGATGCCGGGCAGCGCGAACACGATCCGCGGCAATTGCAGCAGCACCTCGCCGAACACCGGCAGGTGCAGGCGCACGCCGTCGTCGATCAACGGCCAGGCCCAGCCGCTACGGCCGAAGATCAGGATGAAGACCAGGCCGGCCACCACCGGCGACACCGAGAACGGCAGGTCGATCAGGCTCACCAGCAGGCGTTTGCCGGGAAAACGGTGCTTGCTCACCACCCAGGCCGCGGCCACGCCGAACACCAGGTTCAGCGGCACCACGATCGCGGTCACCAGCAGGGTCAGGCGGATCGCGGCCAGCGCGTCCGGATCGGACACCGCGCGCCAGAACACGCCCAGCCCGCCGCGCACCGCCTCCACGAACACCAGCAGCAGCGGCAGGAACAGGAACGACAGCAGGAACCCCAGCGCACCGAGGATCAGCAGCGCCTGCACCCACCAGGCCTCGGTGGTGACCGACGCGGCGCGACGGCGGACAGGCGGCGATGCACTCAACGCGTGCTCCGGAAGCGGGACGGCGAACGTGGACACGGTATCGCTCATCTCATTGCGCCGCCAGGCCGCGCCGCGCGAACCGCGCCTGCACGCCGTTGACCACCAGCAGCATCAGCAGCGACAGCAGCAGCATCGCCGCGGCGATCGCGGTGGCGCCGGCGTAGTCGAACTCCTCCAGGCGGATGGTGATCAGCAGCGGCGCGATCTCGGTCGCATTGGGCAGGTTGCCGGCGATGAAGATCACCGAGCCGTACTCGCCGACGCCGCGCGCGAAGGCCAGCGCGAAGCCGGTCAGCACCGCCGGCCACAGCCCCGGCAGCACCACCCGGCGGATGGTCTGCCAGCGGCCGGCGCCGAGCGTGGCGGCGGCCTCCTCCACCTCGCGCTCGGCCTCGGCCAGCACCGGCTGCACGATCCGCACCACGAACGGCAGGCCGACGAACACCAGCGCCACCACGATGCCGAGCTGGGTATAGGCGACCTTCACCCCGAGCAGTTCCAGCCAGCGCCCGACCCAGCCGTTGCCGCCGTACAGCGCGGTCAGCGCGATGCCGGCCACCGCGGTGGGCAGCGCGAACGGCAGGTCGATCATCGCGTCGAACAGGCGCTTGCCGGGAAAGCGGTAGCGCACGAACACCCAGGCCACCCAGGTGCCCATCACCGCGTTGAACGCGGCGGCCACGAACGCGGTGCCGAAGCTGACCCGCAGCGCCGACAGCACCCGCGGCTCGCTCCACACCTGCCACACGCCCTGCCAGCCCAGCCCGCTGGTCTTCAGCGCCACGCCGAGCAGCGGAATCAGCACCACCAGGCTCAGCCACGCAAGCGTGATCCCCAGGCTCAGCCCGAAGCCGGGGATCACCCTGCGCCGCGCGCGGGGGCGCGCGACAGCGGCGGCGTTCACGCCCATCGCGTCACTTGCTCGCCTGGATCTGGTCGAACAGGCCGCCATCGTTGAAGTGCTCGGCCTGGGCCTTGGCCCAGGAGCCGAACGCCTGGTCGATGGTCACCAGTTGCACCTTCGGCAGCCGCGCGAGGTCGGCGCGATCGGCGTACTCGGGATGGCGCGGCCGGTAGTAGTGCTTGGCCGCGATCTTCTGGCCCTCCGGCGAGTACAGGTACTTCAGGTATTCCTCGGCGACGGCGCGGGTGCCGTGCTTGTCCACGTTCTTGTCGACCACGGCCACCGACGGCTCGGCCAGGATCGACAGCTTCGGCACCACGATCTCGAACTTGTCCTTGCCCAGTTCCTCCTGGGCCAGGAACGCCTCGTTCTCCCAGGCCAGCAGCACGTCGCCGATGCCGCGCTGGACGAAGGTGGTGGTGGCGCCGCGCGCGCCGGTGTCCAGCACCGGCACGTTGCGGAACAGCGCGCGCATGTAGGTGAGGATGCGCGCGCGGTCGCCCTTGAAAATATGGTCGGCGTAGGCCCAGGCGGCCAGGTAGTTCCAGCGCGCGCCGCCGGAAGTCTTCGGGTTCGGGGTGATCACCGACACGCCGTTGCGCAGCAGGTCAGGCCAGTCCTTGATCCCCTTCGGATTGCCCTTGCGCACCAGGAACACGATGGTGGAGGTGTACGGCGCGCTGTTGTCGGGCAGGCGCTTGGCCCAACCCGGATCGATCAGCTTGCCCTTCTCGGCGATCGCGTCCACGTCGTAGGCCAGCGCCAGCGTCACCACGTCGGCCTCGACGCCGTCGATCACCGAACGCGCCTGCTTGCCGGACCCGCCGTGCGAAGTTTCCACGGTGACCTTGTCGCCGCCGTGGGTCTGTTCCCAATGCTTGGCGAAGGCGGCGTTGTAGTCGCGATACAGCTCGCGGGTGGGATCGTAGGACACGTTGAGCAACTGCACGTCGCGCGCCGCAGCGGTGCCGGCAAGCGCGCACAGCGCGAGCGCGAGCAGCGGGACCAGGCGGCGCGGCAGGGAGCTGGGCATGGACGAATCTCCGGAGGGTGGTCGGGGCGCGGGCGGACCGGCCCCGCGACGCAGGACCAGGCCGCCATGCTGCGCAGCGGCATCGGGCCGGTGAAATGACTTCGCCGCCGATCCTTATGCCATTTGCGCATGACGCCCGCCGACCTTCGCACACCCCGCGTTAAAATCGTCGCTTCCTCCGCCGCGCGTGCCCGTCATGACCGACTCCCGCCTCACCCAGCACTACGCCGACGAACTGGACGCGATCCGCGCGCAGGGCCTGTTCAAGTCCGAGCGCGTCATCGTCGGCCCACAGTCGGCCGAGATCGCCCTGGCCGACGGCCGCACCGTGCTGAATTTCTGCGCCAACAACTACCTCGGCCTGGCCGACCATCCGGAGCTGATCCAGGCCGCCAAGGAGGCGCTGGACAGCCACGGCTTCGGCATGGCCTCGGTGCGCTTCATCTGCGGCACCCAGGACCTGCACAAGCAACTGGAGGCGCAGATCGCCGCCTTCTTCGGCACCGAGGACACCATCCTCTACGCCGCCTGCTTCGACGCCAACGGCGGCCTGTTCGAACCACTGCTGGGCGAGCACGACGCGATCATCTCCGACGCGCTCAACCACGCCTCGATCATCGACGGCGTGCGCCTGTGCAAGGCCAAGCGTTTCCGCTACGCCAACTGCGACATGGCCGACCTGGAAACGCAGCTGCAGGCCGCCGATGCCGCCGGCTGCAGGACCAAGCTGATCACCAGCGATGGCGTGTTCTCGATGGACGGCTTCATCGCCCCACTGGACGAGATCACCGCGCTGGCGAGGAAATACAACGCGCTGGTGCACATCGACGAATGCCATGCCACCGGCTTCCTCGGCGCCACTGGCCGGGGCTCGGCCGAAGTGAAGGGCGTGCTGGACCGGATCGACATCTTCACCGGCACCCTGGGCAAGGCCATGGGCGGCGCGCTGGGCGGCTTCACCACCGGCAAGCGCGAGGTGATCGAACTGCTGCGCCAGCGCTCGCGGCCCTACCTGTTCTCCAACTCGCTGCCGCCGCACGTGGTCGCCGCCGGGATCAAGGCGTTCGCGATGCTGGACGCGGCCGACGCGCTGCGCGCGCAACTGGCGGAGAACACCGCCTACTTCCGCGCGCGGATGGGCGCGGCCGGCTTCGACATCAAGCCCGGCACCCACCCGATCTGCCCGGTGATGCTGTACGACGCGCCGCTGGCGCAGCGCTTCGCCGAGCGGCTGCTGGAGGAAGGCATCTACGCGATCGGCTTCTTCTTCCCGGTGGTGCCCAAGGGCCAGGCGCGGATCCGCACCCAGATCAGCGCCGCGCACACGCGCGAACACCTGGATCGCGCGATCGATGCCTTCGTGCGCATCGGCCGCGAGTTGAACGTGATTCCCGCCTGACGGTGCGCACGGTCCTGCGCCAACGGCTGGTGCTGGCGGCGCGGACCGATGCGCAGGCGCAGGAGGTGGACGGCACCTGGGAGACGCGCTGCCTGCACTGCCGGCGGCGCCTGCGGCTGCGCGCCGATGGCGAGCCGCTGGGCCCTTGCTCGCTCGAACACGTGGTGCCGCAGGCCTGGTTCGGGCGCCGCGCCGCGGCTGCGCTGTGCGCGCAGGTCGGCGACGACCCCCACCGACGCGCGCAACCGCGGCCCTTCGGGTTGGGCCTGGCAGGCGCCACGCCGACGCCGCGCGGCTTGACCTGACGGCCAGTCAGGCACTGCACCGTGCAACCCCGGCGTGGCGCCTGCCAGACCCAACGCGGCATACTCGGGGAGTGGGGACACGCCCCGGCCTGCGCCGGCTGCAATCACGCCAAGGGCCGCCACCACGATGCGCGGGACCCGCAGGACGCGCGCGCCCGCGAGGTCGTCGCCGCCCTGCTCAGCGCGCGGCTGGCGCGCTGGCGTGCGCCGCCGGCGCCAGTGCCGTGACTTCGGCGGCGCTGAGTTCGCGCCAGGCGCCCTTGCCCAGTTCCCCCAACACCAGGTCGCCGATCGCCACGCGCACCAGGCGCAGCACGTCCAGGCCCAAGGCGGCGAGCAGGCGCCGGATCTGCCGGTTGCGGCCTTCGTCCAGCACCACTTCCAGCCACGCATGCCTGTCGCCCTGGCGCAGCAGCCGCACCTGCTTGGCCCGCAACACCTCGCCATCGACGACGACGCCCTCGCCCATCCGCGCCAGCAGGTCCGCCTCCGGCAGCGCATCGACCTGCACGTGATAGGTCTTGTCCGGGCCGCTGGCCGGATCGGTGACCCGCGCCGCCCACTGCGGGTCGTTGCTGAACAACAGCAGGCCCTCGCTGGCCTTGTCCAGGCGCCCGACCGGCGCCAGCCAGGGCAGCCCCGCTCCATCGAAGCAACGGTACACGGTGTCGCGGCCGCGTTCGTCCTGAGCGGTGGTGACCAGGCCGCGGGGCTTGTTGAGCATCAGGTACAGGCGCGCGGTATCGGCCAGCGGCGCCCCGTCCAGGGCCAGGCGATGGCGGCCCCGCACGATCGGGAACTCGGGATCGGTGACGGTGCGGCCGTCGACCGCGACGCGGCCGTCGGCGATCCAGCGCGCGGCTTCGGTGCGCGAGCACAGGCCGAGCTTGGACAAGGTGCGCGCCAGGCCATGGCGAGGCGTGCCGGCGGCGCGCGCGCCGGCGAACGCCGGCGTAGTGCGAGGCGCACCGGGGCGGCGGGGACGCGAAGGAGGTTTCACCGCGCGCGCGTCGGACACAGGCGCGGTCGGCGACCGCGCGCCGCGCTTACTGCTTGTCGGCCGGCTTGGCCGCGTCGGGCGCCGCCGCCGGCACCGCCGCGGGGGCCGGGCGCGCCTTGACCACACGCACGCCGCGCGCCTTCATCCACGCGTCGAATTCCTCGGCGGTCATGCGCTTGCCGTTCTGGCTCATGTCGAAACGCCAGGGGGTGTTGTCGAACGCGGTGGTCGGCTTGTAGGCGGCCGGATCGTTCGGCTTCACCGCGCCGCCGGGCGCGGCATTGGCCAGGCTCTGGCAGCCTTCGGCCCGCAGCCGCAGCAGCACCCGGTCCAACGACTGGTCGCTGCTGTAGGACTGCGCCAGCACGCCGCTCGGCATGCCCAACTGCACGTTGCGCGTGGACAGTTCGGAGGCGACCGGGGCACCGACAGTGGCCGGCAACGCCAGCGGCTTGGGCAGGATGTCGCCGGAGCAATCCGGTGCGGCATGGGCGGCAGGAATCAGGGCCAGACCCAGCAGGCCGGCCGTAACGATACGCAGCATCGGTTTTTTTCCATTCAGGCGAGACGACGCCGCGAGTGTAGGCAGGGCCACGCGCAGTTTCAACCAATACCGGCACTGCACGCGCTAAATAATTGGGGAGGCTGAAAAAGTTCAGCTTGGCGCGAGGCGAACGCGGTGCGGTGTACGGGCTGGTCCTGCGGCGCGGTGGGCTCGAACCACTCGCCTTCGGCATCTGTGCGGTGCTGGCATGACCGGCGCGCCATGGTTGCTGTCGCGGCTGAAGCCGCTCCTACAAACATGCGGAGCTGCCCCCCTGTAGATACCGTCTTCCGCTCTACCAGGCAAGGGCCTTATGAGGGTCGAAGGGCGTGCGTGATTTGAGCACGCCGTAGGCGATATGCAGCAGCTTGCGCATGGCGGCGCAGATGATCTGC
>Ga0105251_10000515_pt1 | contig 36438 bp, 32 predicted proteins | sample KBSS64metaG_FD_80424 | JGI IMG/M metagenome (GOLD analysis project Ga0105251, IMG submission 80424) | Switchgrass rhizosphere microbial communities from Kellogg Biological Station, Michigan, USA - KBS S6-4 metaG | ecosystem: Host-associated > Plants > Roots > Rhizosphere > Soil | place...
ACGACATCCTGAGCGCCCGCCAGCACGTCGCGCGCGCGGCGCGGCATAGGCCGGGACGGATGATACTGACTGCCCAGCCCCGCGGACGTCGTGGCGGCGGGCTGCGCGAGCACGGTCGGGCTGTCGCCGCCTTCGAGCACGCTGCCGTGCACGTGATACGGCGCGTACGCCGCCGGCTCGTGCGCCGTGGCCGGCGTAAGCGGCGTCACGCTCGCGCCCTGTCCGTGCGCCATGCCGGGCGCGAGCGCCGCTTCCATCGCGCTTTCGACCGACTTGCGGGTGAGCGGCGGATCGCCCGCCTGCATCGAATGAATCGGGGATGCGCTGCCGTTTGCATTGTCCATGGCTTTTCTCCGGTTGACTGCGTCCGTCGCATTGCAACATCCGCTATCCAACTTTCAATACAGCAAGAGTCGCACCGAATCCACATGCCGGCAACCCGCGTGCAAGCCGCCACGCACCCCGTGCCGCGCATGGCAATTTTTCTCACATAACGGTGAGAATTGCTCGTTTGTCGGCGTAAGCGCACGCGCGTACGATGCCGGCGTAGAGCGAAGCCGGGCGAGCGTCCCGAAAGAAGCGGCGAAGCCGAAACCACGCCGGCAGCGCTGCATCTTTCGTTTCACGCCGGGCCGAAACGTCGGGCCGCCACACGCCGATACGATGGCTTCGCCTCCCGACTCCTTTTGCGAAGCCCGCCATGAAGCCCGTCAATCTCGCTCAACTGTTCATCCTCGCCGCGCTGTGGGGCGGCTCGTTCCTGTTCATCCGCGTCGGCGTGACCGATCTCGGCGTCGCGCCGCTGATGGCATTGCGCGTCGGCATCGGCGCGTTATTTCTGCTTCTGATGCTCGCCTTGCGCGGCACGGCGCGACAGGCTTTCTCGACGATGCGCGAGCGCGCGTGGCCGCTTATCGTCGTGGGCGTGCTCAACTCTGCCGCGCCGTTCTGTCTGTTCGCTTATGCGGAGCTGACGTTATCGGCGGGCGTCACGTCCGTCATCAACGCGACGACGCCGCTCTGGGGCGCGCTCGTCGCGTACCTATGGCTCAACGACCGGCTCACGGGCATGCGCGTGGCCGGCCTCGCGATCGGTTTCGCCGGCGTGCTCGCGCTCGTCTGGAACCAGATGTTCGCGCACGACGCGAGCGCCGCGCCCGTTCCGCCGATGGCCACCGCGCTCGCCGCGCTGGCCGCGCTCGCGGCGTCCGCGAGTTACGGCGTGGCCGCGAGCTATACGAAAAAGCATCTGATGGGCGTCGATTCGCTGACGGTCGCCGCCGGCACGATGAGCGCGGCCACGCTCGTGCTCCTGCCGTTCGCGCTCTTCTTCTGGCCCGCGGGGACGGTATCGCTGCACGCGTGGGGCGCGGTGCTCGGACTGGGCGTCGCGTGCACCGGCGTCGCCTACATGATGTTCTTCCATCTCATCGCGGTGGCTGGGCCTGCGCGCGCGATCACGGTGACCTTTCTGATTCCGATCTTCGGGATCCTGTGGGGTGCGCTGTTTCTCGCCGAGCGTGTGTCGGTGGGGATGGCGGTGGCGTGTTCGATCGTGCTGATCGGCACCGCGCTCGCAACGGGCGTCGTCAAGCGCGTGCCGTTGCTCGGCGCGCGCCGGACGTCGTGCGCGAAGGAAAGTAAGGCCTGAGGCGGTCAGTGCCAGTGACGTGCGAGCGGCCCGTCTTCTCCGGCAACCGGATCGCTGCTCGGGAAAGGCAACGCTTCCATCGCGATGCGCTCGGCCTCGCTGATCGCATCGCGTCGAATATCCCACTGCTGGCCGGGCGGATACGCGCCGACCACCTGAAATCGGCGGCCTGCCGTCAGCAGACAATGGCCGGTGCCGGCGGGGAGAACGAGCGCATCGCCGGCGCTGACTGCGATCACGCGGCCGTGCGGACCGCCGAGAATAAGCTCAGCGTCGCCGGAAGCAATGCCGAGCGCCTCATGCGCCGTCGAATGAAAATGGTGATAGTCGAAAACGCTGTCGCGCCATTGCGGCGGCCAGCCGTTCTGCGCGAAAAAGGCTTCGAAACGCGCGGCGCAATCGCCTTTCGGGTCGACCGCGCCGCGCCATACGAGTACCGGCAGCCGTGAATTGTTCGGCACCCAGCCGTTGGGCGGCAGCATGAAGTGTTCGCAGCGCGCGCCTTGCGCGAGCAGGTTTACGGTTTGTTCAGCCATCTCGCGCGTTCTCCCGAAGAGTCTGGGAAAACGCAGCAACGGGCGTTCCACTTCGTCTCGAGCCGCTTCAACGCCCGTGCCAGTGTCCGCCGCCGTTAGAAAAGCCGATGCCGAGCGACACCGACGGCGCCGTGTAATACCCGGGCCCATATCCGTAGCCATAAGCGGGCGCGTAGCCATACGCCGGCGCGGGCGCATAGCCATAAGGCGGCGCATAGACGCAACCGCCGAGCCCCGCGGCCAGCACCAATGCGACAGGCGCGATCAGCGCCCTGGTTCGAGTTCGAATTGAATTTTTCATGATGATGCCCTGCTTCCGGTTGTCTTCGGCTTACCAGTGGCGATAGCCATAGCCGCCGTGATGCGCATACCAGTCGCGGCGTCCCCAGTAGCGATAACCATCCCAGTACCGGTCGCCATGCCAGCCGACGACAACTGCGGGCGCAGGCGTGACGACGACCGGCGCCGGCTGATACACGACTGGCGGAGGCGGCGGCGCCTGATAAACGGGCGCAGGCGCGGCATACACCGGCGCCGCATAGACCGGCGCGACCGGCACCCCGAGATTTACACCGACATTCACGCCCGCCGACGCGGCTTCGCAAACGAGGCCCGCCGACAACGCGACTCCGATCCCGACCAAGCTCCTGATATTCATTTCGTCCTCTTCCGAGAAGTCGATCAAGCAGACCGCGATGCGATCCTGAATTCGCATGCAGCCATGAATCGATAGTAGCCGCGCCTCTTGCCCGCTGAGTTACAAGCCCTGTAACAGATGTGAACACTGAAACGAATGTGCGGAAAACGCCGCCGGTTGCACGCCCTTCTGCCGCCGTGGGATAGTTCCGGCTTCGTCAAACGGATGGCGGGCCAATGGACTTACTGCGCAGCATGAGGATCTTTGCGCGCGTGGCGGAAGCAGCGAGCTTCACGATCGCGGCGCAGCAAATGGACATTACGACGGCGCAGGCATCGCGCGCCGTCACCGAACTCGAGACGCATCTGCGCACGCGTCTTCTGAATCGCACGACGCGGCGCGTCGCGCTCACCGACGCCGGCAACCGTTATCTGACCCGCTGCAAGGAGGTGCTCGAGCTCGTCGATCTCTCCGAGGCCGAAGCGGGCGACGCGCAGGTCTCGCCGAGCGGCGTGCTGCGTATGCATGCGCCGATCACCTTCGGCCAGCATTACGTCGTGCCGGCGCTCACGCGCTATCTGGAGAAGCATCCGCAGGTGCGCGTCGAGCTGACGCTCTCGCAGCACGTGCCCGACATGCTCGACGAAGGCTTCGACGTCTTCCTGCAAGTCACCACGTCCACCCTGCCCGACTCGGCGCTCGTTTCCACGAAAATCTGCTCGATGCCGAGCGTTCTCTGCGCGTCGCCCGGCTATCTGAAGCGCGCGGGCGCGCCGCAGCGCATCGAGGATCTGACCGATCACACGTGCCTGCAACTCGTGACGACCTTCTTCCCGGTCGACCGATGGGTCTTCGAAGGCCCGCGCGGACAGGTGGAAGTGGAGCTCGAGCCCGGCCGGCTGCGCGTCAATTCCGCCGACGCGCTCGCCGTCGCCTTGTCGAACGGCCTGGGTATCGCCCCGTTGCCGATGCTCGCCGCGCTCCCGTGGCTGCAAAGCGGCGCGCTCGTGCGCGTGTTGCCCGAATGGGAACTGCAGACCATGACGATCTACGCGATGTATGCGTCCCGCCAGTATCTCGATGCGAAGATCCGCACGTGGGTTGCGTTCCTGCGCGAGTTCGTCGAAGGCACGCTCGCGCGCGAGCCGGCGTGAACGTCATATAAACATCGCATCCCTAAGACAAATAACGCGCGGGATGCGCTCAAACATTCTCTAAACGCGTAGTTGCAAGCATGGTTCGGAACACTAAACTGCTTGATGGTGCGCCTGCATTTGGCGACGACGATGCAGCGCAACAGAAAGGAGTCTGCCGACATGATCAAGGCTCTGCGCGCAAGCCCCGCCTCCTCCGCGCTGCGGCTGTGCTCCATCACGCTCCTGAGCGTGTTCTTCACGTTTGCGCACGCGGAGCCGACCGGCGCGCGCATCGTCGCGGGCTCCGGCTCTGTTACGAGCGCGGGCGCGAATACGTCCATTCAGCAGAATAGCGGCCGGCTGGCGATCGACTGGCATTCATTCAGCACGCGTCCCGGCGAATCGGTCACGTTCAATCAGCCGGGCGCGAACGCGATCGCGCTCAACCGCGTCGTCGGGCCGCACCCTTCGGCGCTCTTCGGCAAGCTCGACGCGAATGGACAGGTTTTCATCGTCAATCCGAACGGCGTGATTTTCGGGCCGGGCGCGCAGGTCAACGTCGGCGGATTGCTCGCGTCGACGCTCGATCTGTCGGCGAACGACTTCATGAGCGGCCATTACACGTTCGCGGGCGGCGAGCGCCACCATCATCATCGCGGCGGTGGCGCGGTCGTCAATCTCGGGACGATCGAGAGCGCGCCCGGCGGCTATGTCGCGTTGATCGGCACGCGCGCGATCAACGCCGGCACGATCGACGCACCCGGCGGTTTCGCCGCGCTCGCGGCGGGCGAACGCATCGCCGTCACGCTCGGCGACCACAGCATGATCGGCCTGTCGGTGGAGCGCGGCGCGCTGAATGCGCTCGCCGCCAACCACGGGCTGATTCAGGCCGACGGCGGTCAGGCGTGGCTCGCCGCGAGCGCCGAGGATGCGCTGTTCGCCAACGTCGTGAACAACACAGGCATCATCCGCGCGCGCAGCGCCGTGAACCAGAACGGCGTGATCCGGCTCGTCGCGGACACGGGCGTCGTGCAGGTCGGCGGCACGCTCGACGCATCCGCGCCCAATGGCGGCAAGGGCGGCGTCATCGAGACGGCGGGTACGCAGGTGCGCGTCGCGCCCGATGCGCAGGTCACGACGGCGGCGGCCTCGGGACAGACCGGCACGTGGCGCATCGCGAGCGACTTCGCGGCGCTCGTCGGCGCGGACGATCCCATCGGACGGCGTTTCGGCACGATTCAGAGCGCGACGCTCTCGCGCGTGCTCGAATCGACCAATGTGTCGATCAGCGCCGCATCGCCTTCGGGCTTCGAGCCGTTCGGCTTCGTCCTGATCGATGGCCCGGTCGCGTGGCGCGGCGCGAATACGCTTTCGCTCGCGGCGCAAAGCGGCATCCGGCTCCACGCGCCCATCAGCGCGCCGCGCGGCACGCTCTCGATGACGACGGGCGGCACGGCCACGCAGCGCGCGCCCATCGAAGTAGCCAATGTCGCGCTGCGAGGCGGCACCGGCGCCTATCGACTGACGAACGCGGGCAATCGCATCGGCACGCTCGCCGCCGACGCCGGTTCGATCGCCCTCGACGATAACGCGCCGCTCACCATCGGCGGCGTCGCGGGTTTGACGGGCGTCTCGGCGAGCGGCGCGGTGACGCTCACGGCGCCGTTGCTCACGCTCGCCGCGCCGATCGCGAGCCGCGCGAGCGGCACGGCCATCACGCTCGCGGCCGCGACCTTCGTCAACCGCGCGGGCGCGCGTGCCCTTTCCTCGCCGAACGGACGCTGGCTCGTCTACTCCGACGCGCCCGATGCGGACGCATTCGGCGGTCTGCAAAGCGGCAATCTCGCGCTCTGGGGCGACGCGTACACGGGCGGCGCCGATGCGCGCGCCGCAACGTCCCCGGGCAACCGTTTCGCGTTCAATGCGCTCCAGCAAGTCACATTGACGGCGATCAACATCGACGTGCCGTTCGACATGCCCCGCACGCTCGGACCGAACGACGTCACGCTCGCGCTGCGCTACAACGGCGCGAACTATGGCGGCGCATTCGCCGACAGTCCGACGAAGCACGAACCTTTCGTCTTCACGGTGACGAGCACGGGCGCGGCGCCGGGCGCCGCGGTCGGCACCTACGCGATCACGATCACCGCGACGGGCGGCCCCACGGGCTACAAGATCACGACGCAAGGCGGCACGCTGCGCATCGCCGGCGCACCCGTGCAACCCGTGACGCCGCCCGTGCAGCCGGTGGCGCCGCAAGTGCCGCAAACGCCGGGAACCGCCGTCACAACCGCCGCGGCGCTGCCCGGCATTCTCGATTCCGTACGCACCGACGCCGCCAATCCCGCGCCTTTGTCCAATGCGACGCCCGGGCTTCAGCCCGAGTCGGCGCCGCTCGTGCAGCAGCGCACCGATTCGTCGAGCGACGGCAGCCGCCTGCCTGACGACGCATGGCCCGGTCACGTATGCCGCATGTGAAGCCCAGGCGCGTGCGACGCTTCGGGCCCCGCGAACGACGCCGCAGCGGCGCAGCCCGCCGGCTCGCCGTGCTTTTCGCGACGCTCGTCGCGGCGACGGCGCGCGACATGCGCGAGGCGCACGCGCAGGCACTGCCGAACGCGGGCAGCATCCTGCGCGAACAGCAGCAGCAATCGCCCGCGCCCGTGCCGCCCTCCGACCTTCGCCTGAACGTGACGCCCGCGCCCGGGCCGCCGCCCGCGTCGAGCGCGCCCGGCGGCATCCGCTTCGAGGTGAAAGGCTTCGAGTTCACCGGGAACACGCTTTTTCCGGCCGCGACGCTGCTCGACGTCGTGCGCCCGCTCATCGGCGCGGACCGTTCGCTGGACGACCTAGAAAGCGCGGCCGATCGCGTCAGCGCGCTTTATCGCCGGCATGGCTATCTGGTCGCGCGGGCCTACGTGCCGCCGCAACAGATCGACAACGGCATCGTGCGCATCGCGCTCAGCGAGGGGCGCTATGGGCGCATCGGCATCGACAATCGGTCACGCACGCGCGATACGGTCATCGCGCGCTTTTTCGGCGGGCTCGAACCGGGCGACGTGATCGACGAGCACGCGCTGACCCGCGCCACGCTGCTCGCGCAGGACGCGGCCGGCACGACGGGCGCGAACGCGACGATCTCGCCCGGACTGCTTCCCGGCACGTCCGACATGACGATGCAGGTGCCGAAGGCGCGGCCCCTGTCGGGCAGCATGCAGGCCGACAACTACGGCCAGACGACGACCGGCACCGCGCGTCTCATCGGCGCGCTGCAATGGAACAATCCGCTTGGCATCGGCGATCAGCTGGGCGCGCGGCTGCTCGGCTCGATCACCGGGCAGTTCTACGGCAACATCGGCTATACGGTGCCGCTCGGCGGCAGCGGCCTCGCGTGGGGCATCGGCTATACCCGCTCGACTTATTCGGTCGGCGGCCAGTTCGACGAACTCGACGCCTACGGCAGCGCGAACGTCTTCTCGACGTTCGTCAGCTATCCGCTGCTGCGCGCGCCCGCGGCAAACGTGTACACGACCCTCGGCTACGACCACAAGCTGCTGTCGGATCATCTGGGCGCGTTCGATTCCGTCAGCGACAAGACGAGCGATGTCGCGCGCCTCGGGCTGTCGGGCAATCTGACGCTCGAAAAAAGCATCACGACCTTCGACACGGGCATCCAGCAAGGCAACCTGCGCTTCAAGTCGCCGCAGCCGGAGCAAGTCGCCTCGCAGATCGCCGGCTCGTTCACGAAGTTCGTCTTCGCCGTCACGCATACGCAGGTGATCGGCGATCAGGCCAACGGCACGCAACTCTACTTCTCGCTCAGCGGCCAGGCGACCTCGCGCAATCTCGACTCGTCCGAACAGATCTCGCTCGGCGGCCCCTACGCGGTGCGCGCCTATGCGACCGGCGACGCGCCCGTCGACGAAGCGTATATCGCGACCTTCGAAGTGCGTCAGACGCTCAGGCAATCGCTCGTGCCGGTGCTCGTCACGCTGGCCGGTTTCATCGATACCGCCGATGGCAGGATCGTCGCGCATCCGGTCGTGCCCGGCAGCGATCACGTGAGGCTGTCGGGACTGGGCGTCGGCGCCACCTTCACCGCGCCGCATGCGTTCCTGCTGTCGATGTCGTATGCGCACACCCTCGGCTACGTCCCGCCGACCCTCGGCACGGGCCACGCGAACCGCTTCTGGGTCGCGCTCACGAAGTCCTTCTGAAACCGATCATGACGCGCGCCCGACGATTCCTCCCGCTTCTGCTTCTCCTTCTGGCGATATCGGTGCGCGTGGCGGCGGCCGAGCCGGTCGCCACCATCACGGCGCTCGTCGGCAATGTCGCGATTCAAGGCGCGAACGGCGCGCAGCGTGTGGCGGCGGTCGGCGGCAACATCGAAAACGGCGACACCGTGCAGACGGGCGTCGCGTCCGAGATCGTGATGATCTTCACCGACAAGCAACGCGTGTATCTGAAGCCCGGCTCGGTCTTTCGCGTCGACGATTTCCGCTACGCGGCGAACGCGCCGCAGGAAGACCGCAGCTTTCTCTCGCTCGTGAAAGGCGGATTGCGCGCCGTGGACGGGCTCGTCGCGAAGGAAGGCAAGCCGGAGAACTATCGCGTGAAGACGCCGACTTCGACCATCGGCATACGCGGCACCGAATATTCCGTGACGGACTGCGCGAACCTCGAACCCGGCGGCAATGCGGATTGCAAGGGCGATCAGATCGTCGTCTATGACGGGCAGATCGTCGTGATCAATCAGGTGGACCGGCAGATCGTGCGCGCGGGAGAAGGCACGATCGTCATCAGCGCGCGCTCGCCGTTCGGGGTGCTCCCGGCGTCGCGCGTCACGCCGGTGGTGCCCTCGGCGGCGTGCCGCTAGCGGGAGCCGCGATGAGCGAGAACGCGAGCCGCGACACGAAACTCATGCGCGCGAGGCCCGATGCGAGCGCATCGAGCGGTCGCTCGGCCATCGCGGCGTTCGGCGTCGATGCCCTCGCGGGCGTGCTCACCGCGCTGCTCGCGCTCGCCTACGCCGCCGGCTATGGCGCGACGATCTTCTCGGCCGGGCTCACGCCGTGGATCTCCGCCGGCATGCCGACTGCGCTTCTGAGCTGCGTGATCGTCGCGTTCGTGGTCGCGCTGACGAGTTCGGTGCCCTTCATGATCGCGGGGCCGGATTCGAACGCGACGGCGCTGCTCGCGGGACTGGCCTCGTCCGTCGCGCTGTCGGTGCATGCCGCGGGCGGCGACGACGGCGCCGTGCTCGCCACCGTGCTGATGCTGATTGCGGTGTCGTCGCTGACGACGGGCGCGCTGCTCTTCGCGCTCGCGCACTGGAAACGCGGCAACCTGATCCAGTACATCCCGTTTCCGGTGATCGGCGGCTTTCTCGCGGGCACCGGCCTGCTCTTGCTCGAAGGCGCGCTGCGCGTGCTCACCGATGCGCCCGTCGGCGCCGCGACGCCGCGTCTTTTCATGACGCTGCCGTGGCTCGCGAGCGTGCCCGCGCTCGTCGTGGGGGTCGGCCTCTTCGTGCTCACGCGCATCACGCCGCTGTCGCGCTACGTGATCGTGTTGCCGTCGATGATCGCGCTCGGCATCGTGATCTTCTACGGCGGGCTGCACGGAGCGGGCAAGAGTCTGGAAGACGCGCGCCGCATGGGGCTGCTGTTTCACTACGAGTCGATCACCGGCATGCGCCTGCCGTTCTCGCTGCTGCACGACGCCTGGCTGCCGACGCTCGTCTCGCGCACGCCCGAGATTCTCGCCGTCGCCGCTGTCTCGTCGATGACCGTGCTGCTCAACGCGACGAGCATCGGCGTGACGACCTCGCGCGATGTCGACTTCAATCGCGAGATGCGCGCGGCGGGCATCGCGAACGTGCTGACCGGGCTCGCGGGCGGACTCGTCGGCGCGCAGTCGATGACGCGCACGATCACCAACTGGCGTCTCGGCGTACGAGAGCGGCGCGCGGGCGTGCTGGCGGCGCTCTTCTGCCTCGTCGTGGTCGCGCGCTTTCCGAGCCTGATGGCGCTGTTGCCGAAGCCCGTGCTCGTGGGGCTGCAGATCTTCATCGGCGCGGCCATGCTGAACGAATGGCTCATCAACTCGTTGCGGCGCCTGCCGTGGCACGACTATCTGCTGATTCCCGCGATCATGGCGATCATCGCCGTGTATGGGATCGTCGCGGGCGTGCTCCTCGGCGTGGTCGCCGCGTGCATGCTGTTCGTCGTGCGCTATGGCCGCGTGAGCTGCTTTCGCCTCGAATTCGACGGGCGTGGCCGGCGCTCGAACGTCGAGCGCACCGTCGACGAAAGCCGCGCGCTCGATGGCGAGGCGCGCGCGCTCTACGGCGTCGCGTTGCAGGGGTTTCTGTTCTTCGGCACCGCGTATTCGATCCTCACGCATATCCTCGCACGCCTCGAAGCGAGCGCCGATGCCCCCGATGCACGCCCGGGCGTGCGCTTCGTGCTCGTCGATTTCGCGCGCGTGCATGGCGTCGATGCGTCGAGCACCGCGAGCTTCGTGAGGCTGCGCGAGGCCTGCGCGCGCGCGAACGCGCAGCTCGTTTTGACCGGCCTTTCGCCGGGGCTGAAGGCGTGGTTCGCCAAAGGCATCACCGATACGAAAGGCGCGAGCGGCCCGCATGAATTCGCCGATCTGGACAGCGGCCTCGAATGGATCGAAACGCAGATGCTGCGCGCGCTGGATCCGTCGCGTGCGACGCGCGCGGGCGGGTTCGCATCGACCTTGCCCGACACGCTCGACGCGCTGCGCCCGCATCTCGACACGCTCGCGCTCGCGCCCGGCGAGTACGTGTTCCGGCAGGCCGATCCGGGCGATTCGATCTATTTCGTCGAAACGGGACGCGTGACGGTGGCGCTCAGCGTCGGCGAGGGGCGCACGTTGCGGCTGCGCAGCTTCGGCGCGGGCACGATCGTCGGCGAAATGGCCGTGTACACCGGCGCGCGGCGCAGCGCGGACGTCGTCGCCGACGAGCCGACCGTCGTGCTGCGCCTCGCGCTCGCGACCCTGAAGCGACTGGAAAGCGACGATCCCGCGCTCGCCGCGCGCATGCACAAGTTCGTCGCGCGGGTGCTCGCGGCGCGGCTCGTCGCCGCGAACGAGCAGATCCGGGCCGCGCAATGAGTGCGCGCGAACCCTTTGCGTCCGTGCTCAAACGCTCGGGCGTGCGTTGGGTTCTGGGCCTCGCGATCGTCGTCGCGCTCGCGGGGCACGCGCTCGCGCGCTACGACATCCGCTTCATCGATTCGCTGGCCGCGATGCTCTACGACGCGAAAGTGCGCCTCTTCATGCCGCGCACGACCGATGCGCGCATCGCGATCCTCGACATCGACGAAAAAAGTCTCGCGGAACTCGGCCGCTGGCCGTGGAATCGCGCGCGCATGGCGACGCTCGCCGATACGCTGTTTTCGCGCGAGCATGTCGCGGTGCTCGGCTTCGACATGGTGTTCGCGGAAGCCGACGCGAGCTCGGGCCTCGCCGTGCTCGACGAGCTCGCGCGCGGCCCGCTCGCGGACAACGCCGCTTACCGGCAGGCGCTCGAGCGGCTCGCGCCGCGTCTGGATTACGATCAGCGCTTCGCCGATGCCCTCGCGGGTCGTCCCGTCGTGCTCGGCTATTACTTCTCGAATCGGGACGCATCGAGCGGCGCGATTCCGTCGCCGCTGATGAACGAGCGCGCGTTCGGCACGCATCCGTTCACGCTCTTCGACTGGACCGGTTATGGCGGCAACCTGAGCGCGCTGCAAAGCGCGGCGCGGCGCGCGGGTTATTTCAATCCGGTGATCGACTTCGATGGCTCCGTGCGCCGGGTGCCGCTCATCAGCGCATTTCGCGACGGCGTGTACGGCGCGCTCTCGCTCGAAGTGTTCCGCGCCCTTTTAGGCGATGCCTCGGTCACACCCGTTTTCGACGATCCGTCCGATCCAACGTCACCGCTCGCCGGACTCGCGCTCACGACGCCGCGCGGCACGCGCGTCATTCCCGTCGATGAGAACGGCGCGGCGCTCGTGCCTTATCGCGGCACGACGGGCAGCTTCCCTTACTACTCCATCGCCGATGTGCTCGGGCAGCGCATTCCGGCGGGCGCGCTCGCGGGCAAGATCGCGCTCGTCGGCACGACGGCGCCGGGGCTGATGGATCAGCGCACGACGCCCGTCGGCGAGGTGTATCCGGGTGTCGAGGTGAACGCGAACCTCATCGCCGGCATGCTCGACGGCACGATCCGCTTCGAGCCGCCTTTCGCGGCGGCGTTGCAGGCGTCGATGCTCGTGCTCGCCGGCCTCGCGATGATCTTCCTGTGGCCGTGGCGCAGCCCCGCCCGCGCGACGCTTTCCAGCGCGATGCTGTTCGCTGCGATCGTCGCGGCGGATCTCTTCGCGTTCGCGCGGCTCGGCTGGTCGATTCCCGTGGCGTCCCTGCTGCTTGCCGTGCTCGCGCTCCATGTGCTCAACATGTCCTACGGCTATTTCGTGGAGGCCCGCGCGAAACGCTATTTCGCCGCGCTTTTCGGGCAATACGTGCCGCCGGAACTGGTCGAGGAGATGAGCCGGCATCCCGAGGACTACAGCATGGCGGGCCGTCGCGCGGAACTCACCGTGCTCTTCTGCGACGTGCTCGGCTTCACCGCGATCGCCGAGACACTGGAGCCGGAAGCGCTCGCGCGGCTGATGAACGAGTATCTCGGCACGATGACCGAGGTGATCCGCGCGCATCGCGGCACGCTCGACAAGTACATCGGCGATGCGATCATGGGCTTCTGGGGCGCGCCCGTCGACGATCCGGATCATGCGCGCCATGCGCTCGCCGCGGCGCTCGGCATGCGCGCCGCGCTCGTCGAACTGAACCGCACGCTCACGGCGCGCGGCTGGCCGACCTTGTGGATCGGCATCGGCATCAATACGGGACCGATGACGGTCGGCGACATGGGCTCGTCCGTGCGCAAGGCGTACACCGTGATGGGCGATGCGGTGAACGTCGCGGCGCGGCTCGAAGGACTGACGCGACGCTTCGATATCGACATCATCGTCGGCGAGGCGACGCGCGAGCGGGTGCCGGATGTCGTATTCCGCGAGATCGATCGCGTGCGCGTGAAGGGACGCGTCGCACCGATCGCGGTGTTCGAGCCGCAGCCGCCGCACGAACATGCCGATGCGCTCGCGCGCTGGCACGCGGCGCTCGCGCACTATCGCGCGCGCGAGTGGGACGAAGCGCAAACGCTACTCGCGACGCTCGCGGCGCAGTATCCTGAGCGACAGGTGTATGCGATCTATCGCAAGCGTATCGATGCGCTGCGAGGCGTCGCGTTGCCCGAGGACTGGGACTGCGTAAGCGCATTCGATACGAAATAGACCATCAGGCGGGGCGCATCATGAAGGTTCGGGTACTCGGCTGTAGCGGCGCGATCAGCAGCGGCCCGGTCGCGGCGAACGACGCCGGCGGCACGACCGCGCTGCTCGTCGATCACGACATCATGATCGACGCCGGCACAGGCGTCGCCGTTCTGACCGACGCTGAGCTCGCGCGCGTCGATCATGTGTTTCTCACGCATTCGCATCTGGATCACATCGCGTATCTGCCGCTCATGATCGATGCCGTGGGCGATGCCCGCGACGCGCCACTGATCGTCCACGCGAGCCGCGCGACGCTCGACATCCTGCAGGCGCATATCTTCAACAACCTGATCTGGCCGGACTTCACGCGCATTCCTTCGCCGCAGGCGCCGGGCGTGCGGTTCGAAGCACTGGAGGTCGGCGAGCGCATTACGTTGAATGAGCGCACCGTGGCGGCATTGCCTGCGCGACATACGGTGCCGTCGATGGGCTTCGCGGTATCGAGTGAGACAGCGTGTCTGGCTTTCAGCGGCGATACGACGACCAATCCCGCGTTCTGGGCGGCGATTTCGGCGTTGCCCGGATTACGCCATGTGATCGTCGAGACCGCGTTTCCTGATGCGCAGATCAAGCTGGCGCATGCGGCGCATCACTATTGCCCGAGTCTCATCGCGAATGATGTGCGCGGCGTCGAGATGAAGGCCGAATTGCTGATTTCGCATCTGAAACCGCCGCACGGCGCGCAGATTCTCGATGAACTGCGCGCCGCGTTGCCGGGAGTGTCGCTACGTGCGTTGCGCTCTGGCGAGGTGTTGATCTTGTAACGTCCCGCCGATAGTTGCATCGCTAATCGATTGCATCAGCGCTCAACGTGAGCCTGCCACGGCGCGGCGTTCGATGGAGCGCACGTTGTCCTTGAGCGGTGTCACATTCGCGGGCGCGGCAGGCGTTGAGACCGGCAACAGGGTGCCTCGTGCAATCGCCCGCAGCGTCCCCGCGATCATGAGACCGATCACGACGTTCGCCACGACGAACGCCGCCGGCGCGATCCACACCATCGGCCCCGTCGCGCCGCGTTCGAGCATCCGGATCGCCATCGTCGGCAATGCGGCCGCGCCGAAGCTGAAGGCCCAGTACGAAGGCGTGAATGCGGTTTGACGAATCCACGGGACGAGACGCGTCAGCATCAGCGCCTGATAAAGACCGTAGCCGAGCAGCATGTAGGCGAACATATCCGGTACGCCATGCGTCATCGCGAGATACGACACGCCTCCGACGACCGGCGGCGCAAGCTGAATGCCGAGGCTCGGGCGCAGCGCTTCGGGCAGTGGCTCATGCACGGCGGCGCGATGCAGCACGATGGATTCGATCGCGAGCCACGAGAACACACCCGCGCCGAAGAACAACATGCCGAGTTGCGTGAAGCCGAGACCGGCCGCTGCCGTTCCCGCGACGAAGCTCGGCGCGACAGTCGGCAGATAGATCGCGGGCGTGATCAGCTCGGGCTTGCGGCCGCCTTGCCAGAACCGTCCTTGCAGATACGCGCCGAGCGCAAGCGAGCTCACCGCGCCAATCACGAAGAGCGCGATGGCGAAATCGCGCGAATACGCCTGCACGGCTTGCGCGGCGAGCATCGTCGATACCGGCACGAGGGCCGCGAACGAAGACTGCACCGGATGACGCAGCTCGGCGACGGCCGCGTCGCGTTGCACGAGCCACTTGCGCCCGTAGGCGACGAGATACGCGAGCCAGACGACGAGCGCACTCGCCGTCAGCAGCGCGGGCACCGCCTCGGGAATCGTCCATACGCGGGCGGCCGCGCGCCATGCGCCCGCGAGCGCGAGCGAACCGACGGCGATGCCGAAGAACGCGACCGGCATCGGTGCATGATTGTTCGTACCATTGTTGCTGTCCATTGCCCTTCTCCGTAAATTTTCCGACGAAAGCGAAGGAGCGCGCTCGTCGTGTCGTTGGAGAAAGGTTAAGGGCGGCGGCCTTCCGCGCGAATGTCGCAGCGTCTCGTTGCGCTGCTCGCGCGTCTCAAATCATTCGCCGCCGCGCAGCTTCACGGCGATGTCATGCCAGTCCGGCACCGCGTGCTTCAGTTCGCGGCATAGCCTCGGGTCGAGCGCATCGAGACGTGACCACAAGACATCGAGCGACTTTTCGCGCGCCTCGAACACGGCTGCCGCCGCGAGCTTGCTCGCACCGGAGAGGCGCGCTTGCGCATCGACGCACTCCATGTACAGATGCGCGAGATGCGGATCGGCAAGCTCGACAGGACGTAGATGAACAGCGGTGAAGCGTGACTTCATGATGATTCCCCGGCTCTCTTTTAGTTATCGGCGTGAGTGCTTTCGCCTCGCGATTGCGCGACAGTATGAAGGTCCGGCGAATCCCCTGACAAGCCCATTCATCGCCGCTACGTGCGCTTCGGATCGGCAAACGTTTTCGTATCGGCACGTGCGATACACTCCGACCAACGCGATAACATTCCCGTCATGAACCGGCCGACTGATTCCACTTCACGTTCTTCATCGACGCCCACGCAAGGTGCGCACGTCAAGCGGCGCGGCCCCTTGCGCGCCCTCTTCGCGCTGCGTCATTCATGGGCGGGCATGGCCGCCACATGGCGTGAGGAAAGCGCGTTTCGCCAGGAAGTGTGCCTCGCGATCGTGCTGCTGCCGATTGCCGCGCTCGTCGACGTGAGCGCCGCGGAACGTGTGCTGCTCGCAGGATCGGTGCTGCTCGTGTTACTTGTCGAACTGCTCAACTCGAGTATCGAAGCGGCGATCGATCGCATCTCGCTCGAACGTCACGAACTCTCCGGACGGGCGAAGGATTGCGGCAGCGCCGCCGTCACGATCGCGCTCCTGATCGCCGCGATGACCTGGGGCGTGATCTGCGGCCCGCTCGCGTGGCACTGGCTGCACGCGCATCCATAAGCAACGAGGCCGTTTGCGCGCGGCGAATCACTTCGATACGAATGCATCGATATGCCGCGCAAGCGACGCGAGCGAGCGGCATGGGTTTCATCGAAGGCTCCGGGCGGAATAAAAAACGCGACCCGCGTCACGACAGCGGGAAATAATAGGCGGCGGATCGTGGGCCTTCAACAAGAGCTTAAGAAAAAGGAGTTCAAGCAGATGAATGGACTTTTCCGCTCGTGTTTTCTTCCCGCTGCCGCACTGGCGCTCGCCGCGTGCAGCACGCCCGTCGAGTTCTCGGCGAGCGCGAACCCGCCCTCATGGAACGATGCCAACGCCGATGCCGATTTCAGCGGCATGGACAATTCGATGTCCGCGTGCAAGGCCGCCGCGAAGAAAGCCGGCGCAGGCCGCTGCGTGCAGGTGCGCGCCTACGAGGCGTGCATGAAGGACAAGGGCTACATCACCGTGCTCGGCCCGGAGAATCCGCCGAACTGCGGCCAGCCCGAATGGGAGCAGGACGTGCGCAAGTGGATCAAATGAAGTCGTTCTATTGTCGATTCGCCATGCGCATCAGCACGACGTAGAGCAGCGCGCCCGCGGCCGCGCCGATCAGCCAGCCGAGATTGTTCGGCGGCAGAAGCTTTAGCATTTGGGTCGACAGCTCCCAACCGACCGAGATCGCGCCCGACAAGAGGAGCGCCGCGAGCCCGACCTTGTTCCAGCCGCCATCGTAGTAGAAGCGTCCGCCGGGCTGCATCGTGTAGAGATCGGCGGTCTTGACCTGCTGGCGCTTCACGAGATAGTAGTCGGCCATCATCACGCCGTACATCGGCGCGAGCACGGCGCCGAACACGGACACGAAGATCGTGATCGCCTTCGGGCTGTCGACGAAGATCCACGGGCACACGATCACCGCGAGTATCGACGCGATCAGGCCGCCCTTCTTGAAGTCCACATGCTTCGGGAACAGATTGGCGATGTCATAGGCGGGCGAGACGAAGTTAGCGACGATATTGATGCCCATCGTCGCGATGATGAAGGTGATGCTGCCGATCGCGACCCACACCTTGTTCTCGATGCGCGAGACGATCTCGACCGGGTCCATGATCATCGTGCCGAACACCTTTTCGCTGCCCGCCGTGACGATCACCGTGATGATTGCAAACGCAACGAAATTGAACGGCAAGCCGAGAAAATTGCCGATCTTCATCTGCCGCTCGCTCTTCGCGAAGCGCGAGAAGTCGCCGAAGTTCAGCAGCAACGCGGCGAAGTAGCTCACGACGAGCAGGGTCGCGTTGACCATCGCGTGCAGTTGCTCGTCGCCGGACAGCACCTTGCCCGAAAGCGTGAGATTGAGGCTGCCGAGACCCGCGCGGTACAGGATCCAGCCCATCAGCACGAACATCACGACATACACCGCCGGCCCGCAGAAATCGATGAACTTGCGGATGATCTCCATGCCGCGCTGAAAGATGATGAGCTGCAGCAGCCACATGAAAAGAAAGCTCACCCAGCCGAGCATGTCGAGGCGCAGAAAGCTCGTATCGCGCCACGCGGCGACCGACGGCACGAACAGAAGCAGCAGCGTCGCGACCGCCTTCGACGCGAAATACGTCTGCACCCCGTACCACACGATGCCGACCACGCCGCGGATCAGCGCGGCGAGATTGGCGCCCATCACGCCCATCGAGACGCGCGCCATCACGGGAAACGGAATGCCGTGCCTGAGGCTTGGCTTGCCCACCCAGTTCATCAGCACATACACGATGAGAATGCCGATGGTGAGCGCGAGCAGCACCTGCCAGCCGGAGATGCCGAGCAGAAAGAGGCTCGCGGCGAAGGTATAACCGCCGACGCTGTGCACGTCGGACATCCACATCGCGAAGATGCTGTAGCCGGTCCAGGTTCGCTTCGCGCGCGGTACGGGCGCGAGATCGTGGTTGTAGAGGCGTTCGTCGGCGTTGACGATTTCGGCGTCGGCGCCGAGCGCGTCGGCGGCGGAGGTTGCGTGGGATGCGGCCATGATGTCCTCCTGTGCCTTCGACGGGCGCGTGTTATGTACCTAGATTAATCCATCCAAAAGATGAAGGTGCATGCGGCAGTGCGCTGCGTCGCGGCATATTAAAGTCCGGCCGTGCGGCTGCCGTTATGTGAACCATGAGAAAACGACGCCTTAATTCCCGCGACATGAACGACGCTTTCGCCGCCGCAGCCGAGGCGCTCGCGCTTTTCTGCCGATTGCGCAACGTCGACGCGACCGAGCTTCCCGCGGGGGAAGTCGACACCCTGCTCGATCTTGCGTTCGAAGAAGCCGCGCAGCAGGCGGCCGCACGCAGCGAGGCGCGTCGCCCGGGCTGACATCTTCCGTGCGCGCGAGCGCATACGGGAGCGATACTTGCTCGTCCGGACAAGATGGGCAGCATCGCGCCGCGGAGGTTCCATGTCGAAGATTCTGGGCCCCGTGCTGGGCCCGCAGGTGAAAAGCGTCGCACGTCATCCTTTCGCCTTCGCGATGCGCACGCTGCGGGCTTTTCGCGCCAATCAGGGCATGCTGCTCGCGGGCGCGGTCGCGTACTACGCGCTTCTGTCCATCGTTCCGCTGCTGATCCTGATCGTGATCGTGCTGTCGAAATTCATCGGACAGCAGCAATTGCTCGACACGCTCGCGCATCTGCTCGAATGGCTCGTGCCCGGCCAGGCGCGCGCAGTGGTACGTGAGCTCGCCAACTTTCTCGCCCATCGCGCGGTGCTCGGCTGGCTTCTGCTCGTCACGATGATTTTCTTCAGCTCGCTCGCTTTCACGGTGCTGGAGAACGCGATGTCCGTGATCTTCGTGCATCGCGTCGCGATCCGGCGGCGGCATTTTCTGCTCTCGGCGCTCCTGCCGTACTGCTACATCCTGTTTCTCGGCGTCGGCATGCTGATCGTCACGCTCGTCTCGAACGGCTTGCAGGCGATGGGCAGCAATAGCGTCGATCTGCTCGGCGTCGAGGTGTCGCTCAAAGGCGTGTCGCGGGTGTTGCTCTATCTGCTCGGCGTCGCCGGCGAGATTTTCGTGCTCACGTCGATCTATCTCGTGATGCCGGTCGGAAGGCCGTCGCTGAGGCTCGCGCTGCTCGGCAGCGTGACGGCGGCCGTGCTCTGGGAAATCACGCGCCACGTGCTCGTGTGGTACTTCGCGACGCTCTCGCAAGTGAGCGTCGTGTACGGCTCGCTCACGACGTCGATCGTCGTGCTGTTCAGCCTCGAAGCGCTCGCCACCCTGCTGCTCTTCGGCGCGCAGGTGATTTCCGAATTCGAGCGCTTCGGCATCGAAGGCAATGCGCCGCCGCAGCCTTTCACCACCGGCTGAAGCACTGCAGCATGCCTTCACGGCGCGCCCGCGCTACAGTGATGCGGCACCGTCCGGCACACTTCCGATGTCCAAGCTCACGTCTACGGCCGCCTCAGCCGCGTCCTCGCCGCATGGCGCGCGCGTGGCCGTGCTCACCGTCATCGCGATGCTCGCCTTCGCCGGCAACTCGCTTTTGTGCCGTCTCGCGCTCAAGGGCACGCAAATCGACGCTGCGAGCTTCACGCTCGTGCGCATCGCGTCGGCGGCGCTCGTGCTGTGGATGATGCTGCTCGTGCGCGGCGGCCATGTTCGCGACGATGCGCGACGCGCCGGCAACTGGACGTCGGCGCTCGCGCTCATCGTCTATGCTGCACCGTTCTCCTACGCCTACGTGCGGCTCGCGGCGGGCGCGGGCGCGCTGCTGCTCTTCGGCGCCGTGCAGGCGACGATGATCGGCTACGGGATCGCGATCGGCGAGCGTCTCGCCGCGACGCAGTGGCTTGGCCTGCTGCTCGCGCTCGCCGGCCTCGTGTGGCTCGTGCTGCCGGGACTCGCCGCGCCGGATCCGCTGTCGTCGGCGCTGATGATCGCCGCGGGCATCGGCTGGGGCGTCTACTCGCTGCGCGGACGCGGCCGGTCCGACCCCGTCGCCGAGACGGCGGGCAATTTCCTGCGCGCGCTGCCCTTCGCCCTCGCCGTGTCGGCGCTCGCGTTCGCGCATGCGCGCTTCGATGTTGCGGGCTTCGCCTACGCCGTCGCATCAGGTGCGCTGACCTCGGCACTCGGCTATGTCATCTGGTACGCGGCGTTGAAAGGCCTGAAGCCTGCGACGGCCGCCACGGTGCAACTGAGCGTGCCCGTAATCGCGGCGGCGGGCGGCGTGCTGTTGCTCGGCGAACCGCTGACCGCGCGCCTCGCCGCGAGCGCGGTCGCGATACTCGGCGGCATCGCGCTCGTCGTATCGTCCAAACGCCGATGAGGGCATGTGGCGCGCACTCCACACCGAAAGTCCCGCCACGCGCGTATGTGCGCCACCTCACATACGTGCGGGAACTTCCTCTGAAGAATGATGTATGCGCCGCTCATCAAATCGGGGCTGGAATGAAGAATGCTGCAGAGTGGCCGAACCTGCTTCGCCATCGTCTCGCGCGATGCGGTGAAATCACGGCGCACCGGTCCGTCCGACCCTGCTCGCGCCCTTTTCGCCGGGTGTTGCGCGCGATCATCCGCATCTTCGTTCACGCGCCTCATCGCCGCCCCGGATTGTCGCGGTATGTGGCGCGAGTTACATTGTTTGGCAAAAAATGGCCCGGCAGTGCAGGCTGAACCGGCATCCGGCTGTGACGTTCCGCGCAGGCACATCGCATTCATTGTTCAGATGATGGGACGCGCGGGGCGAATATCGGGCGAGCGCGCCGTGCGTCCGCGCTGGTCCGCTGTCTGACGAATACGTTCTGGAGAGCGCTGTCATGCCTCAGCACGCAAAGCTACCCGAGGAGAGCATCGCGGAGCACGCAAGTCCCGCGAATGATCCCACTGTCACCAATTCGCCCGAGACTGCAATCGATTACGACGACGAACCCGGCCCCATGCGCATGCCATTGCGTTTCGGGCGACTCGCGCTATGGATGGCGTCGGCGACCGCGCTCGGCATCGGCGTGCTCGGCACCGTGGCGTACGGCATGTGGTTCAACCACGATCAGCGGGTGTACGCCGAAGCGATGGCGAGCGCGCGCCGCACGCTCGGCATCGACCAGCCCGCCATCGCCGCGCAAACGCAGTCGGCGGGGGCCGTGGAAACGCCCCTGGCCGGGGCTCCCGGCAACGCGGTCCGCTATGCGTCGAACGATGGACCCGCGCCCATCGACACCGCATCGCTTGCCGACAATGCGCCGGTCGCCGACGCCGCCGACGAACCCACCGTCGCCGACACCGGCACGGACGGCTCCGACACGACCCTCGCGACGACGGCCTACGCGCAGTCCTCGACACGACCGCCGCAGGTCGACGGATCGACCGCCGCGCCCGTCCAGGGCGCCGCCGTGCAACGCCGCGGCGCGCCATCGGCGACGGCGCGGGCCGCCGCCGCGAATCGCGCCGGCAACGACTCCTACGCGCAGGCGCGCAAGCGCCAGGCGCACGCGAAGCCCGAGGGCGGTCTCTTCGCCCGCGTGGGCGCGTTTTTTAACCGAGTGAGCTATCGACACAATGTCCCGAACCGTCAGCGAGAGGAGTATTCACGCCCCTGAGGACACGCTGGCGGGCCGCGTGCGGCGCGCGCTCGAACGCATGCGCATGCCCGGCCCCGCGCCGCTCGCGGGCGCCGCATTGCTGTGCCTGCTGATCGGCCTGCTGTTCCTCGCGATGCAGATCCGCGCGATCTTTTCCGCGCAACTGCAACAGGAGTATGTCGGGCTCGTGCTCGAAGCGGTCGAGCGCGCCGATACCGCCCGCGCGGCCGCGCTGTCGCTGCAGAACGCCCCAGCCGGCGACACCCAGCGTCAGGCGGCTTATCGCGAGTCGCGCATCGAACTGGCGGCACGGCTCGCGGCGCTGCACGCGCTGGTGGCGGCAAGCCCCATGTCGGCGCCGTCCCTGCCCTCCGCCGTCCTCTCGCCCGCCACCGCGCTCGGCGAGGCGAGTTCCGCGCTCGATTCCACCTATGCCTGGTGGCGCACCGCTCGCGATCGCGCGAGCGCGGACGTGCGCGAACGCATTCTGAGCGTGTCGCATACGTTGATCGCGCTCTCGGCGATCGTCTTCGGCGTGCTCATCACCGCGCTCGGCATGTATGCAAAACGCAACCGGCAACTCCTCGGCATTTCCAACGAGTTCGAGCAGGCGTCGCTGCACGATCCGATGACCGGCCTGCCCAACCGCCGCAAGCTCTTCGCGGCGCTGGAGGAAGCGGCCAACGCGCTCGCGAGCGGCGCGCGCGGCTCGACGCGCATCGCGGTGCTGTACATCGATCTCGATGGCTTCAAGCGCGTCAACGATACGCATGGCCACCGTATCGGCGATGAATTTCTGATCGCGGTGTCACGCCGTTTCCGCCATGCGGTGCGCGGCGGCGATCTCGTCGCGCGCATCGGCGGCGACGAATTCGCGCTGCTCGTGAGCGAGTTTTCGAGCGATGGTGAACTGGCCGTGATCGCGCAAAGAATCATCGCGTGCGTCGGCGAAACCGATGCGCAGATGGGCCTGTCGCTCGTGCGCGCGAGCATCGGCATCGCGAGCTTCCCGGATCGCGTCAACGATTACTGGCGGCTCGTCGCCGCCGCCGACGACACGATGTACACCGTGAAGCGCAATGGCAAGAACGGCTACGCGTTCTCGCCGTCGCCGTCCGCCTGATTCGCCTGATTCTTTTCCCTACGCGGCGGCGCGCAGATCCTCTTCGCCGCCCAGTGCTTCGGTCAGCGCCGACAACATGCGCGCGAGTTCGCCCGTCATCAGGATGAAGTCGGATTCGAAGCGCTCGTCGTCGTTCGCGGCGGTGGGATCGGCGGCTTCCTTGATGACGTCGAGCGCGCTCACGCGCTTCAACGTGAGCGATGGCGTCAGCACGAAGGAAACGCGGTCATCCCACGTCATCGCGAGACGCATGCATTGCTTGCCCGCTTCGATATGCCGGCGCATGTCTTCGGTTTCGAGCGCGTGGCCGACATAGCGGACCGTCGCGTTGCCTTCGCCCGTCGAGCGCAGTTCGGTGTCGCGATCGAGCGTGAAGCCCGCGGGACCGTCGCCCGACAGCAGCCAGTCGGTCATCGCGGAAACGGGGGAGCGCGCGGTGCGCACGCTGGCGAGCGGCAGATCGGTGACGGACTTCACGAGCAAGCCGATGATGTCGTCGCACACCGTCGCCGACGACGAATCGATCGCAAGCCAGCCGTTCACCGGGTCGATCCATACGCGCGTATCTCGGCGAATGCTGAACGCGCGCGGCAGGAGTTCGTCGGTGACCTGCTCTTTCAGTTCGCGCAACTGCTTTCTGCCGGGTTTGAAGCCCTGCTGCTCTTCGATTTCGGCCGCGCGTTCCTTGACGAACTGCGTGACGACCGATGCGGGCAGGAGCTTCTTCTCCGCGCGATAGACGATGAGCGTCTGACGATTCGCCGTGTAGACGAGTTCATCGTCGCCGCGCGGCGAGACCCAGCCGCGCCGCTCGTTCTCGATGCTCGACGCCGCGTTGAACGCGAGCGGCGCGAGCCATTGCTGCATGTGTTGCGGCGTGACGGACCAGTGTGCGGGGAGACGGTGAAGCTGGAGGTTCTTGAACCACATGGCGCGGGATTTCGATGTAGTCGGAAAGGGGCGCCATTCTATACGAGTGCGCGTCAATCGTTCGCGCGCCGTTTTTGCGGCACGATCCGCCACTGCAGATTCACGCCCGCCGCCGCGAGCAGAATGAGCACCGCCCCGGCCACTTGCAGCCACGCGAGCCTTTGCCCGAACGCGAGCCAGTCGACGACGATCGCCACGACCGGATAGATGAACGACAGCGCGCCCGTCATCGCCGTCGGCAGCTTCTGGATGGCGCCGTAGAGCAGCACGTACATGAGTCCCGTGTTGACGATGCCGAGCACGACGAGATCGGACCAGCCGGTAATCGACGCGGGCGTCTGGTCGAAACGTGCGAACGGCGCGAGCATGACGATGCCGAACAGCACGTGCAGCATCGCAATCAGATGCGGCGGTGTGCCCTTCAGGCGCTTCGTGACGATCGAAGATATCGCGTACAGGAACGCCGCGCCGAGCGCATACGCGATGCCTTCGAAATATTGCCCCGGCATCGCCAGCACGGCGGGCTCGACGCGCACCACCATCACAAGGCCGATGAACGCGACACCGAGCCACGCGATCGTCGACGCCGACACGCGCTCGCGCAGCACGACCACGCCGAGCGCCACAAGCATGAATGGCTGCGTGTTGTAGACGGTCGTCGCCATCGAGATCGACGCGCGCGAATACGCGGCGAACAGCAGCAGCCAGTTGCCGACGATCGCCACGCTGCCGAGCGCGACGAGCCCCATCATGCGCCACGAGAAATAGCGCTTCTTCAGAAAGCCGAACGCCGCGCACACGGCGACGAGCGTCGCCGCGCCGAACACGCAGCGAAAGAACACGACGTTCCACAGCGTCTGCCCCGACGACACGACGAGCCAGCCGATCGTGCCCGACATCAACATTGCGAGCGACATCTCGATCGCGCCGCGACGCAGTTCATTCGCGTTCGATGCGCCCGCAAAACGCGCATTGATTCTTTCCGTGTTCATCTCGTGCCCGCCATGCAATTTTCGATGGGTTCAAGTCTATCCGGGCGCTCGCGCTGAAACCATGCCTAGAATTAGGCAAGTGCATCTTTCGACCTTCGAATCCAAGGCCATCATGGGAAAGAACCTTAGCAGCGCGCCCCACGTGGGCATCGACGCCATTGATCGCGAACTCATCAACGTGCTCGCGAGCGACGGGCGCATCGCGGTGAGCGAACTTGCGAAACGCGTCGGCCTCTCGGCGCCGAGCACTGCCGAGCGCATGCGCCGGCTCGAAACGCAGGGCGTGATTCGCGGCTTCACCGTCGATATCGATCCGCGCGCGCTCGGCTACACGCTGCAGGCGATCGTGCGCGTGCAGCCGTTGCCCGGGCAGTTGCATCTCGTCGAGGACGCGATCCGGCGCATTCCCGAGTTCGTCGAATGCGACAAGGTGACGGGCGACGACTGCTTCGTATGCCGCCTCTTTCTGCGCTCGATCGAGCATCTCGACGACATTCTTTCCCGAGTGACCGAGCGCGCCGCGACGAGCACGGCCATCGTGAAAGCGACGCCGATCGAACGACGCCTGCCGCCGCTCGGCTGACTGAATCGCGCGTTTTTATGCGCAGACGAACGGCGTTACACTTGAGGCGCTTGCCGACGCATCACAGGTTTTGCGCGAGAGGAACGAACATGAGTGACTTCGACGCCAACCGCACCTTCCGCGGGCTTCCGCTGACATCCGAGCAGGATGCCGAAGTACGGCACTACATCAAAAAGAAAAAGCAGCGCGGCGAACCGTGGGATACGCCCGAACTGGAGGCGATGTTGCAGGACATGCTGGAGCCGCCCGCCGACGAGGACAGTGTCACCGAGGACGACACCGACGACGAAACGCGCTCGGTGGCGGAACGCGCGTCCGCGTTCATCGACGAAGGCATGGACCCGATCGAGAATAGCGAGGAATGGCACGCCGCGATGGAAGCCGAGGCGATGAAAGGGCCAAGACGCTGACGCGCTTCGCGCGCCGTGCGAAAAAAAAGCGCCGGTCGATGCCGGCGCCCTATCCGTTTAATTCACGTCCTGCTGCACGTTCAATGCCTGTGCCGCCAGTCACGCGGCGGATGGGAATCCAGCCAGCGCGCTTTGGGGGTATGGATATGCGGGTGCCGGTGATGCATCACGAGAACCACCGCGACGCATAGCACCAGAATGACTCCCGCCATCAGGCTGATCATCGGCTCGGCCATCGCTACCTCCTTTTTGGTCCAGGGGCGATGCCTGTATTCTAGGCCTTGTTTCCGCCGCCGATTCATGCGTCATGCGAAAGCTAAGCACAAAAGCATCGTTGCGCCGCGAGGGCATCGCAAGCGTGTCGCGTCCGCGTGTCCTATAGTGCTTTTGCAAGCGAATCGACGACGACACAACTGGGAGACGCAGCATGGCGACATGGAAACCGGATCCGAGCTTCTACCCTTCCCCGCGGCTCGCGGCGAAAGCGCCGCGTGAAACGCTGGCCTACGTCGCGACGTTCGATCCTGAACGCCAGACGCCCGACAGGATCGCCGTCGTCGATGTCGATCCGGATTCGCCGGACTACACGAAAATCGTCGGCGAAATCTCGATGCCCGATACCGGCGACGAGCTGCATCACTTCGGCTGGAACGCCTGCTCGTCATGCCTGTGCCCGAACGCGCCGCATCCGCACATGGAGCGGCGCTATCTCGTCGTGCCGGGGCTGCGGTCGTCGCGCATTCATATCCTCGACACGAAGCCCGATCCGAAGAAGCCCGTCATCGTCAAAACGATCGAGCCCGCGGAGCTCGCGGAAAAAACCGGCTATACGCGTCCGCACACGGTGCACTGCGGGCCGGGCGGGATCTATATCACCGCGCTCGGCAACGCCGAAGGCAAGGCGCCTGGCGGCGTGCTGATGCTCGATCAGCAGAGCTTCGATCCGCTCGGCCGCTGGGAAGTCGATCGCGGCCCGCAGCAGCTCGCGTATGACGGATGGTGGCATCTCGGCTACGACACGATGGTCACGAGCGAATGGGGCACGCCCGATACCTTCGAGAACGGCCTCGTGCCGGACTTGCTGCTCGGCGCGAAGTACGGCCGCAAGCTGCATTTCTGGGACTTCACGAAGCGCAGGCACATTCAGGAAATCGACTTCGGCGACGAGTATCAGCTCGTGTTCGAACTGCGCCCCGCGCACGATCCGACCAAGCCATACGGCTTCGTCAATTGCGTGATCAGCCTGAAGGATCTGTCGTCGTCGATCTGGACGTGGTATCGCGACGGCGACAAATGGGCGGTGAAGAAGATCATCGACATTCCCGCCGAGCCCGCCGATGCCGATGCGCTGCCGCCGCTGCTCAAAGGCTTCGGCGCGGTCCCGCCGCTCGTCTCGGACATCGATCTGTCCATGGACGATCGCTTTCTCTACGTGTCCTGCTGGGGCACGGGCGACATGCTGCAATACGACGTCTCCGATCCGTTCGCGCCGAAGCTGACGGGCAAGGTGCGCATCGGCGGCGTGGTCGCGCGCGCGACGCATCCGGGCGCCGCGAATGGCGCGCTGAACGGCGGACCGCAGATGGTCGAGGTGAGCCGCGACGGCCGCCGCGTCTACTTCACCAACTCGCTCTACGGCGCGGTGGATGCGCAGTTTTATCCAGAAGGCATAGACGGCTGGATGGTGAAGCTCGACGCCGATCCGAACGGCGGCCTCGCCGTCGACGACAAGTTCTTCATCGACTGGCCAAAGGGGCATCGGCCGCATCAGATCCGGCTGCAGGGCGGCGATTGTTCGTCGGATTCGTACTGCTATCCCTGAGACGCCGCGAGCCGCTTCGCATGGACGCCGCGTCGCCCGCGCTCCTCTTGACAGCCGCGGGCCTCGGCGCGTTTCACGGCCTCAATCCGGCGATGGGATGGCTCTTCGCGGTCGCGCTCGGCCTGTATGCGCAGAGCCGCCGTGTCGCACTGGTATCGCTCGTGCCGATCGCGCTGGGTCACGCGGCATCGGTCGCGCTCGTGCTCGCGGGCGCGCTCACGCTCGGCATGGTGATCGGCCATGACGTGCTCGCGCGCGCATCCGGGGCGCTTCTGATCGGCTGGGGCGTGTGGAGTGCGTGGCGCGGGCACCGCGGACGGCCGACCGTCGGCATGCGCACCGGGCTGGCGGGCCTCGCGCTGTGGTCCTTCGTGATGTCGAGCGCGCACGGCGCGGGGCTGATGCTCGTGCCGGCGCTGTTGCCGCTATGCACCGGCCAGCTTGCGAACACCGCGTTCGAAGCCACCGCGCTGGCGCTCGCCGTCCACACCGCTGCGATGCTCGCCGTGATCGCCGCGATCTCCATGTTCGCGATGTCCCTTCAGGAACGCGGCGGCCTAGGCTTTCTGCGCAGCGGCTGGATCAACGTCGATTGGCTCTGGAGCGCGGCGCTGATCGCATGCGGCGTGTTTCTGCTCGTCTAGCCTCGATGCGCGTTCCCGGCGTGTCTCCCGGCGCGCCGGAAAAAACGCACTTTGCATGCGTGATGCACGGTGGCATTTTGCATGCATCGTGCGGAATTCAATCCCGCTGCGACACTGCTTCGGCGCCAGGCAGTTCGACCGTGGTCCATCCACCGCCCAGCGCCTTCACGAGCGCAACGCTCGCCGCCATGCGCCGCCGTTCGATGCGCACCGCCGTGCGCTGATCCGACAGCACGATGGCCTGCGTCACCACGACGCTCAGATACGTGATCGCGCCGTTCTCGTAGCGGTTGCTCACCTTGCCGAGCGCGCGCTGGGCGGCATCGACGGCATCGCGCTGCGCTTCGCTTTCGCGGCGCAGCACTTCCAGCGCGTTCAGGTTGTCTTCCACTTGTCCGAACGCGGTCAGCACCGTTTGGCGATAATCCGCGACGTTCTCGTCGTAGGCGGCGCGCGCCGCATCTTGAGCCGCCGCGCGTCCGCCGAAATCGAGCACCGTGAACGCAAGTTGCGGCCCGAGCGACCAGAAGCGGCTCGGCGCTTCGAGCCACGACGTAAAACGCGTCGCTTCGAGACCGCCCGTCGCGGCGAGCAGCAGGTTCGGGAAGAACGCGGCCGTCGCCACGCCGACGCGCGCATTCGCCTCGGCGACGCGCCGTTCCGCCGCTGCGATGTCCGGACGCCGCTCGAGCAGCGCGGACGGCACGCTGAGCGGCAACACGGCGAGCGCCGCGGACGGATGCGGCGAATGCGCTTCGTTAAGCGGCGCGACATCGAGCGCGAAATTCGACGGATTTTCGCCGACAAGAATCGCGATCGCGTTGACGAGGCTCGTGCGCGTGGTCTCGAGATCGATCCGTTGCGCCTGCGTCGCGCGCAACTGCTCTTCCGCCTGGGCCACGTCCGATTCCGCCGCGACGCCGCCCGCGAAGCGATCGCGCGTGAGTGCGAGCGCTTTCTCATAGGCTTGCAGCGTGGCGTCCAGCAGCCGCTCTTCCTCAACGGTGCCGCGCAGATCGAAGTAGTTGGTCGCGAGTTCGGCCTGCATCGACAGAATCGCGCTTTGCAGGTCGGCCGCGCTCGCCTGCGCTGCCGCGCGCCCCCCCTCGACGGCACGCGAGATGCGCCCCCACAGATCCGGCTCCCAGGAGATTTGCGCATCGACCAGATAGTCGGGCACGGTGATGCCCGCGCTCGATTTGTACAGCACGTTCGACGACACGCGCGACTGATTGAATGCAGCATTCGCGGTGATCGTCGGGAAGTAAGCCGAACGCGCCTGCGCGGCCGCGGCACGCGCCCCGCGATAACGCGCAGCGGCAGCGGCAACGGTCTGGTTCGCAGTCGCGACGCGTTCTTCGAGCGCGTTCAGTTGCGGGTCGCCATACGCCTCCCACCAGGGCGCGCGCGGCTTCGCATCGGCGGGATGCGCGGGCTTCCAGTCTTGCGATGCCGCGGCGGACGCAGCAGGCGGCACATCGGACGGCGTCTGCGATTTATAGGCCGCGGGCACCGGCACGTCGGGCCGAACGTAATCCGGGCCGACTGCACAGCCCGCCGATGCGGCGATAGTTAGCCCTGCAACGATTCGGACCGATGCGCGCATCATCACGATTCGTTTCCTTCCTGCTTCGCCGCCCCGCCGCGCGCGCCCTCGCGTCCGATACGCACCGCCGCGCCGTCGATGATCGAATCGGGCGGATTCACGATCACACGCTCGTCGCCATTCAACCCGGAAACGATGGACACGCGCGTGCCGTAGTCCGTGCCGAGCATGATAGGCAGGAGCTTCACGCGATTGTTCGCATCGACGCTCGCGGCATGCACGCCATCGGGACGAAACAGCAGCGCATTGCCCGGCAGCGTGAAGGAAGGATTCGCGCTCGTCAGACGAAAGCGCACCTGCGCATATGCACCTGCGAGCAAGTCGCCCGTCGGATTCTTTACATCGACTTCGACACGCATCGTGCGCGCGACGGGATCGACCGCGCCCGCCGTGCGCACCGTGACGCCGTCGAACTTGCGGTTGCGCTCCTCGTTGAGCAGCAACTCCGCGGGCAAACCGACCGATATCATGCGCGCATACGCCTGCGGCACATCGACGAACACGCGCAACGTCGACGCATCCTGAATGTGAAAGAGCTCGCGGCCCGCACTGCCGCTGCCCGCATCGATCAACTGCCCGACATCCGTATTGCGCGCCGTGACGACGCCATCGAACGGCGCATAGATCTTCTGGAACGACACGAGCTGTTCGAGCCGCGACACGTTCGCCTGCGCCGCATTCAGCGCGGCTTCCTTCGCGAGCATGTCGCCGTTCTTTTCATCGGTTTCCTGACGCGACACCGAATTGTTCTTCAGCATCTCCGCCCAGCGTTGCGCGGTCGTCTTTGCAAGCAGATAGTTCGCGCGCGCCGTTTGCGCATCGGCGCGGGCCTGGCGAAGCTGATCGTTGATCTCGGGCGCATCGATCTCCGCGAGCAACTGCCCCTTCTTCACCTTCGTGCCGATATCGACGGTCCAGCGCTTCAGATAACCATTCGTGCGCGCGAAGATCGGCGCATCGGAGAACGCGCGGATATCGCCGGCCAGCACGAGATCCTGCGACGCCTTCATGCGCGCCGGCTTGATGACTTCCACCGTCTGCACGCCATGCTCGTTCGCATCGCGCTCGAGTTCCGCATGCGCCGCGCGCCGCGAGAGTATGCCTTGCGCGACGAGCCCGACGACCACCACGAGCGCGATCACGAGCCATAAACGCCCTCGCCGCGTGGTGCCCGATCGTTGCGACCCCTGCTCTTCCATTCTTGCTCCACCCACTGATCGATTGTTTTATTGCGCCGCTTCTCTGGCCGTGGCGCCTGGTCCCTTGCCGCGTGCTTCCATGCGCCGGTAGATCATCGAGAACACGACCGGCACGAAGAACAATGTCGCGACCGTGCCGACCATCAGCCCGCCGATCACCGCGCGCCCGAGCGGCGCATTCTGCTCGCCGCCTTCGCCGAGACCGATCGCCATCGGCACCATGCCGATCATCATTGCGAGTGCCGTCATCAGCACCGGCCTGAAGCGCGAGTAGCCTGCTTCGAGCGCGCAGCGCACCGCATCGCCGTGCTCGGCGAGCGCCGCGCGCGCGAAGCTCACCACGAGAATGCTGTTCGCCGTCGCGATGCCGATACACATGATCGCGCCCGTCAACGCGGGAATCGACAGCGTCGTATGCGTGAGGAACAGCATCCACACGATGCCCGCGAGCGCGCCCGGCAATGCGGTGATGATGATGAACGGATCGAGCCACGACTGGAAGTTCACGACGATCAAGAGATACACGAGCACGACCGCGAGAATGAGGCCGAACGCGAGCCCGGAGAACGATCCGTTCATCGTCTCGACCTGGCCGCGCATGTCGATCGACGAGCCTTTGGGCAACTCGCCGCGCGCTTCGTCGATGATGCGCTGCACGTCGTCGGATACCGCGCCGAGATCGCGCCGCTCGGTCGTCGCATAGAGATTGATGGTGGTCTGCGCGTTGTAGTGATACACGACCGCATCGCGCGCGCCGCGCGATAGCGTTGCGAGTGCGCCGAGAATATTGGTCTTGCCGCTCGCGGACGTGACCGGAATGTTGGCCACCGATTGCAGCGAGTTCATGTCGTATTGCGGCGCCGTCGTGATGACGTTGTAGCTCACGCCGTTCACCGGATTGAGCCAGAACGTGGGCGTCGTCTGTTGGCTGCCGGAGAGCGTGATGAGCAGGTTGTTCGCGACGTCGCGCTGCGTGAAACCCGCTTGCAGCGCTTTGGTGCGATCCACTTCGACATTGATCGATGGCAGATCGGACGGCTGCTGGATGCGCGCATCGACGAGCCCCGGCACGCGGCGGATCTTTTCCAGCAAGCGGTTCGCGAGTGCGCGATTGGCCTGCGCATCGCGTCCGGTAATGGCGATGTCGATCGGCGCGGGCACGCCGAAGTTGAGAATCTGACTCACGATATCCGCGGGCAGAAACGAGAACGTCACGCCGGGAAACTCCTGCGGCAGGCGCTTGCGCAACTCATGGATATAGCCTTCGGTCGGCGCGTGATCTTCGTTCAGGCTGATGAGCACGTCGGCATCGGCGGAACTGACCGTACCCGTGTTGCTGTACGAGAGATTGATGCCCGACACCGGCAAGCCCATGTTGTCGATGATCGAGCGAATCTCGCCGCGTGGAATGAGTTGCCTGATGCGCGCATCGACGCGGTCGGTGAGTGCCGCCGTTTCCTCGATGCGCGTGCCGGTCTTCGCGCGCAAATGCAGCGCAATCACGCCTGAATCGATCGACGGAAAGAAGTCGCGTCCGAGGAACGGTGCAAGCCCGAGCGAAAGCAGGCAGCACAGCAGGAACAGCGATGCAAAGCGTCCCGGATGCAAAAGCCGCGCTTCGAGAAAACGTCGATATCGATTGCGCACGGATTCGAAGTGACGCTCGAACGCGAGATGGATGCGCACGAACGGATTGCGCGATCCCTTCATCGACTCGACATCGCCGCCCATGTGCTCGTGATGACGCAACAGGTATTTCGCGAGCGTCGGAACGAGCGTGCGCGAGAAGAAGTACGACGCGAGCATCGCGAACACGACGGCCTCGGCCATCGGCACGAAGAGGTAATGCGCGACGCCGGTCAGCAGGAACATCGGAATGAACACGATGCAGATCGAGAGCGTGGATACGAGCGTCGGCACCGCGATCTGTTGGGCGCCGTCGAGGATCGCCTGCTCCAGTTCCTTGCCCTGCTCCAGGTTCTGGCTGATATTTTCGATTGCAACTGTCGCATCGTCGACGAGAATGCCGACCGCCAGCGCGAGGCCGCCCAGCGTCATGATGTTGATGGTCTGCCCGATCGCGGAAAGCGCGACGATGGACGTCAGCATCGAGAGCGGTATGGAGATCGCGATGATGAGCGTCGCGCGCCAGCTTCCCAGGAAGAGCAGGACCATCAGCGCGGTCAGGCCCGCCGCGATCACCGCTTCACGCAAGACGCCCGACACCGATGCGCGCACGAAGAGCGATTGATCCGCGACCGGCTCGATCTTGAGCGAGTCGGGCACCATGCCGCGCAAGGTCGGCAACAGGTTCTTCACGCGCGCGACGATATCGAGCGTCGATGCATTGCCGCTCTTGTTGATCGTGAGTAAGGACGCGCGCGTGCCGTTCACGCGCACGATATTGGTCTGCGGCTGAAAACCGTCGCGCACATGGGCGACGTCCTTGATATAGATCGTGCCGCCCGGACCCGTGCGGATCGGGATGTCGTTGAGCCCTTCGATCGAGCCCGGGCTCGCGTTCAGGCCGACCGAGTACTCCGTCGAGCCGATCTTCGTCGTGCCCGTGGGAAGAATGAGGTTCTGCGCGCTGATCGCATTGACGACATCGGTGGGCGCGAGGTTCTTCGCCTGCAGCTTGCGCGAGTCGATATCGACCATGATCTGCCGCTGCTTGCCGCCATAAGGCAGCGGCACCGACGCGCCCTGCACGGTCGCGAGTTGCGTCTTCAGGAAGCTGTTGCCGAAGTCGTAGAGCTGCTGCTCGGTGAGTTCAGCCGAGGACAACGCGAGCCGCAGAATCGGCACCGTCGATGCATTGAAGCGCAAGATGTTGGGCGGCGTGATGCCGGGCGGCAGCGAGCGCAATTGCGTCTGCGAAAGCGCGGTGATTTCCGCGATCGCTTCATCGACATTCGCGTTCGGCTGAAAGAAGATGCGAATGACCGCGATGCCCGGCAGCGATTCCGACTCGATGTGCTCGATGTCGTTGACCGCCACCGACAAGCCGCGTTCGTAATTCAGCGTGATGCGGCGCTCCATCTGATCGGGCGGCAGGCCCGTGTACGACCAGATGACGCTGACTACCGGAATATCGATGTTGGGGAAGATATCGGTCGGTGTGCGCAGGATGACGAGCGGACCGATGATCAGCAAGAGCAGCGACAGGACGATGAACGTGTACGGGCGCTTGAGCGCGAGTCTGACGATCCACATCTAAATTCTGCCTGCCCCGTTTGGTGTTCGTTATTCGAATACTGTTCGACGACTGCGCGAATGCACCCGCTACGATGACACAACAGAAGCTTACAAAACAATTCGCGCAAACGGTTGCGAGGGTTTATGCGGAAAGATTTCTGCAGAAGAATGCGGAGCCGCACCGGAAATGGAACAAGTGCTTCCAATTGGTGGGAATCGAATGGCGCCTCGCGGAACGCGAGGCGCTGAATAAACAGGGTTCAGACGGTTGCGGAACGTAGATCGACCACGCGTTTCGCCTTGCCCGTTGCAGTCGTCGGCAGTGCGCCGGAATCGAGCACGCGCACTTGCGTCGATACGCCGACCATCGTCTTCACGCGGCTTTGCAACTCGCGCGACAGACCGGCACGTTCGCTCTCGTTCAACGTCGCGCAGACTTCGGCGCGCGCTTCGACCGAAACCGACAGCGAATCCATGTGGCCCTCGCGCGATACGCACAATTGATACTGACCGCTCAAACGCGGAATCGCGAGAACCAATTCTTCAATCTGGCTCGGGAACACATTCACGCCGCGAATGATGAGCATATCGTCCGAGCGGCCCGTGATCTTCGCGAGGCGGCGCATCGAACGCGCGCTCGGCGGCAGCAAAGACGTGAGATCGCGCGTGCGGTAGCGGATCATCGGCATCGCTTCCTTCGTGAGCGACGTGAAAACGAGCTCGCCCGTGGCGCCTTCGGGAAGCACCTCTCCCGTCACCGGATCGATGATCTCGGGATAGAAATGATCTTCCCAGATGGTCGGGCCGTCCTTCGTTTCGATGCATTCGCATGCGACGCCCGGACCCATGATTTCCGAAAGCCCGTAGATATCGAGCGCCTGAATGCCCGCGCGCGTTTCGATCTCGCTGCGTAAGCCCTGGCTCCACGGCTCCGCGCCGAAGATGCCGATCTTGAGCGACGTGTTGGCCGGGTCCATGCCCTGTCGCGCCATCTCGTCGAGCAGATTCAACATGTACGAAGGCGTGACGAGTATGATCTTCGGCTCGAAGTCGCGGATCAGTTGCACCTGCTTCTCGGTCTGGCCGCCCGACATCGGCACGACCATGCAGCCCAGACGTTCCGCGCCGTAGTGAATCCCGAGGCCGCCTGTGAAAAGGCCATAACCGAAGGCGTTATGCAGCGTATCGCCCTTGCGCCCGCCCGCGGCGCGAATCGAACGCGCGGTGACGTTCGCCCATGTGTCGATATCCTTCGCCGTGTAGCCGACCACGGTCGGCTTGCCTGTCGTGCCGCTCGATGCATGCACACGCACGACCTGATCCCGCGGCACCGCAAAGAGTCCGAAGGGATAGTTGTCACGTAAATCGGTTTTCGTCGTGGTCGGAAACCGTGCGAGATCGGACAGCTCGCGCAAGTCGTCGGGATGCACGCCTGCCGCGTCGAATGCGCGACGATAGTGCGGCACGTTTTCATAGGCGTGTCGCAACGTCCACTTCAGGCGTTCGAGTTGCAGCGCCTGAAGCTCGTCACGGCTCGCGCGTTCGATCGGTTCCAGTTCGCTCTGCTGTGCAATGGTTTGGACCATGGTTGTCTCCTGCATGAATGATCGATGAGTGAATGACGCGAATTCGCTTTAGTGGAAGCGTTGGTCCGAATAGCGCAAGCCAGCGATGAGTGGCGATGCGCGATAGCGGTCTTCGCCGTAATGCGCCGTGAGATGGAGCAACACATCGTGAATGCGCGCGATGCCGATGCGCTCGCCCCACGCAAGCGGCCCGAGCGGATAGTTCACGCCCTTCTCCATCGCGAGATCGAGATCCGCGCTCGTGCAGACGCCCTGATTCACCGCCTCCGCCGCTTCGTTGACGAGCATCGCAACGGTGCGCATCACGGCCATGCCGGCGATATCTTTCAATGGCACCACGGCATAGCCAGCCTTCGTCAGTGCGCCGGCTGCGGCAGCGTAGGCATCGTCGGCGCATTGACGCGCTCGCGTGATCGCGACGCTTTGCGCGGTCGCATAATCGAGCGCGAGATCGATCAGCACGATGTTGTCGATGCCGAGCGCGTGCGCGCGTTCGGTGGCGGTGCGTCCATCGGTCAGAAAGAGATAAGCATC